>PDWI01000415.1_pt1 | contig 76805 bp, 67 predicted proteins | sample 1430891 | NCBI WGS metagenome assembly PDWI01 (sample SAMN01162508, study PRJNA174530) | Oral metagenome, whole genome shotgun sequencing project. | biome: Marine environment; feature: Marine mammal; material: Swab sample of the gingival sulcus; isolation source: swab sample of gingival sulcus...
ACACGGCGAGCCGCGAATACGTCAAACTAAAGCTCGACTGGCGACAAGACGAAGTCACCGCGGCGGCGCTTGCCAAATTGCCGCCTCAGCTGCTGCCGGCAGCGCCACCGGTCAAAGTTTCGGCGAGTATTGCCAACAACGGCGGCGCGCGCGCATTAGCCGATCCTGCAGGTGACTTGTTGCTGCACTTTGATGTCGACTCACTGTATTTAAACGACTCGGCTAACTACCAAGTTTATTATTTTAAGCCGGATTTACAGGTTTGGCTACCACTTGTAAGCCTTCGCGAACAGGACGATGTCACTGTCAATATAGCGGCGATGGGTTATTATCTGTTGGTTGAAGCACTTAATTTTTAATATAAAGAGAGGTTTTCGATGAAACGATTAATTGCATTGCTGGTCGCCTTGCTTTTATCACTTCAAATAGCGTATTTAGATCCTTATAAAGTTCCCCATAACGAGCGTCAGAGCGTCCAGACGTATCTGCCGCTGGCGCCCCTTGAAGAAGGCGCCAAAGTGTATCGCGGAACGGTCAACTACGACGATGTCGTCAAACAATACAATTTTACAGACCATCTCGCGCGGCGTTGGTAACGCCTTGTTCGCACCATCCGATGCCCTTAAAAACAGCGACGTTTTAATCATGCTGGTGCGCCTCTTTGACGATTGGCAGCAGCTTGAGCAAAATGCACTGGCGGGGTTAAACGGTGCGGCTGCCACTCAAATTAGCACGGCGCTAAAGGACGCCTATTATCAGCGCGCCGCAGCCAATGGCATTTTGGCAAATGGCGAGTCGGTTGCCTACACAGCTGTCGCGCAGCGTCAAGATATTGCGCGCTGGCTGTTTAACGCTGCAAAATACCAAGCTGTATCCGAAGAGGGGCTGCCGCTCGCCGCGGATTGGGCGACGATTCGCGTCGAAAATAGAGCCGCTGTGGCGACGCTTTTAAAGCGCGATATTATGAAAAGCGATGCGGCGGGTAACTTTTTGCCGACCGCGTCGCTGAACCGCGCGCAATTTGCCGATTTGACCGGACGCGTTATTGCGCAGTCCGCCGAACAATTAAAACTGGAAGAACAGCGCGGTATCGTCATTGCCAAAGACGTGACTGAGGGCGATAACGGAACCGCCTTGGAAATAAAAATTGTAAAGCCCGATAATACTTTAATGTCTATTTTGCTGGAGCGCACAGAGGGCACTGCACGCGGTCTGGTCGTCCTGCGCAACAATCGACTGGTCAATCAAGACGGGCTGCGCATTGGCGACCGGGTTGAACTATTGGCAGCTGACGAGGTCGTTCGCCTAGTCGAAGTGGTCGCCGACGGCAGCGTCGATCGGGCGTTTGTACAGGCGCTCTCCGAACGCGAGAACGTGCGCGTAAGTCAAGGTGTTGTAATTAGTAACTTGGCGGAGCAGGCAGTGGTAGATGCGAGGCGTCTAAATAGGCGTCGCGTGCGCGTTGAATTAGACGATGACGCCATGGTCGAATTGCTCAGTTCGGTCGATGTCGACAGCGGCGCCATCGAGGCGTATCCAATTGTCGATGGCAAAAATGCGTTGGCGGCAAGTGATTTAACTGTCGGCAGCGCGATTACGCTTTATACAGAAGGCAATAACGTTCTATTTGTTTCGCTTGGCAAGGCGTCGATTGTTCGCGTTGGCGGCAGCCTGCGCGAAGTCGATTTGAGTGCTGAGTCAAAGGCGCTGACGATGCTCGGCTTTGACGGCGTCGTCTACAGCTGGACGATTGGCGACGACGTCAATGTCTACGTAAATAATTATTCTGCCGAGTTAAAAGACTTAAAGAGCGGAGCAACGCTGGTCGTACAGGCGATTGGCGATCGCGTAATCGAAATCGCCGCGCAGTCTTATCGCGCGCCGGCGGGGCATATCGAAGATAAAGGGCGCGTTACAGAGGCGGTCGTCGCCCTGCGCAGCGGCAACAAATTACAGCTAAAGGGGCAAGATAAAGCACTCGAATTGCCGCAGAGCACGCTAATCATGCGCGGCAATACGGCGATTGCGCTAGACGAACTCAAGGTGGGCGACCACTTGACGCTCTATTACGATCACTTGGCAGATGCGCTGCCCTCTAAAGTCGTGGTCGACCGGTTTGCCAGTTACGTCGCCGACATCGTGCGCGCCAAGTTGATCAATTACAATCAGTACACAGATCAAATTGAAGTTTCCAATTGTCAAAAACTGGTCAATGGCGCTTGGCAACCGTGCGCCGACTACAGTCAGTTATATAGTGTTGGCAAAGATGTGGCGGTCGTCGTCGACGGGCGCAGTACAAATGAAAAATTGAACAAGGACTACGTCAATCGCGACGTCTACATGGTGCTAAAGGAGCGCTTTGGCAGAAGCGAAGTGTCGAAGCTGGTCTTTAGAGAGGGCTATGAAAAACACTACGACGAGGCGATTGCCGACTACAGCACGGTGGTCAATCGTCTATTGCTCAAAAACAGCGTGGCGCTTTCGCTCGACGAGGGAACAATTTATTTAAAAGACGGTCGCGTCGTCGACAAGTCGGCGCTGCGCGACAACGACATGGTGTATGCGCTGGTCAACCGACAAGGTGAGCGCGATCGCGCCCGCATTATCGACATTGTAGATCGCGCTGACGACACTGGTGGACGCGTCTTTATCGGCGCACTGCAGCGCGTCAATCGCTACGACATTAAAATCGTCGACTACAGCGTGGCGGGTGGCGAGCGCATGGGCGCCTTAAAGTCTACCGAAAAGACTTTAAAAATAAGCGACGACACAAAGATATACAATTTGACGACGGGGCAATTAATCGATCGCGAAGAACTCTTTAAAGGGCGCTATAACCGTTCTGAAAACAAGACGTCGCGCAAAATTGGCTATTACCGCTATTACGGCACTTTCGTTACGGATGGCGACGATCAAGTGATTTCGATGGCAATTCGCTTTAAAGAATTGCAGAAAAATGATAAGATGGATGTGAAGCATTTCACTGTACAGGCAGTGCGCGATCAATTGGCGGACGACTATGCAGCCATCGTATTCACTAGGGGCAAGATCGCCGCAGTTGACGGCGCGACGCAACGCGTTGCACTGAGCGATGCCTATAGCTATTCCAAGTATTATCGAGAATGGCGCCGCAATCCGAAAACGGTCTTTTTAGACTTGTCCGACGCCCTAATTGTACAAGGGAACAGAGCGCTTGACAGCAAGCAGTTAAAAGTGGGTAAAAACGCCTACTTTATTCGACGCGATGGTGTGTTTGTCGCCTTTTTAGAGGATTAGGCGGCGCTTGGTTGCAACGCGTTGCCTTTAGTGCGCTCGCTGTCACTTTAAAAAGAGTGCAAAATATGTTATACGAAAGTGAGAAAGTATGAAGAAAATTATTGGCATGTTGCTGGCATTGGCAGTGATTAGCGGCGTTGCGAGCGCTGACGATTACGCCATTTACGGCGGAATTAAGGGTGATTTGACACTAAAGGCGGGCGTTTACAATTATCAGGAGATATGCTTTGTATCGGGCGAGCCGGTCGCGCTGTTCGGCACTGTTAAAATTCCCGCGGTACCCGATAAAGACAGCTATAAAATGACTTTGAAATATCAATTGGCAAGTGCCGATGGCGCTATCAAATTGTCGCGTGACGTCAGTTATAATGTGGCGAAGTCGAATGACAACGTGATGAATCAAACGACTGTAAAGACGACGATTCCAATCGGCGGACTAAAGGAAACGTACAGCGTCGGCAAAGACGTCTATCAGTTGGCGGGTTTTCAGTTCAACAACAGCGACATTCGCGACGTGCATCCGGCGATTACTTTTTCATCCGGCAATATTTACTATAAAAAAGTATTCTATAAAAATGGCGATGCGACTACGGCAGAGGGCAAGTTGACGATTGTCGGCGAGTCAAAAGTCGATTTAAGCTATGACAATCACTGGTCGCAGTTGACGACGCAGATCGTCGATTTGAGCTTTCAATACGAGCCGAATCAAAATGTAGTGCCGGCGACGGCAGAGCAGACGACCGCCGCTGAAACGACGGCGAGCGAAACGACTTCGGGCGGCGCGACGAGCAAGACGACGCAAAGTGCATCCAATACCGATCAGACGACGACACGTGCTAGCGAAGCGACGACGCAGTCCACTACAGAAAAGACTGCCGCAACCGACGCCGATTCCAGTCAGACGCCGAGCGCAGCTTGGCGCGGCAATGCCACAATTAAGTTTTCAACGGATATGAGCGCCGACTTTAGCTACGTTCGAAACGACGTCCAAAACATTAGCTTTCGAGGCGGCTTGCTGAAGACCGAAAATAGCAATGTGGTCTTGCAGTACAGTTACGATATGCCCGCCAAAGGCGGCGCGCGCAATATTGGCGAAGACAGTTTAAACAGTTATACTTTTGAAGATGCGACGCGCTTGCCGGTTCCCAAATACAAAGATATCGCCGGGCACTGGGCAGAAGACAAAGTGTTTAAAATGGCGAGTTTGGGCGCGTTTGAACCAGATGGTTTCTTTTTTCCGGACACCTATGTGACGCGTCAACAGTTTGCCATGGCGCTGGTCAACAGCATTGATTATTTGCCGCCGGAAGCGCCTGAAGTGCGCCGCTCCGAAGCGATAAAGGCACTGCGACCAAAGGCTGAACCTCTTCCCTTTGAAGATGTCGAACGAGACAGTTTATACTATATTTACGTCGACCGCGTCAATCGCGACGGGTTGATGATCGGAGAGGGCAACAGTCAGTTTTTGCCCAACAGACCGCTCACCAGACAAGAGGCAATTACCATTTTAATACGCGCGTTGGGCATTCAGGACATCGCGCCGACGATGCCCTACAGCACAGGCTATCGAGATGACGGCGACATTAGCATTTGGGCAAAAGACGCCCTTTACATGGCGCGCGAAGTCGGCGTTGTAACCGGATATCCGGACAATACGGCGCGCCCTTTAGCGCTGATGACGCGGGCTGAAGCGGCGACATTACTGAGTCGCTTTATCGATCACCTGCGCGATGAAATTACGACGGATTACAGAGAAAAGTTGTTAAATGCTTACTAATCTGGGATATATTGTAAAGAGGTTACACTTGGAGGGAAATTATGAAGAGAGTATTTAGCTCATTATTAATCTTGGCATTAACGCTGTCGATCGGCTTTGCCGACGTGTCGTCGCGGCAGGCGGATATTGACAAATTGCAGGAAATCATCGCCGTCATCAAACAGAATTACAACGCTGAAATCAGCGATGCGGAAATTATGGAATCCGTTTTTAAGGGTGCGGTTGAAAGCCTCGATAAGCACAGTAATTACTTGGGAACAGAGGCATTAGAGCAATTTCAAAGCAGTATTTCCGGCAGCTTTATCGGCGTCGGCATATCGATTTCTAAAAAAGATGACTTCATCGAGGTCATTTCGCCAATTTCCGGATCGCCCGCCGAGGCGGTGGGTATTCAGAGCGGCGATATCATCGTCGCTGTAGACGGTGAAAGCATTGCAGAAATGCCGATGGAATTAGTCGTTTCTAAAATAAAAGGTCCCGCCGGTACTGTCGTAAAACTGACGGTCGAGCGCGCCAAAAAGACGCTCGAATTTGCAATTGAGCGCGCCGTCATCGTCGTCAAGTCAGTAGAACACGAAGTCGTCAATGGCGTCGACCTAATTAAAATTGTCTCGTTTGACGAAAATACGACCGAAGAGCTCTTAGAGGTTCTAAAGACGATAGATCGCAAAGCGCCATTAATTATCGATTTGCGCAATAATCCGGGCGGTTTACTGAATCGCGTCGTCGAGATTTCCGACATCTTTTTGGCAAAGGGCAAGCCGATTTGCGCGCTACACTATCGCAATTATCGCGACCACGACTTCAAGGCGTTGCAAAATGGCATGAGCAATCCAATGGTCGTCTTGGTCAACGAGGGCAGCGCTAGCGCTTCGGAATTATTTGCCGGTGCAATGCAGGATAACGGTCGCGCCAAAGTCGTCGGCGTGCAGACTTACGGCAAGGGTTCAGTGCAAAGATTATTTGACTTAAAAGATGGCTCGGCTGTCAAATTGACGATTGGCGAATACGTTACGGCAGGTGGCAAACACATTCACGGCGTCGGCATTACACCCGATGTCGTCGTCAAAAATGGCGAGCAGGTCGAAGCGCGCGTCGACAATTTTTATCCGATGCAATCGCTCAATACGTCCTCGCTCGGTTCTAGGGACATCGACACTTACGGCATGGAGCAGCGCCTCGACTACTTGGGTTACGACGTCGTTTTAGACGGTTTATTCGATCAAAAATCAGTCGATGCGCTGAAGGCATATCAGACTGAGCAAGGCCTGACCAGCGACGGTCGCCTTACCGTAGAGACCAAAATTGCCTTGCAAAGCGACGCCGTCGAGCAATCGCTCGCTCAAAACGACAGTCAATTAGACGCCGCCCTAAAGCTGCTCGGCGTCGCCGAATAGCCTTGGGAGCATTGCGATGAAAAGAGGAGATTTTATTTGGTTGGCGATACTGATTGCCGTGGTGTTTTTTATGCTATCGCCTTTGACCAATTCAACTTTTGAAAAACTGACGTTGACAGCGCCCTATTTAATGGGCTTTGTCAAGTTTGCGATACTGGCTACGATGGGCGAGCTACTCGCGATTCGCATTGTCGGCGGCGCCTATCGAGCACCCGCCAGTCTGATTTGGCGCATCGTCATATGGGGGCTAATCGGCGTCTTGATTACGTTGATGTTTAACGTCTTTGCCGGTGGCGTCGGCTTTGCGATGGAAAGGGGGCTCTTGCCATTTGCCGGCAATAAATACGCCTTTGCATTCTTTACGAGCACCATAATGAACTGCTTTTTTGCGCCGGCGTTTATGGCGTTGCACAAGTTCAGCGATACCTATTTGGACTTGTCGGCGAGTGCTCAAAAGGTCGCTTTAGATGACGTTATAGACGCCATCGACTGGCACAATTACATTGGCTTTGTAATATTGAAGACGATACCGTTTTTTTGGATTCCGGCACATACGATTACATTTATTTTGCCGGCGCAATATCGCGTTGTGGCAGCGGCATTTTTGTCGATTGCCCTGGGGCTGATATTGTCGCTGTCAAAGCGCAAAAATAGTAAAGCGTAAAGGATTGAGCGTGAATAAAAAAGGGATAAATCGCAGTAAACCGACGCGTAAAAATAGCGCTAAAAAAGCGCGCCGTCCGGCGCCGCAGCCCAAACAGGCGCGACCCGCTGGCGCAGTCAGACTAAACAAGGCGATTGCGCAGTCCGGCATCGCCTCGCGCCGCGCGGCAGATAGCTTGATTGCAGAGGGGCGCGTTTTGGTCAATGGGCAGGTCGCCGACATGGGCGTTTTTGTAATGCCCGACGACGACATTGTGGTCGACGGTCGACCGATTCGCAAGGCGGTCAAGCGCATTTGTATGGTTTTAAACAAGCCACTCGGCATCGAGTGTACTACCGATAGGCGCGTCAAAGGTAACATCATTGACTTTATTGGTTACCCCGAACGCATTTTTCCGATTGGTCGGCTCGATAAGAATTCCGAGGGGCTTATTTTGTTGACTAACGACGGCGATATTGTCAACCCGATTTTGCGCGCCGGCAACGCCCACGAAAAAGAGTATATCGTCAAAGTAAACAAGCCGATAACCGACCAATTCATCGCCGGTATGGCCAGTGGCGTTAAAATTTTAGACACTGTGACTTTGCCCTGTAAAGTAAAAAAACTGGACGCCAAGACCTTTAACATCGTCCTAGTACAGGGCTTAAATCGTCAGATTAGGCGCATGGCAGAGGCGTTTGGCTATCGCGTCGTAGCGCTAAAGCGGATTCGCATTATGAACGTTAAACTGGGCAAATTAAAGACGGGCACATATCGCCTGTTGACGCAATCCGAATTAAATCAAATATACGAGCAGATTGGAAAGTAATAATAACCCGGATTATTCACACAGCAGAGTGAACAATTCGGGTTGTTTTGTTATTTTTTAGGTGGAAATTTCTGAAATTTTGCCAGTTAGCTTTACAATGATTTGACAATTCACTATAATTGAAGTATCTCCAAAATAAAGAAAATGATTTTATTTTGCGAAATAATAATATGATAACATAAAGGAGGAAACTATGAAATCGTATCCGGTTGAAAAAATTAGAAACATTGCTTTGCTTGGGCATGGCGGAACGAAGCGCATGGGTAAAGTTGAGGACGGCACGACGGTATCGGATTTTGACAAAGAGGAAATTAATAGACAGTTTTCAATAGGCACGTCAGTTATTCCGGCAGAATATGACGGTCACAAATATAACTTTTTAGATACGCCGGGCTACTTCGATTTTCAGGGTGAAGTTACCTCTGCATTGCGCGTAGCCGGTGGCGCCATCATCGTCGTCGATGCATCGAGCGGCGTCGAAGTTGGTACTGAGAAGGCGTGGAAGGAAACCGAAAAGCGCAGCATGCCAAAATTTGTCTTCCTCAATAAAATGGATAAAGAAAACATTAAATTTGACGAATTGATTACGGAGTTAAAGGAAAAACTGGGCAAGAAGATTGCACCGTTTGAAATTCCAATATATGATGGCGAAGAACTGTCGGGATACATTAACGTCGTCAGTCATAAGGGACGTCGTTTTGAGGGTACGTCAGTCGTAGACTGCGAAGTTCCGGCAGAATACGAAGATCAAATCGCGCCGATTTATGAAATGCTCGTAGAAGCAGTTGCCGAGAGCGACGAAGTATTGTTGGAAAAATATTTTGAAGGCGAGCCCTTCACTAAAGAAGAATTGCGCGAAGGTCTGCGCAAAGGCGTTATTTCTGGCGAAATCGTACCTGTTTTGATCGGTTCGGCGGAAAAGGCGCTCGGCATGCGCAGTTTGCTCAATATGTCATTTAACTATTTGCCGACACCGAAAGATATGCACGAAGGAAAATACGAAGGCGTTCACCCGGAAACGGAAGAAGAAATTTTTAGAACAGTTGACGATGGCCAGCCCTTCTCGGCCTTGGTCTTCAAGACGATCGTCGACCCGTTTGTCGGCAAAATTTCACTCTTTAAAGTGTATTCTGGTTCAATTAAGAAAGATATGGAAGTGCTCAACAGCACCAAGGATAAAACTGAAAGAATCACCAATATCAGCTTGATTCGCGGCAAAAAGCAAATGGATGTCGATCACGTCGGCGCCGGCGATATCGGCGTAATTACCAAATTGCAGTACACTGAAACGGGCGACACGCTCTGTGACAAGGCTGCGCCAATCGTCTATCACGGCATTCGCTATGCCAAGCCCTGTCTGTTTAAAGCCGTTGAGCCAAAGGACAAAAAAGACGAAGATAAAATTGGTTCTTCGCTCGCTAAATTAATGGAAGAAGACCCGACGATTATCGTCGAGCGCAATAAGGAAACGCATCAAATGCTGGTCGGCGGTCAGGGCACGATGCACCTGCAAGTCTTGATCAACAAATTGCAAAACGTATTTGGCGTCGCCGTCGATTTAGTAGAACAAAAAATCGCCTATCGCGAAACGATTAAGGGAACGGCTGACGTACAGGGCAAACACAAGAAACAGTCCGGCGGCTCGGGTCAATACGGCGACGTACACATTCGCTTTAGCCCGTCGACAGAAGAGTTTGAGTTCGACGAGGAAATCTTTGGCGGATCGGTACCTAAGCAGTATATTCCGGCGGTTGAAAAGGGCTTGCGCGAGGCGGTTGTCAAGGGCGTCTTGGCGGGATTCCCGGTCGTCAATATCAAGGCCGTTTTATACGATGGCTCTTATCACTCGGTAGACTCCAATGAAAACGCCTTTAAGATGGCGGCGTCAATCGCCTTCAAGAAGGGCATGGAGGCCGCCAAGCCGGTATTGTTAGAACCCGTCATGCACGTCGAAGTAGAAGTTCCAGACGATTACATGGGCGATATCATGGGCGACATGAACAAGCGTCGCGGCAGAATCTTAGGTATGGAACAAGTCGGTGGCGGCTATCAGAGAGTATTGGCAGAGGCGCCGCAATCGGAGTTGTTTACATACGCGTCTGATCTGCGCTCAATGACGCAGGCGCGCGCCAGCTTTACTTTAGAATTTGAGCGTTATGACGAAGTGCCCAGTCAGTTGGCGGAAAAAATTATTGCCGCAGCCAATGAGGAAGACTAGTACGAGGGTCGTAACAATATATTTTAAATCTGCAGGCTGCTGCAAATGAACGAGAATAGGATATACTAGTCTGAGCGGCGTCGTATTTGTGACGCCGCTCGATTTATTAACCCGCTTTATTCGGCAGAGCTGTGAATCAGTCGGGTTTAGAAAGGAATAGATATGGCCAAACATTTACACATTATGGCAGAAGAGGGCGCTATCGCCGAAACGGTATTGTTGCCGGGCGATCCATTGCGCGCCAAGTTTATCGCAGAAAACTTTTTGGAAGATGCGGTTTGCTACAACGAAGTGCGCGGCATGTACGGCTTTACCGGCACCTATAAGGGCAAGCGCGTATCGGTTCAGGGCACCGGCATGGGTATACCGTCGCATTCGATATACGTCAATGAACTGATTACAGAATACGGTGCCAAGCAGTTGATTAGAATCGGCAGTTGCGGTTCTATACAAGAGGACATCAACCTCAGGGATATCGTATTGGCGATGAGTGCCAGCACGACATCGGCGGTCAATCGGCGACGTTTCCCGCTGGTCGATTACGCGGCGACGGCAAATTTCGAACTGCTCTATCGCGCCTATAATTATGCTGTAGAAACTGGCAAAAATGTCAAGGTCGGCAGCATTATAACGACCGATTTGTTTTATGATGACGACTATACCGACCTAAAAAAACTTGCCGAATACGGCGTTTTAGTGGTCGAAATGGAATCCGCCGAGCTGTTTGCGACGGCTGCCAAACACGGCGTCAAGGCGCTTTCGATACTGACTGTTTCCGACCACATATTTAAAGGTGAAAAGATTTCGCCACAAGACAGGCAAAAGACATTTACCGACATGATGGAAATCGCTTTGTCTATCGCTTAGCGGTTAATCGCAAATCATTCGCGCAGTGCTGTAAAGGGTTTGGGCTAGCGGAGGAAGTTTGTAAAATGAAGAAGTATTTAGCATTGTTTTTAGTTGCATTTTTTGCCTTTGCCGGCGTCGCTTGCGATCGACAGAGCGCACAAGACAATCCGCAGCAGGGCAGTGATCAATCCAATGTCGCGGCGTCGGTCGCGACGCCGCAATCAGAAAAATTGGCAACTGAAAAAAAACACATTTCGGGGCGTCAACTGATTGCCAATGTAAATGCCAGAATGGCGATTGCCTATGCTTTTGACAAGACGTATATCAGCGATGTGGTGTTGGGCAACGGCTCAGTTGCCGTCGATTTCTTCGTTCCTCAGGGCTTTGCGATATCGCAGGCGGGCGTTGACTTTCGCTCAGCGCAGCCCGACGGATGGCACCACTTTGATTTGGTCAAGGCGAAGAATTATTGGAAAATGGCCAAGCGGGAATTGCAATTTGAAGAGGTTAGTTTGACCTTTTTAGCTTATGATTCGGCCGTTTCCAGACGCATAGCGGAGTATATTAAAACGCAACTTGAGGAAAGTCTGAGCGGTCTTAAAATAGAACTCGTCTTGCAGTCCTATCAGAAAAAAATGGACTTGTCTAAAGCCGGTCAATTCGATATCGAGTATGCCGGTTGGCGTCCGGAACACCCCGACGCCGCCACGTTTTTGGACATTTGGTCGAGTAAAAGCGATTATAACAATAGCGGCTATCACAGCGATCAATACGATGAAATGTTGACGCGGGCAGCGCAACTGACTGACGAAGAGAGTAGAATCGCGATCTTGCAACGCGCCGAGCAACTGCTGGTGCGCGATGATTGCATGCTGGTGCCGCTCTATCAGCGCGGCTTGGCTTATTTGATATCGCCCCATATTGACGGCGTAATCAGTCATCAGTTTGGCGGAAAGTTTTCCTATAGCCGAGCGGTTAGTGACGTCGACAGCGACGGTCGCCACTTGATTCGCTTAATTGGCGCAGCAGATCTTCTAACACTCGATAGCAGTAGGGTGACTGACGACGTTTCGATCGATGCGATGATTAACGTCTTTGAGGGGTTAATCAGCTTGGGCGAAGGCGATGTAGTCTTACCGGCTGGGGCAGAGCGCTGGGAGATTTCCGACGACGGCAAACAGTACACTTTTTATTTGCGCAAGGACGCCAAGTGGTCAAACGATCAACCGGTTACCGCACGAGATTACGTATACGCTTGGCGCCGTTTGGCCGCGCCGACGACTGCTGCACGCTATCAGGTGATGCTCGAAACAGCACAGATTAAAAATGGATCCGCCGTAATAGCCGGCGATAAATCGGTTGATGCTCTCGGCGTCGTCGCCTTGGACGACTACACGCTACAGGTAGAGTTGGAAAAGCCGCTAACTTATTTCTTGAAATTAATGTACTATCCGAACTTTTATCCGATTAATCAAGCCTTTGCCGAGAGCCAGGCAAGTCGCTATGGCTCTTCGCTACAGACGACGCTGTACAATGGCCCCTATCAAATGAGCACTTGGAAATTGGGCGAAGGTTACAGTTATAGTAAAAATGAAAAGTATTGGAATGCCGATGCCGTCCTAAACGACGGCGTCACATTTACCAATGTCGAAGACGCAGTGGCCGGCATAAACGCCTATGAAATGGGCGAAGTCGACAGCGTTCGTTTGAGTGGTGAATTTGTAGAGCAATACATCGCCCATCCCAATTACGAGGTCAGACGCGATTCGGCACTCTATTATTTAGTCTTTAATATCGGCAGTCAATAGCAGAGGGCGGTAGTGATGTATCCATTTAATCCAATTGAGCAGAATCGTTATAAAATTTCGATTATAGCAGCACTTTTTATGTTGGCGTTAATCCTTTTAATTCAGGTGATTGGCGGCACTGTCATATATCTTTTTATTCCCGAAACAAATTTAGTTTTATCGCTGAGCGCCAGCATACTGCTGCAGGTGCTCAGTTATTATTTTGCCATTTATCTGTTTTATTGGCGCGCCGGCAACACTGTAAACGGTGCGCGTCGCAATGGTGTCGCGTTGCGCTATTTAGCGCTTTTAGCAGTTTCGATAGCGATGTTTGCAGGCAAGGCGCTGGCTCCTGTAGTCGAGCAGTTGCCGCAGTCTGAGGATACCATTGCGGCATTTGAAGAATTGGCATCGGTACCCATTTTGGCAATTTTAATGATCGTGGTCATCGCGCCGCTATTTGAAGAAATTATATTTAGAGAAATTATATTTAAAGGACTTAAAAACCGCTACAATCAGCCGCTCGCAATAATCGTCAGCAGTTTGCTGTTTGGTGCATTTCACCTCAACTATCAGCAATTTGTGACGGCTACAATTTTGGGCGTGATTTGCGCACTAATTTATAACATAACCAATTCGGTGCGCTACACTATTATCTTGCACGCCATGTATAATCTATCGGTTTCGATTGTTAGCATCGCGCTGATGGAAGTGCCGGCGCTCAATCAATTGCCCTTCTACGTGGGGCTTTTACCGCTCGTCTTTGTACCAATTGGCTTGGCCGGCATAAGGCGCGGCATGTCGCGGAACAGATGGTAGCGCTATTTTTAACTATTAAAAAGGAATGCATATGATACATTTAGTGACAGGTGGGGCGCGCAGCGGCAAGAGCAGCTACGCCGAACGCAGCGTAACCACTTTTGGACAGAATATCTGCTATATTGCGACGGCGATAGCCTTTGATTCGGGCATGCGAAACCGCATAGCCAAGCACCGCCAGCAGCGACCGGCAAACTGGCAAACGGTTGAGCAATACGCCGCACTGGCCGATTTGATTGAGGCCAACGCCGGCCGTTACGATGCCTATTTACTGGACTGTGTGACGATAATGGTGTCCAATTTAATGTTTGATGGCGGATTGGACTTCGAGATCGCCAGCGAAGCTGAAATCGACGGTCTAGAAGTGAAAATTGGCTCGCAAATAGAAAAGCTAATCGACGCCGTCGTTGCACTGGATGAAAATATCGTCCTCGTGACCAATGAAATCGGCTATGGCATCGTGCCGCAAAATCGGATGGCGCGTTATTTTCGCGATATTGCCGGCCGCGTCAATCAGTATATCGCCGGGCGTGCCGATCGCGTTACACTGGTCGTTTGCGGTCAACCCCTGGAGGTGAAATCACAATGCGAGCACTAATATTGGCCTTTCAGTTTTTGACTCATTTTCCAATTTCGATTCAAGTAGACGCCGACGCGCGAACGTTTCGAAACAGCACGTACTTTTTTAGTTTTGTCGGCCTTGTGCTGGGGCTAATTCTACTGCTCGTCAACCTAATTTTGACGCAGCTCGGCGTCGATGCATGGAGTCGAGCGACGTTGCTCGTAGTTTTACACATTTTGATGACCGGTGGTCTGCATTTGGACGGCGTTGCCGACACGGCAGACGCACTATTTAGCAACCGTTCAGCAGAGCGTATGTTGGAAATACTGAAGGATTCGCGAATCGGTAGCAATGGCGTGCTGGCACTCATTGTGACACTTGCTTTAAAAGTGGTCGGCCTGCACTATGTAATAGCTAATAACTATGTGTTCTTGCTAATTATCATGCCGGTCATTGCGCGCTTTGCATCGATATTGGCCTTTCGCATCGGCCGCACGCCGCGGCAAAGTGGCATGGGTAATTTTTTTATCGGCAAGGCGCGTGCCGGTCATATTTTGACGAACGCTCTGTCGTTAATTGTCGCGGCGTCGATTGCGCGTCTGACAGCCTTGCAATTTATATTGTCTTTATTGATGATTGTATTTTATACGTTTTTTGTCGTCTATTGGAGTACGCGCAAAATCGGCGGCATCACGGGCGATTTGCTCGGTTTTATCGTCGAGAGTTGCGAAGTAGTATTTATTATCGCTACAATAGTGATTATCAGATAGGAGGTTTGTTGTGAAAACGGTTTATTTAATTAGGCACGGCGAGTCGGAAATGAATCGGCAACAGCGCTTTGCCGGCTGGACGGATTGTGCATTGACCGAACTGGGCGTGAACCAGGCTGTCGAGGCGGGCTTAAAAATGGAAGATATCAGTAAAGTGAAGGCTATTTTTTCATCTGATTTGATACGCGCCAAGAAGACGGCGCAGATAATAGCCGAGAAGTTAGAGGTGCCACTTACGCTCAGCGCGGCCTTGCGCGAAACCAATTTAGGGGCATGGGAGGGCTTGACTTTTGAAGAAATAGAAGACCGCGATCCGGAATTGCTCAAACAGTGGTTTACTGACTTGGGTAAGTTTCAATATCCGGGTGGCGAATCGATCGAGGGCGTTGCCAAGCGCGCCGATCGCTTTATCAAGTCCGTCTTAAACGATTACGATTCGGTTTTAATCGTCGCTCACGCCGGCATCATTTCAATCTTGATGTCCTATTGGCTGGTCGGCGATTGTGATCATACCAATATATTTAGAGTCAAGAATGCTAAAATACAGCGACTAATCTTCAACGCTAACCAGTGTTCTTTAGATCTTTTTAACAGGTAGCGCCATGATTGCCTTTGTATTGGCCGGGGCGACGTCAAATGTCGGCAAGACGACAGTTTCTTCACTGCTGATGTACGCCTACAAGGCAATGGGTTATCGCGTACAGGCCTTCAAGTGCGGCCCCGATTTTTTGGATCCGACCTTTCACGAGGCGGTAACCGGAAGGCCCTCATATAACTTGGATTTGCATCTAATGGGTGAAACCGGCATCGTCGATACCTTTAACCGTTATACGGCAGATGCCGACGTCGCCATCGTCGAGGGCGTTATGGGTATGTACGACGGCGCCGGTCACGAACTCGACAACGGCAGCGCTGCGCACATTTCCAGAATCTTGGGCATTTCGCTCATTTTATTGGTCGACGGCAAGGGCGTTTCGACGTCGATTGCCGCGCAGGTTAAGGGCTATTGCGGGCTCGACCCGCGCGTCGACCTAAAGGGCCTGTTAATCAATCGCACCAGTTCGGCAATGCTCTACGAACTGTTAAAAGACGCCGTTGAAAAGTACAGCGCTGTCGCCCCGGTCGGTTTTATACCGCCGGTCGAGGCGGCGACCTTGCAGAATCGACACTTGGGTTTATTGCCCTCTGCTGAAGTCGATGACCTAGACGAGAAATTGGCAGCGCTATACGGCGCCGCCGAAAAGACGATCGACTATCAAAAAATTGGCGCGCTCTGCCAAGTGACGCGCAAAGCGGTGGCGCCGCTCGGCAAATTTGCGGGTCAGACGGTCACAATGGCGATTGCCCGCGATGAAGCCTTTTACTTCTATTACCGCGAGAACATCGCCATGATGGAGGCGCGCGGCATCGTCTTTAAGCCGTTTTCACCACTGCACGACAGCGCCGTGCCAAGTGGCGTGCAGGGCATTTATATCGGCGGCGGTTATCCCGAACTACACCTCGCAGCGCTGGCGCAGAACAGCGCGATGCGCCAATCGATTAAGGCGCACGCCGACGCCGGCATGCCGATCTACGCCGAGTGCGGCGGACTGATGTATTTATCCAGTCAAATCGTCGACATGGCGGGCGACGCCTATCCGATGGTCGGCGTCTTTCCGGGCAGTGCCGAAATGACCAAGCGCTTACAGCACTTCGGCTACGTCAATGTAGAGCTCAGCTGCGATACTGTGTTGGGCGCAGCCGGAACTGGCTTTACGGGACACGAGTTTCACCGCTCCAAGACCGCATTTGGCGATGCGCCGCTCAGTTATAATGTGGCCAAGGCCTATCGCAGCAATAAGCAGTGGCAGTGCGGCGCCGTCTACAAGAATGTCTTGGCGGCCTATACGCACGTTCACTTTAAACAGTATGGCTTTTTAATCGATCGACTAATAGATAATATGAAAGCGTGGCAAGCATGGCAAAATCAATTATGATACAGGGCACGGCGTCGAGCGTCGGCAAGAGCGTCATCACGGCGGGACTGTGCCGGGTTTTACTGAATAGAGGTTATAGAGTAGCGCCCTTTAAGTCGCAAAACATGGCGCTGAATTCGTTTATAACAAAGCGCGGTCACGAAATGGGGCGGGCGCAGGTCGTTCAGGCGGAGGCGGCGGGACTCGAACCGCACATTCAGATGAACCCGATTCTGCTCAAGCCGTCTACCGACAAAAAGGCGCAGGTTATCGTCAACGGCAAGGTCTTTAAAAACATGTCGGCAGTGGAATATCACGAATACAAGCCGCAGCTGGCGGAATTTGTCAAACAGACCTTTTTTGAACTGGCCAAGGACTATCAGTACGTGATTATGGAGGGCGCCGGATCTCCCGCCGAGATCAACTTGCGCGAGGGCGATTTGGTCAACATGGGCATGGCGGCGCTGGCCGATTCGCCAGTCATCATCGTCGGCGACATCGACCGCGGCGGCGTGTTTGCATCGCTCTACGGCACCATTGCACTGCTCAACGAAGAAGAAAGGCGTCGCGTCAAGGGCGTCATTATCAATAAATTCCGCGGCGACATCGAGATATTAAAACCCGGGCTCACCATGTTGGAAGAACTGACGGGTGTGCCGGTGCTGGGCGTCATGCCCTATACACAGCTTAAGATTGAAGATGAAGACTCTCTGGCGGAACGCTTTAGAGTCAGCGCGGATGACGCCAAGGCGATTGTGATCAGCGTTATCTATTTACCGCACATCTCCAACTTTACCGACTTTAATGTCTTGGAAACGCAGCGCGACGTCAAGCTCAATTTCGTAATGCGCGGCGCGGCGATTCCGCCGTCTGACATCGTCATCATTCCGGGCTCAAAAAATACTATCGAGGACATGATGTACCTGCATCAAAGCGGCCTGACCAAGCAGATTATTCGCCATCAGAGGGAAGGCAAAATGGTCATCGGCATCTGCGGTGGTCATCAAATGCTGGGCGAACTGATCGAAGATCCGCTCGGCACCGAATCGTCTCTGCCGTCGATCAACGGACTCGGCCTATTGCCGATGACGACCGTATTCGATCCGCAAAAGACGACCACGCAGGTCAGCGGAAAATTGGGGCAGCTCAATGGCAAATTGGCGCCGCTCAGCGGCATGCCGGTGAGCGGTTACGAAATACACATGGGGCAAACCGAATTAAAGGCCGGCAGCACGCCGCTGCTTACAATCGACAGCGAGTTGGGCAAGGCGGCACATCGTCTGGACGGCGCGCACAGCGAAACGGGCAATGTCTTTGGCACTTATTTACACGGCATCTTTGACGACATCGCCTTTACTCGAAAACTGCTCAACATCGTCAGGGCGGAAAAGGGTCTGGCACCAGAGCAGAGTGAAATCGATGATTTTAAGGCCTTTAAAGAGCGCGAATACAATCGCTTGGCCGATTTATTGGAAACCCATTTAGACGTTGATACAATTATAAAGATCATGGACGACTGGCAATGAAAGCGCTGCTCTTGGCAATCGTGCTCGACGCCATAATCGGCGACCCCAACTATGCCTTGCATCCGGTGCGCCTGATGGGCGCTCTGATTGCGAGCGGCGAGAAACGGCTCTATCCGGCTGAGGCGAACAATTCAAAACAGTTTATGAGGGGCGCGCTATTGACGCTTTGTTGTCTGTTAATAGCGGCCACCATCAGTGTGGTATTGTTTTTTGGATTGGCTAAATACGCGCCCAATTACGGCTGGATTGTTCAGGGCGTCTTACTCAGTCAGCTCTTGGCGACGCGCAGCTTATATGACGAAGGCGCGCGCATACTGGGGGTGTTAAAGCATGGCAGTTTAGCGGAGGCGCGCCAAAAAATAGCCTATTTGGTCAGTCGCCAAACCGATCGGCTTTCAAAGCGCGACATCTATAAGGCAGCCGTCGAAACGATGATTGAAAATACGACTGACGCCATCGTCGCACCGCTCTTTTACTATAGCTTATTTGGCTTTGTCGGCATGGCGCTCTATAAGATGATCAATACATTGGACAGCATGATCGCCTACCGCAACGCGCGCTACGAATACTTTGGCAAGTTTGCGGCGCGCCTCGACGACGTCGCCAATTTCGTACCGGCGCGTCTGGCGGCGCTGTTCATAATTCTATTGACCATTGTTTTCAGAGATGATACGGCAAACAGTCTGCGCTGTTTTTGGCGACAGAGACATTTGCACAGCAGTCCCAATGCGGGCTGTACAGAGGCCGCCATCGGCGGCGCGCTGGGCATAAAGTTGAGCGGTCCAACCGTCTATTTCGGGGAGTTGAAAGCGCGACCCTATATCGGTAGCGGTAGCGTCGAGATAGGCGACGCGCACTTGGCAAAGTCGCTTAAATACGTCATCGGCGTGGCCGTTTTGGCGGGCACTTTGAGCTGTGTCGCGTTGGGGGTATTATGAAAAAATTTGAACACGGTGGCAAACTGTTTCGGGCAGCTGCCGACTTGGCCGTTCCACCCTGCCAAATTGTCGACTTTAGCGCCAATATCAATCCCTTGGTCACTGTCGATAAACTAAAGCAGTGGGCGGCAGATTGCTGGCCAAGGGCGCTACATTATCCCGACGTAGACTATCTAGAATTGCGCCGGGCGCTGGCTGCATATCACGCCACTTCAGTTGACTACATCGTCGTCGACAACGGTGCGACGCCGTTGATCGACGCCGTCGTGCGCGCGCTGCAAGTCGATCGGGCGCGCCTTACGGCGCCGACTTTTGGCGAGTACGAAAGGGCGCTTTTAAATAATGGCGTGGCTACTGAAGTGGTCTATAGCGGTGCTCAGTATCGCGTCGATTTGATGCGTTTGTTTGACAATGGCGCCGATAGCGATCTAATTTTTCTCTGCACGCCCAATAATCCGACTGGTGAGCAAATTGCCCAGCGCGATTTAGTGGCGCAACTTGCGCGTTTGCCGAGGTCGACATTTTGTCTGGTCGACGAATCGTTTTTAAGTTTTACCGAAGGGGGCGAAGTCGATTCTATGAGCCATCTCTTAGCGCGCTTTGAAAATTTGATCGTATTGCGCTCGGCGACCAAGTTCTTTGCCATACCGGGGCTTAGAATGGGCTATCTGCTCACGGCGAATGCTGCGCTGCGCGATAGATTATTGCAAATACTGCCGATTTGGCGGGTCAACTGCATGGCTGAAACGGTAGTCATAAATGCGCTCGGCGACCTGACATTTCAGGAAGAATCACGCGCTTATATCGGCGCACAGCGCAACTATCTGAGCGAGCAGTTGAGCGCGCTGGGCATGGTGGTCTTTCCGTCCTCTGCCAATTTTATTCTATTTAAAAGTACTTTTAATTTGGACTTATATCAGTTATTATATCGGCGTGGCATTTTAATTCGACGCTGTCAAAATTATCGCGGTTTAACGGCCCAACACTATCGCGTCGCCGTTAAGGACGAAGTGTCTAATCGCCGCCTAATTGAAAATTTACAGGAAATAAAGCAAAGCGCTAATTGTTCAGTCGAATAGTGTTTATGATATGTCATCTCGACTGCGCTTGAAACGACAGCTTTCGACTGGACGGTTACAGAAAGAGGAGTAAATCGTTGATTAAAGCAATACTACTGGGCATTTTAGAGGGCCTTACTGAATTTTTACCGGTTTCTTCAACTGGACATTTAATATTATTAAAGGATTTAATCGCCTTTGACGGGCACTTTTCAAACGTCTTTAGCGTCGTCATTCAAATGGGTGCAATTTTATCGGTTGTCGTCTACTTTTTTAAGGACTTGATTCCGCGCAGCGCCCAAAGAGAAGATTTGAGCGACTTCTTTGGCCTTTGGTCAAAAGTCGTGGTCGGCATTATACCGGCGGCTTTAATCGGCATTCCGTTTGAGGACTTAATCGATCGCTACCTGTTTAATTCGCTAACCGTCGGCCTGGCCTTGATTGCCGGCGCAATTTGGATTTTGCTAATCGATAAGCCGTCTATTGGCAAGCGCGATTTAGAGGCAGTTAAAGATTTATCTTATCTTCAGGTTTTGGGCATTGGATTATTCCAGTGTCTGGCGTTAATTCCCGGCATGTCGCGCTCAGCGATGACGATTATCGGCGGTCTAATCGTCGGTGCATCGCGTAAACTCTCCGCCGAGTTCTCGTTTTTTATGGCAATACCGGTGTTGGGTGGTGCAGGCCTTATTAAACTGATTAAATACGGCTTCGATTTTACGACGGAACAGTGGCAACTGCTCGCCGTCGGCACACTTGTTTCGTTTGTCGTCGCCTATCTCGTCATAGCGGCCTTTATGAGTTACATTAAAAAGCACACGTTTAAACCGTTTGCCTACTACCGCATCGCCCTGGGCGCAATTGTCTTAGTTGTCACACTGTGGCGTTAGAAGAGGAGAAAAGACGTGATCAACATCGTATTATATCAACCGGAAATACCGCCCAACACGGGCAATATCGCGCGCACCTGCGCACTGACCGAAACGCGTTTACACCTGATAAAACCGCTCGGCTTTTCAATTGACGATCGCGCCTTAAAGCGCGCTGGACTAGACTATTGGCACCTGCTCGACTTGGTCGTGCACGAATCGCTCGACGACTTTTTGCAATACGTCGGCGCGGCACCGGTCTATTTGGCGACCACCAAGGCGACACAGTACTATCATCAGGTGAATTATGAAGCGGACTGTTACATCGTCTTCGGCAAGGAAACGGCCGGCTTGCCACAGGACTTACACGACCGCTATCAGAGCGGCCGCATTAAACTGCCAATGCGCGACCACAGCGCCGCTCGCTCGCTCAACCTCAGCAACGCCGTCAATATCATTCTCTATGAGGCGTTGAGGCAGCAGGGCTTTAAAACCCTCATATAAAGACTGCTGATTGCCCAAACTTTGTTGTGCGATTGTCAGCGACGCCAGTGCGCGGCGGCGCTTTATCTTTCGCGTAGATGTTCCGCGCTTGCGCGGGTTGTCCTAGCGAAATGGTAAAGCAGAGCGATTTCAGCACAAGGAGCGTTTCAATCGCTTAATTATACTTATCGAAGGCTTCCGACAAAAATTCCCATTCGCTAAACATCTCGTCCAACTTAGCCTTTAAATCGCTTTGTTCGGCGACCAAAGCCTTGACCTTAGCGGAATCGCTATACACTTCCTGCTGGCAGAGCGCGCTGTCGATTTCTTCGAGGCGCGTTTCGATTGTGCCAATTGTCGTTTCGCAATCGGCGATGGCAGCTTGTATTTTTTTCCTTTCGTTGAGGCGCTTGCGCGCCATTTTTCTATTTTGTTTGAGTGCGGTCTTATTGACTGCGACGGTTTCTTCGGCGGCGGGGTGTTTGAGCGCTGCCTGTTTTTCCAAGTAGTAATTGTAATCGCCCAAGTATTCGGTGATTTTGCCGTCTTGCAGTGCGATGATTTTATTGCATACTTTGTTTAAGAAGTAGCGATCGTGCGAGATGACTAAAATGGTACCGTCGTAGTCGACCAGTGACTGTTCCAGCACTTCTTTACTGTACAGGTCGAGGTGGTTGGTCGGCTCGTCTAAGAGCAGCAAGTTGGATTCTGTCAAAAACAACTTGGTCAGTAGCACGCGCGCCTTTTCGCCACCGCTCAGTACGTCAATCGGCTTGAAGACCTCTTCGTCTGAAAACAGGAAACGCCCCAAGATTGCCCGCACATCGCCTTCGTTCATCGTCGGTATCATATTGTGGATTTCTTCCACAATTGTCAAATTGCGACTCAAGTTTTCCTGTTTTTGGTCGTAATAGGCCGGTATTACGCGATGTCCGTAGTCGACGAAGCCCGCGTCTTGCTCTAGTTCGCCGGTGATGATTTTGAGCAGGGTCGTCTTGCCCGATCCGTTGTCGCCGATAAGGCCGATTTTTTCGCCGCGGCGCACGGCAAAGGCGATATCTTTTAAGACCTCGTGATCGCCGTAGGACTTGCTGATGTCCTCGATTTGCAGTACGTCAGTTCCCGAGTTGACAGCGCTTTTGAGGTTTAGTTTCATCTGTTTGTTGGATTGTTTAAAAGTATCCGGGCGATCCATCTTTTTCAGCATTTTTTCGCGGCTCTTGGCGCGCTTGGCGAGCAGTTCGGTGCCGCGCGATTTATAGCGGCGAATGATTTCTTCTTGACGCTTGCGTTCTCTTTGGTATTGTTGATAAGCCTTGTTCATCTGTTTGATGGCGGCATCTTTTTTTGTTCGGAAACTGCTGTAGTTGCCGTTGTACATCATGATCTGCCGATTTTCAATTTCGGCGGTCTTGTTGCAGACGGCGTCTAAAAAGTAGCGGTCGTGCGATACCACGAGCAGCGTTTCAGGGTATTGTTTGAGATGGTTTTCGAGCCATCCAGTGGTGCTGATGTCGAGGTGGTTGGTCGGTTCGTCGAGCAATAGAATATCTGGTTCGTCAATTAGTAATCTGGCCAGTTTAATGCGCGCCAATTGACCGCCGCTGAGCGATAGTACGGAGCGCGCGTGTTGTTCTTCGGCAAAGCCGAGTCCGATTAAAATGCCCTTGGCCTTGGAGCGGAACAGGTAGCCGCCATCGTCTTTAAACTGCTCGGCCAGTTCGTGGTAGTCGTGCATAAAGGCGTCAAAGGCGTCGTCGTGATTCTCAAATTCGCCCATCTGCTGCTCCATTTGCTGTAGCTTTGCTTCGGTTTTTATGAGGGCGTCGAAAGCCTCCAGAGCGTAGTCCTGCAGGCTGATGTCGCGCTTTATATCGCTTTGTCTCATATAGCCGACGTTCAAATTTTTAGCCACGTAAAAATCTCCGCCGTCGGCCTGTTCCAAGCCGCAAATCAGGCGGAGTATAGTTGTTTTGCCCGTGCCGTTTTTGCCAATCAGCGCAAGTTTATCGCCCTGATTGACCGAAAATGATAAGTTGTCAAATAGAATTTGTTCGTCGTAGCGCTTGTCGATACGACTAAAAGATAATGCGATCATGCTGTCACCTCATAGAGCAGTTTAACATAAAATGCCCGCGATGAACAGCATAACCGGAATTATTGAACGGCTTGTTTTTCAAAGTGTTTCTTGAGTAGCGCCTGTCCAATGTAGATGCCGACAAATGACATGGCAAACACGACGACGGTGGCGATAGTGATAACAATTATTATTATCGAAGTCAACAGTAACTAACTCGTTTGATTCGGTTGGTTTTAGTTTTTTCAGTTCGATTGTCAAAATCGATTTCGTCTGTTTGCCGATTATTGAGCAATTTAGCAGGTTTTTGGAGCGATTCTATTGCATTGACATTGACAAAGTCAAATGCTATACTTTTTATGAATACCTGTTTTATTTACAGCACTTTGCTAAAATCACTGGCGCGTTGCAATGAGAACGGCGAGTGTGTTGCGGCTTTGCTGTTGTGGCGGGATGGAGTGGGAATTGGTCATTGATAATTTGATAGCAAGAGAGGTAGTCTATGGCGAGTAAAATATCTCGTGCCGTAATAAAGCGCCTTCCCAAGTATCATCGTTATTTAAAAGAATTGATGGACAAGGATATAAAGCGGATTTCATCTAAAGAACTCAGTGATATAATGGGCTTTACGGCGTCTCAGATTAGGCAGGATTTTAATAATTTTGGCGGTTTTGGCCAGCAGGGTTATGGCTATAATGTCAACGAATTATTCGATCAAATTGGTCGCATTTTGGGCTTGGTTTGCGAATACAAAACCATTATTGTCGGCGCCGGCAATTTGGGGCAAGCTTTGGCAAAGTATAGCAGCTTTCAAAGATTTGATTTTAACCTGCAGGCAATGTTTGATTTAGATGCGCATTTAATAGGATTGAGGTTTGGCGGTGTAGAGGTTTTGGACGGTCGCCAACTGGACTGTTTTTTGGCGCAAAACGACATCGACATCGCCTATATTTGTACCAATAAAGATGCCGCTCAAGGGGTGGCTGATACGTTGACGAAACGCGGTGTCAAGGCGATTTGGAATTTTGCGCCGATCGATCTCAAGCTGCCCGCCGGCGTGGTCGTTGAAAACGTCAATTTAATTGAGGATTTATTTACCATATCCTATTTTTTAAAGGGCGCTAAAAAGTAGTTCGTATGCATAATTCCCGTTTAGACGGACCTCGATTGGCGATGAGTTGTCGTGAACAATCCGGTCTAACTAGGCGGTAATTTATAAACAGTTGTCAATCACAATGTCGATTATTTGGAGGTAAGCTATGAAAGAAGTCGTAATTGTTTCAGCGGTCAGAACACCAATTGGTTCGTTTGGCGGAACATTGGCTAATATGAAGCCGGCAGACATGGGTGCACATGTCATTAAAAATGCGATCGAAAAAGTTGCATTAAATCCCGCCGATGTAGATGAAGTCATCATGGGCTGTGTGCTTCAAGCTGGTCACGGCCAAGGTGTTGCGCGTCAAGCTAGTATACACGCCGGTATTCCCCAGGAAACTCCGGCAATGACAATCAACATGATTTGTGGTTCTGGCCTTAAATCAGTTTCTTTAGCAGCCCAATCAATTATGAGCGGTGACAACGAAATCGTCGTGTGCGGCGGCACAGAGAATATGAGTATGGCACCTTATTTACTTCCGAAAGCGCGTTGGGGCATGCGTATGGGCGATGGCAAAGTCGTCGACAGCATGGTCAACGATGGCCTTTGGGAAGTCTTTAACAACTATCATATGGGTCAAACTGCCGAAAACATTGTCGAAAAATACGGTTTGACGCGTGAGCAGCAAGATGAATTTGCCGCAACTAGTCAAAAGCGTGCAGCTGCGGCGATTGCAGAAGGTAGATTTAAAGACGAAATCGTTCCGGTCGTCATTCCGCAAAGAAAAGGCGATGATATTGTATTCGACACTGACGAATACGTCAAGCCCAATGCGACGCTTGAAAAGATGGCTAAGTTGAGACCGGCGTTTAAAAAAGACGGTTCGGTCACTGCAGGTAACGCTTCGGGTATCAACGACGGCGCAGCCGCCTTTGTATTGATGAGCAAAGAGAAAGCCGACGCGCTCGGCCTCAAGCCTTTAGTCAGCATCGTATCGCACGCATCTGCCGGTGTAGATCCGAAGATTATGGGTATTGGACCGGTTCCGGCTACTAAAAAGGCACTCGCTATCGCCGGTTTGAAAATCGAAGATATCGATTTAGTTGAAGCTAACGAAGCCTTTGCCGCGCAGTCGTTGGCCGTTGCCAAAGACTTAAATCTAAACATGGAAATTACCAATGTCAATGGTGGCGCCATCGCATTAGGTCACCCGATCGGTGCCAGTGGTGCGCGCATTTTAGTAACTCTTATTCATGAAATGCAAAAGCGTTCTTCTAACTATGGATTGGCGACGCTCTGCATAGGCGGCGGAATGGGAGAAGCGGTTATCGTTAAGCGTTAGGATATGGCACAGTACAGTAGGGACATTCACGAATTGATGATTAAGACGCTGATCCAGTTTCATTTGAAACAGCAAAAGGGGAGAGTTTTTTTTCATAAGATAGATCTCGATTTCGTAGATGTCAACATTATGAACTTATTGGCCGAAGAACCCTATAAAATTAGGGCGCTATGCGAGGCCATCGGCTGCGAGCGAACGGAAATCGCCAAGCGCGTCAACAAGTTGTTATTGGCCGATTTTATTACAAAGTCGGACGTCGCTAGCGATCGTCGGATGACTTTGATTAGCTTGACGTCGCAAGGTGCACAGGCCTATAAGTTGGTATTGGAAAAAATAGATGCACTGTTGAGTCAGACAGTAGAGGGCCTTACCATAAAAGAGGAAAAAGCCGTATTGTCCTATCTTGAAAAACTCAATAGGTCAGTAAATTCCATACAATGAAGTGACTCGAAATGGACGTGTGCCGTATGGCACGTGTCCATTTTAAATTGCAGACAAAAATTACTTGTCAAGCCAGTGCAATCGTGCTATACTCTTTAGTTGTACCTAGTGGGTACTTCTCTCTGCTTTAGCGAGGTGCTAAGGCCTAAAAACGACCATAGGGAGGTGTAGAATGAGAAAATACGAAACCATTTTCGTGCTTAAGCCCGATTTGGAAGAAGATGCCAGAAAGGCAGCAATTGACAAATTTACGGGTATCATCAACAGCGATGGTGAAGTGACAAATGTCGACGAGTGGGGCAGCAGACGCCTTGCATATGAAATCGATAAGATTCGCGAAGGTTATTACGTATTGGTCGACTTTGTTGCCAATACCGATTTACCGGCCGAATTAGAGAGAAACTACAAAATTTCTGACGATGTCATTCGCTACATTGTCGTCAACAACGACAATTTGTAGAAGGGGGATTCCATGAATCACGTCGTACTAATCGGAAGATTGACCAGAGATCCGGAATTGCGTTATGTTTCCGGTTCGGGAACGGCCGTATCACAATTCACGCTGGCGGTAGACAAACAGTTGTCGCGCGATAAAAAGCAGCAGTTTGAGCAACAGGGCAAACCGACTGCCGACTTTATTCGCATCGTCGTGTGGGGGAAACAGGCTGAAAACTGTGCAAACTATCTCAAAAAGGGAAGACTTGTCGCCGTACACGGTTCGATTAACGTTTCTTCTTACAAAAACAACAATGGCGAAACGCGTTATTCTACCGATGTCGTCGCCAACAACGTACAGTTTCTCGAATGGGGTGACCGCAATAACGACAATCGGTCAAATGTGCAAAGGCGACAAAATAACCAGTCAAATGACGACTTCGCTGCGTTTGATAAGGATTTTTCAAATGATTATCAATCCATCGAAGACGATGATGACATTCCATTTTAATTAAAGGAGGCTCACCATGGCTTTTAAAAGACGCTCAAGAAAAAAAGTTTGCCATTTTTGTCAGGATAAAGTCGAACACATCGATTACAAAGACACTGGCAAATTGAGTAGATATGTATCTGATCGCGGTAAAATTTTACCTAGACGTGTGACGGGAACATGTGCGAAACACCAACGCGCTGTGACTACTGCAATTAAGCGCGCCAGAATAGTAGCACTGATGCCGTTTTCAAGAGATTAGTTCTTTTGGGAGTGACGAATTCGCGTCGCTCCTTTTTGATTGCAAGAATTAGTTGCGAGGAAATTTATTGTTAAGTGGCGCTTAAGCGGTTATAATAGAATCATAATGGTTTGTGACGCGTCGAAAATTTGATAAACTCGCCATTGCTATTGCGTGCAATGGCGTAACGGAGCATATATGCGCAAAGATAATATAATGAGAGAATATTTAATATTTATATTGATTGCCGCGGGCTTATTATTTGTAAGTTCACTTATCGGTGACGCTTTTTTGTTGCCAATTGCCCTGCCGCTCGTCATTGCGGTGTTTAGTTATCGCAATGAAATGCGTCACAGCGTCGTGTTTGTCATTATGACGTCGATTGTTTCGCTGGCCGTTTCAGGTATTGCCTGGTTGTTCATCATGACGATATACGGATTGGTGGGCGTTTTGACCGGTCGCTATATAAAATTGGCGAGGCGTCACGAAAAGGCCGTAATGTCAATTTTCATCAGCGCGATGGTTGGCGTGGTCGTCCTACTCTTTGCGATGCAGGGACTGCTTTCCGACATCAGTATAGGCGAGTTCGTGCGCAAGCAGATACAAGAAGTTCAGTTGCCGGCGCAAATGTTGGATCAGCTCAAGGCTGCCAATCCCGGAATCGAAGTTGAAGTCGGCAATTTGGAAGATGGCATAAAGCAAATGACAATCGATATGATGCCGGTAGTTATAGCGGTAGTAGTCTTTTTCAATTGTCTGATAGTTTATATAGCGACGCTTGCCGCGCTGCGTTTAATGCGCTATAAGACATTGCCTTTGCTTAAACTGTCGCGTCTGCGCCTGCCCGGCAACCCAATGGCGGGGACGACCTGCATTATCATCATCGGCTTACTGCTGTCCTGGATCGTGCCGCGCATGGGCGATACGATTATAATGAACACACTCTACGTTGTCGTTTTGATTTTCTCGGTTCAAGGCGTTGCGGTGCTTTCGTTTTTTTTGGAGCGCACCAAATTCAATCGCTTGGTTAGAGGCATTTTGTTTATCGCCGGGTTGTTTTTGCTGCAAGTCTACGGTCTTGGCATCGTTGGCTGGCTCGACGTCGGCTTTAAAATAAGGTATAAAGTGAGTGGGAAGGATCTCAAGTGAAAAAGAAAAGATTGAACGATATTGCCACAAATTCAATAATATTTGTCGTCATTGCGCTAATTGCTTTGGTAGTTGTCGCCTTGCGTCAAAATGTACTTTTGGGCATGGCGTTGCTTGCGCTGACTGTGTTGATCGTCTACTTGAATATCACGCGCAATATCGCGCGGCGCAGGGACATTACGCACTACGTGGAGGCGCTCAGTTCAGATATTGACGATTCGGCGCAGCGCGCCGTGCTCGACTTGCCGATACCGATGTTGATAACCGATACAGACGGCTTGATTTTGTGGTACAATCAGCAGATGAGCGCGGTCTTGGACGGCGTCGAATTGTTCGACAGAGAGCTCACTTCAGTCATTTCTGGCTTGTCGTTGGAACAGCTGGTCGAAAAGGGCAGTTTGGAAATGCGCATCGGTGAAAACTTTTTTCGACTCGACGTGCAAACGCTGAGCAGCGAAAGCGATAGCAAGCGAACGCTACTCAATATATACTTTCAAAATATCAGTGATTTTAAACGCCTGCAGACGATGTATGGCGACAAGCGCAGTACGGTTGCCTTGATGCAAGTCGACAATTACGATGACGTCATCAACGACACCAAAGAGGACAAGCGTCCCTTTGTAACTGCCGAAATAGATAAAAAGATTAACATTTGGTCATCGCGCATGAATGGGATACTAAAAAAAGTCGACAAAGATAAGTATTTCGTCATCTTCGAGCGCAAGTATTTAAGTATTTTAGAAACTAAAAAATTTGCCATATTGGATGAAATTCGCGCAATCGACGTCGGCAATCAAATCGCGCCGACGCTCAGCATTGGCGTTTCGACGACCGGTAATGGACTGATGCGCATCGAGGAAAACGCCTCTTCTGCGCTGGAATTGGCGCTCGGTCGCGGCGGCGATCAGGCGGTCGTCAAAAAGACTGCGGACTTTGAGTTTTACGGCGGCAAGACCAAGGCGGTAGAAAAGCGCAATAAGGTCAAGGCCAGAATTATCGCGCACGCTTTGAGGCCGATTATCGACGAGAGTCAACGCGTTTATATTATGGGTCACACTTTTCCAGATATGGATTCATATGGTTCGGCAATCGGCATTTATCAGGCCGTAATCAACCGCGGCAAGTCGGCCTACATCGTCCTCAGCGCGGCTAGCGAAACGATTCGCGCAATACACGAGCGCTTTGCGGACGACGATGCCTTTCACTTTGTAAAGCCGGAAGAGGCGCTGGAAACCTTTCAGGACGAAGATTTATTGGTCGTCGTCGACACGCATCGGCCGTCCTTTACGGAATCGCCCGAATTGGAGGCGCGCGCCGTTCGCAAAGTTTTAATCGATCACCACAGGCGCGGCAAAGAATTTATCGAAAACACGCTGTTGACTTATTTGGAACCCTATGCGTCGAGCGCCAGCGAGCTGGTCACCGAAGTTCTACAGTACATGGAGCGCAAGGTGACGATAGAGAAGCGCGTCGCCGAGGCGCTGTTGGCGGGGATTTTTGTCGACACCAAAAATTTTACTGTTAAGACGGGCGTGCGCACCTTTGAGTCGGCGGCTATATTGCGCCGCTTTGGCGCCGATACGACTGAGGTCAAGGCGCTCTTTAAAGACGATTTAGAGAGCTTTGTAGCGCGCTCTAACATCGTTAGCAATGCCGAAATGGTGTATCCCGGTGTGGCCTTGTCGTCCAGCGATGAAAGCATTGTCAACGGTCGCTTGATAGGTGCGCAGGGCGCCGATAGTCTGCTCAACATTCGCGGTGTAAAAGCGGCCTTTGTTCTGGTGCGCGGCGAAGATCAAATATTTATGAGTGGGCGCTCGCACGGCGATGTCAACGTTCAAATCATCGCTGAAAAATTGGGTGGCGGCGGGCATTTGACCGGTTCTGGCGCGCAGTTTGACAATGTCGAAATGGAACAGGCCAAGGCCGATTTGATAGATGTAATAAAACAATACTTTGAGGAGGAAGACTAATGAAAGTCATTTTGTTGAAGGATGTAAAGGGCACCGGTAAGCGCGGCGATGTCAAACAAGTCAGCGATGGCCACGCCAGAAATTTTTTGATTCCCAAGGGTTTGGCGCGCGAGGCGACTTCGTCCAGTTTAAGCGAACACAAACATCAACAGGCCAGTGAAAAGAAACGCAAGGCCGAAGCGTTGAGCGAGGCAAAGCAGTTGGCCGAAAAACTGTCGAAAGTCGAATTGAAACTGATGTCTAAAGCCGGTGAAGGCGGCAGGTTATTCGGTTCGATCACATCTAAGGAGATTGCTGAGCAACTCGAAGTTCAACACGGTTTAAAGATAGACAAGCGCAAGATTCAATTGGAGCACGGCATTAAGGCGCTCGGAACGACGGCGGTAGACATCAAAATCTATACGGGTGTCGTCGCGACGGTGAAGGTCAATGTCGTCGAGGTTGACTAGGAGTTAGTATGGAAGGGCGAATTCCCCCACACAGCGAGATTGCTGAACAGTCTTTGCTCGGTGCGATGATTTTGGATGCGCAGGCCATTGACGAGGCGATAGAAATATTGGCACCGGAGGCGTTTTACAATCAGTCGCACAGCATCATTTACAATGCGATTTACGAACTCTACAATAGAAACAAGCCGGTCGATATCATTACGCTTTCCGATTTCTTGGGTACGGCGGGAAAATTGGAGGCGGTTGGCGGCATTCCCTATCTGTCAGAACTTACTGACAAGGGCATCATTACGACGAATGCCTCGACGCACGCTCAAATTATCGACGAAAAGTACACATTGCGCCAATTGATTAAAGCGGCATCCGGCATTATGGAAAACGGCTATTCCGAAGTCGATGCCGGCGAGTTGATCGAAATTGCCGAGCAGCAGATTTTTGCAATTACACAGCGTCGTAGCAAGCAGGGCTTTGTCCACATTGGCGAAGTGCTCAACAGTTCGCTCGATCGCATTACAGAACTGTTTTCCCAGTCCGACGAACTGACCGGTACGACAACTGGTTTGATCGATTTGGACAGGACGACCTCTGGTCTGCAGAAGTCCGATTTGGTGCTCTTGGCGGCGCGTCCCTCGATGGGAAAAACTGCGTTGGGATTAAACATATGTCGCAATGCGGCGCTGAAGAGCGGCGCGACGGTCGCCATGTTCAGTTTGGAAATGGCCAAAGAACAGTACATTGAAAGAATGATTGCGGCCGAGGCGATGATTCCGCTCAACAATTTAAAGACCGGTCAACTTGAAGACGAGCATTGGAGTCAGCTAGTTACCGCGGTGGCAAAGTTGTCCGATACCAATATTTACATTGACGATACGGCGATGTTGACGGTTGGAGAGATCAGGTCAAAGTGCCGACGCCTGAAGATGGAAAAGGGACTCGATATCATTCTAATAGACTACTTGCAGTTGATGGGCGGGACAAAGGCCGAAAACAGACAGCAGGAAATATCGAACATATCGCGCGGTTTAAAGGCGATTGCGCGCGAGTTTGAATGTCCGGTATTGGCGCTTTCGCAATTATCGCGTGCGCCGGAACAGCGTTCTGACCACAGGCCGATGCTATCCGACTTGCGGGAGTCCGGCGCGATTGAGCAAGACGCCGACATCGTCATGTTCTTGTATCGCGATGAATACTATAATAAGAATAAAGAAGAAGTTAAAAATAAGGCCGAACTGATTATTGCCAAGCACCGTAACGGCGAAACCGGTACGGTTGAGCTGCACTGGATGGGGCAGTATCAGATATTTCGCGATTTAGCTAAATAGTGAGAAACTTTACGATTGAAACGAAAGAGGTGAAAAATGGCAGTTGTGGTAATTGTCGGCGCTCAGTGGGGCGACGAAGGAAAGGGTAAATTTATCGATTATTTGGCCAGCGAAGCCGATGTCGTAGTACGCGGACAAGGTGGCAACAACGCCGGTCATACGGTCGTTGTCGGCGATGAAAAATATGCGCTCCACCTAATCCCTTCCGGTATATTATACGAGAATACGGCAAATGTGTTGGGTAACGGTATCGTCTTTGATCCGCGCGGGTTCTTTGAGGAGTACGACGCACTTCAGCGCGAGGGCGTAAAGGTCGATCAAATTAAGATCAGTCAAAGGGCGCATGTCGTCTTTCCCTACCATAGAGAACTCGATGCGCTGTCTGAAGAAAAGAAGGGCGCGTCTAAAATCGGGACGACGAAAAAGGGCATTGGCCCCTGCTATATGGACAAGGTCGAGCGCACCGGCATTCGCGTTGGCGACATGCTCGACGAAATTGAGTTCGGCGATAAATTGCGCGCTCAGGTCGACCGCAAAAATCACATTGCCAAGGCGCTTTACGGCGTTGAACCATTTAATTTTGAGCAGATTTACAGCGAATACAAGGCTTACGCAGAGCGCCTAAAGCCGATGACTTGCGATACAGTCGCCTATTTGAACGATCAATACGACGACGATAAAAACATTTTGCTGGAAGGCGCACAGGGCACTTTGCTCGACATCGATCTCGGAACCTATCCATTTGTTACCAGTTCGCACCCGACGTCGGGCGGATTTACCGTCGGCACCGGTTTGGCGCCGACCCGCATCGATGAAGTCCTCGGCATCACTAAGGCCTATACGACGCGCGTTGGCGCGGGGCCCTTTGTCACCGAACAAGACAATGAAATCGGCGATAGAATTCGCACGCAGGGCAATGAGTTTGGCGTCACGACGGGGCGTCCACGCCGCTGTGGTTGGCTCGACTTGGTGATCGTTAGACACGCGGTGAGAGTCAATGGTTTGACGGCGATTGCGCTTTCGCTACTCGACGTATTGAGTGGTTTCGACGAAATCAAGCTGTGTCGCGCCTACCGCATCGATGGCACAGAAACACTCGACTTCCCGGCCGATTTAAAGAAATTGGCAAAGGCCGAGCCGGTCTACGAAACTTTCTCCGGTTGGCAAGAAGACATTACCGGCTGCACGGAATACGAAGATTTGCCCGAAAACGCCAAGCGTTATATTTCGTTTATCGAAGACTATTTGGGGGTGCCTGCGGCATTTATATCAGTTGGACCAAAGCGCTCGCAAACGATTATTCGACAAAAGCTATTTTAATAATAATTATTACTCGGGCGATTCACAACGGCAGTTGGGTTATTTCAAAGTCTGACGCGGTGTTGTGTCTTGTTGTGAGTCGCACGGGCGATTTTCGTCGTTACAGATTTGGATTGTAGCCGTTTTGGAGGACTGGTGAAAACAAAAGTACTCGGCATAACATTTGCAATTCTATCGGCTGTCGTCTTCGGCGTAATGCCCTTGTTGACAAAATTGCTCTATCAGATGGGGTGTAATGCGATTAGCGTTCCCTTTTATCGCTATTTAATCATCGCTATCGCATTCGCGCTTTATATGCGCTATAGGGGCGTGTCCTTTAAGTTGCAAAAAAGTGCGCCTTGGCAAGTGGCAGCGACTGCTTTTTTCGGCGTTTACGTAACAGTTGTCTTCTTGTTTAAGTCCTATTATTTAATTCCTTCCGGCGTGGCGACCACAGTTCACTTTTTGTACCCCGTCATCGTTTCAATTGGCGGCGTTATCGTTTCCAAAAGGATTGGCCACCCCCTAAAGTATTTGGCTTTGCTACTTTCCATTATCGGCATATTTTTGTTATTCGAGATCAACGGCGACGTCAATTGGCTGGGAATCGTACTCTGTTTAATTGCCGCCGGCGGCTTTGCTACATATATTTTGTTTATTGAATATTCAAATTTAAAATACGAGAACTCGCTCGTATTAGCTTTTTACTTTAACGTGTTGGGCGTTCTTTTCTTTGGCGCACACGGCTTTATCACAGGTGAACTGGCCTTTAATTATCCAGTGCAGGCATGGGGCTTGCTCTTGATATTTGCCTTTTTAGTAGGCGTTGGTGGCAGTCTTGCCTTTCAAATTGCGATAGGATATATCGGCGGGCAAAGCGCCTCAATTTTAAGTACAGTTGAACCGATTACCAGCATTGTCATCGGTGCGCTGGTGCTCGGTGAAGTGATGAATTTTAAAATGGCAATTGGCATGGCGTTAATCATTGTTGCGGCGCTTATCGTCATTGTTCTACAGGGCTATGATGTAGATTCAAAAGGTGCTTAGCCCAGATTATTCTGAAGAATGACGCGATTTTGAACTATTTGGTTTTAGTAATTTTTGCGTAGGTAAGTGGTGAAATATGAAAAACATCAAGATTGTTGCAAAAGACGGTTTTTCACTCGACGCCGTCATTGGCGTACCGCAAAACGCCCGCGCAATTGTACAAGTCGTACACGGCGCCTATGAAGATAAAGTTCGCTATCAGAAGTTGTTCGACGTGTTACTCGAATCCGGCTATGGCGTAATTGCCGCCGATCACCGCGGCCACGGCAAATCTATTTCGCAGGATAATCCGCGCGGCCTGATGCGTTCTGTGGGGCAGCTGGTCGGCGATATGGTGTCGGTTACCAGTTATGTACATGAGCACTATCCGGAAATGCCGGTCTATATGTTTGCCCATTCAATGGGTTCGATGTTCGCGCGCATTTACCTTCAGGAACACGACGCATTAATAGAAAAGTTAATCATGTCGGGTACAGTCAGACACACTAAGCTGACGCCACTCGGCTTTGCCTTGACCAGAATTGCAATGCTATTTCAGGGGGAGCTGGGCACCAATCCGTTAATCTGTTATTTAGGCGACGGCTTTCAGCGCAAAAATAGCATGGTCAGCGACGACTATCAGGAAAGCGAAACGGTCGAAGAGGTTTACGTCGATTTGGGTTACTATTGCAATAGGGGCTACGATGTGATGTGCGCGGCCAACTGGGCGCTGCGCAAATACTCCAAGTACCGTTGCCAAAACCCCGAGTTGGCAATCGTTTCGATGACTGGAGAGGGCGACCCGATGCCGGGTGGAAAGCGCGGTTTGAAGACGATTAAAAACGACCTGATCAACTACGGTTATAAAAATGTAAGCATAAAAACCTACAACGGGTTAAACCACGAAATCGTCAACGAAGACAAAGGTGAAGTCTTAAAGGACATCATCAAGTTTTATGACTGGTCGAATTATAGACATAATAAATAGCGATAAGGTGTAAAGTATAGTTCGCTGATAGGCGACGGTCTGCTCACGGCGAGCCGTCGTTTTTGTTTGCGCTGTTTTGCTTGACAAACGCGCAAAAAGAGAATATCCTTGTAGTGGTAACCCCCTACCGTAGGGGGTGGGTATAAGGAGAGATTATGAATAAAAAAATATTAATTGTGGGCGGTGTGGCAGGCGGTGCATCGACCGCGGCCAGATTGCGTCGAATGGATGAAACGGCAGAGATTATTTTGTTTGAAAAGGGCAATTACATTTCATTTGCCAACTGCGGGCTGCCTTACTATATCGGCGAAACGATTAAGCAGCGCGATTCGCTGTTACTTCAGACGCCGGAAGAGTTTAACGGTCAATTTAATGTCGACGTCAGAGTGGGCAACAAAGTGCTTTCGATCGATCGCGCTAAAAAAACTGTTGAAGTGGCGCGCGTCGAAAGCGGCGAAAAGTATACTGAAAGCTACGACGTATTGGTGTTGTCGCCGGGCTCGACGCCGCTTAGACCGCCGATTCCGGGCATTGACGCGCCCAATATTTTCACACTTTGGGACATTCCGGACACCGATCGCATCAAGGCCTATGTCGACAATCAAAGGCCGCATCGCGCAGCCGTTATCGGCGGTGGCTTTATCGGCATAGAAATGGCTGAAAATCTGTCCGAACGCGGCATTCACGTATCCTTAATTGAAAAAATGGATCAAGTTATGGCGCCGGTCGATAAGGATATGGCGGAAATTATTCACCATCACTTGAGCGATCAAGGGGTCAGTTTGTTCATTGGCGACGGCGTTACTAAGTTTGAACACAACAATGGCACGACGACGATTTATTTGGAAAGTGGCAAGACGGTCGATGCCGAAATCGTGATGCTTTCAATTGGCGTTCGTCCGCAAACTGAACTGGCCAAGCAGGCCGGTTTGGAGTTAAATCAGCGCGGCGGCATTAAAGTTGACGACAATATGTTGACCAGCGACCCGAGTATTTACGCCGTCGGCGACGCAGTCGAAATTGAGGATTTTAACACCAAGCAGCCGACCATGGTGCCGCTGGCGGGACCGGCCAATAAACAGGGACGTATAGCGGCTAACAATATTTCAGGCATCAAAGATGCCTACATGGGCACTCAGGGCACGTCGATTGCAAAGGTGTATGATTTGACGGTGGCCGGAACCGGCCTCAACGAAAAACAACTGATGCGCATGGGCAAAGCGATACGAAAAGACTACCATGCCATTATTATTCACTCTAAGTCAAACGCCGGCTATTACCCCGGGGCGATCCCAATGGTGATAAAGTTGCTATTTGATTTGCAAGGTAAAGTTCTAGGTGCGCAAATCGTGGGGTACGTCGGCGTCGACAAGCGCATTGACGTCTTGGCTACGGCGATTCGGCTCGGTGCGACAGTTGAGAATCTAACCGATTTAGAACTCGCTTATGCGCCGCCCTACGGATCGGCTAAAGATCCGGTCAACATGGTAGGTTTTGTCGCTCAAAATGTATTGACGGATAAGATGGATTACGTCTTTGCGCACGAATTAAAACAAATGGATTTAAAGGACGTCGTCATTTTGGACGTGCGCAATGAAGAAGAGCGCATGGTCGGTTACATTGAAAATTCGCTCAATATACCACTCGACCAATTGCGCAGTCGCCTTGCCGAGCTCGATCGCAACAAGCAGATTATCGTCTACTGTGCAGTCGGTCAACGCGGCTATTTGGGCGCGCGCATTTTGATGCAAAATGGCTTTAAAGACGTCAAGAACTTACTGGGCGGTTACACGTCGTATGGCTATGTATTTGAACCCTGTGAGTTCTGCGAGCCGCCGACGCTGGAGACTTTAAAGGGCAAATACGACGATGCTGGATTTCCGACTCAGTCCAATGCGGCTAATTCAGATGTCAATTACGAAATAGATGCCTGCGGCTTACAGTGCCCCGGTCCGATTATGAAAGTTTATAAAAAGATGGACGATATGGCAAAGGGCGAAGTGCTGCGCGTCGTCGCCTCTGATCCCGGCTTTGCCAAGGATATCAAGAGCTGGTGTAGCAGCACCGGCAATGTGCTGCTCGACAATGGCAAGCAAGATCACAGCTTTTATGCCGTCATCAGAAAGGGCGAGGTACTGGATGTGCCGAAGACGTCGCGTCGCGCTAATGACAAGGCGATGATCGTCTTTAGCGACGACTTAGACAAGGCGATTGCCACGTTTATCATCGCCAACGGCGCCGCGGCGATGGGCAGAAAAGTGACGTTGTTCTTTACGTTTTGGGGCATCAATATCGTTCGCAAGCAGCAGAGCGTAGCCGTTAAAAAGGACTTTATCAGCAATATGTTTGGCAAGATGATGCCGCGCGGCACGCAAAAGTTAGGGCTGTCGAAGATGAACATGGGCGGCATGGGCGCCAAGATGATTCGCGGTATCATGAAAAAGCACAATGTCGATTCACTGGAACAACTCATGCAGCAGGCGATGGACAACGGCGTAAAATTTGTCGTCTGCAATATGTCGATGGAGCTGTTGGGATTGCATCCCGATGAACTGATTGACGGCGTTGAATACGGCGGCGTCGCATCTTACTTGAGCGCAGCTGAAGATTCGGATATGAGTTTGTTTATATAACCCGCTTTAGGAGCACACGATGAAAAAATTAATTAGTATACTGTTGGTCGCGTCGTTGGCAATTGCCATTGCCGGCTGCGCGCCCCAAGAAAAGGCAGACGAAACGACGGCGCTGGCGTCGACGACTGAAAAAGTCGAACAGAGCACCGAACAGAGCAGTTCTGCGGAAGTTGAAGAGGGCAATTTGGTCGGTCAAGTGGCCTACGATTTTGAACTGAAAGATTTGGATGGCAATCCAATTAAATTGAGTGATTACAGGGGCAAGACCGTCGTTTTGAATTTCTTTGCGACGTGGTGTGGGCCGTGTCAGGTCGAAACGCCCCATCTTAACGAAGTCTATTTAGATTTACAAGATCAGGACGTAGCTGTACTGGCAGTAAATTTAACTGCTTCGCGCGGCAATGAAAAAGAGGCCGTCGTCGACTTTTCCAACAGCTACGACGTCGCCTTTCCAATCGTCTTGGATGAAGAGAGTAAAGTTGCCGAAAAGTATCGCATACGCTCGATTCCGACCAATTATTTTATTGAGCCGAATGGCGTTATTCATCAAGTCTTTTCCGGGGCACTTAACAAAGAGCGCTTTATCGAACTCATTGAAGAGGCTAAAACTGGAGAATAAAATGGATAGTTCAAAACAAAGTATTCTCAATCGGCTCAAGACTATAAAGGGGCATATTGCCGGCATTGAAAAAATGGTGGAGGAAGATAAACCCTGTTCCGAAGTGCTGATGCAAATTTCGGCGGTTAAGTCGAGCGTGCATAAAGTCGGCATGGCGGCAATTGAGCAAAATGCCCTACATTGTCTACAAGATGGAAGTTTAGACGACGAGATGCGTCGCGAACTGCAATGTGTTTTAAAGCTGTTTTTGGATTATTCTAAGTAAGCTGGAGGCTTACAAAACCAATTCGGCGCTAGGAGGTGCAATGAGCAAACGACGCGCATTGTTATCGATGGTACTGGCATCGGTTTTTTGGAGTATTGCCGGACTATTCATAAAGCAAATATCGTGGCACCCGTTGGCTATTGCCGGCTTACGTAGTTTGATTTGCGGCATTTTTCTGTTTGTATTTATAGATAAAAAGAAAATTCGCATCGACAAGACAATTTTATTGGGCGCTTTAATGTACACGTTGGTGGCCGGTTTGTTCGTCGTCGCCAATAAGCTTACGACGACGACGAATGCGATATTATTACAATTTACGGCACCAATTTGGGTGATTGTAATCAGCGTGCTATTTTTGCGCAAGCGATTTAGCAAAAGCGATATCGGCGCCGTGTTGGCGGTTGCCGCCGGCATGATATTGTTTTTCTTTGGCGATCTCGAAATGGGCGGTATCTTGGGTAATTTTTTGGCGATTGGCGCCGGCGTCGCCCTGGCGGTGATGCTATTGATAATGCGTAAAGCCGATGACGTCGACCCGCTGCTGGTACCCGTACTGGGCAATTTTATGTTGTTTGTATTTACGCTGCCCTTTTTACTGCTATTTCCACCCGCCTTGAACTATGTCAACGTCGTCAACATCGTCGTGTTAGGCATATTACAATTGGGAATGGGTTACCTTTTATTTTCCGTCGCGGTGCCTTATGTCACAACCTTGGAGGCATCGTTGATCATGGTAATAGAGCCGTTGATGAGTCCCGTCTGGGTCTTTCTGTTTCTCGGTGAAGCGCCTACTTTTTATTCGATCGTAGGTGGTATAATTGTCGTTTTGACAGTGCTGACATATCAGATAAAGGGGCTTAAATCCAAAGATGTTACAGGTTGATAGCACTTTGGAAATGGTTGTTGACAACGGGAAATAAGTGGGTATAATATATTTTGATTAATATTAATTTTGTAATCATTTAAAAATAATTAAACCCAGAATTTTCACGCATTAGCATGAATATTCTGGGTTAAAGATGTTTTTAATGGTGACAAGTGGGTATTAATTATCTAACTGTTGTAGTTCGGTTGAATCTGTCTTCTCGATTAAGGCGAAGAGATTTCGGGTTTAATGTTTCCAATTTCGAGTTTTCTCGATTGTGCAATCTGCACTTCGCTCGAAATGGTGCATGACAGTACAGCGGAACTGAACAGTTGCGTTCAACTAAATGTTCAAGGAGGAGTATAATGCAACAGTATGAATGTGAACCATGTGGTTATGTTTATGACCCAGAAGTAGGCGATCCGGATGGCGGTATTGCACCGGGTACACCGTTTGAAGACATTCCAGATGATTGGGTGTGTCCAATTTGTGGCGTAGGAAAGGATATGTTTCAACCGGTATAGTAAATGGTAAAGGTTGAAAAATGAGGAAAGTGACAGAAAATGTAGCTAAATATTTGAGGCAAAAGGGTATTAGACCATCTGTTCAACGCGTACAGATCTTCGAATACTTGCAACATGCCGATCATCACCCGACGGTTGACGATATCTATCATCATCTCGCTCCGGCGGTGCCGACGCTGTCAAAGACGACGGTCTATAACACCTTGAGTTTATTCGTCGAAAGGGGATTAGTCATTCAGATATCGATAGATGGCACTGAGTCGCGCTACGATGCGAGGGTTGATGATCACGGTCACTTTATGTGTGAAAAATGTGGTGAAGTCGTTGACTTCACCGCTGATTTTTCAAATATTACCGGTGGGCAACTCGCCGGTTATGCGATAAATCAAAAACATCTGTACATTAAGGGCGTTTGCTTGACGTGTCAAAAGATTTACAGTCAATAATGTATTTTTATTGTACGGCGTGTTGTTTAAATACAGTATAAATAGTTTTATATGTTCAAATATATGGAGGATGATATGTTAAAAGAGCGAATGAATCAAGCGCTGAACGATCAGATAAACAGAGAGTTTTATTCTGCTTATTTGTATCTCGCTATGTCGGTTTATTTTGAAGATAAAAATTTACCGGGATTTGCCAATTGGATGCGCGTGCAGTTTCAAGAAGAACAGTTTCACGGCTTTAAGTTTTTCGACTACGTTCACGAGCGCGGCGGCAAGGTAACTTTAGACAGTATTGCCAAGCCAGACGTCGATTTTGATGGCATTATCGACGTCTATGAAGAAACTTTAAAGCATGAAAAAATGATTACCAAGAGCGTTGAGGACTTGATGGAGTTGGCAATTGAAGAGAAGGATTATGCAACGCAGAGCTTTTTACACTGGTTTATCGACGAGCAGGTTGAAGAAGAGGCTACCGTAGAAGAGATTATCAATCAACTTAAAATGGTCGATGGAAAAGGTCAGGCAATTCTGATGTTTGATAGGCAGTTTAAAACAAAGCAATTTGTTCCGCCTTCAAAATAATTAAAGTGCTATAAAATGCAAGTGCAAGGTAAAAAAGCGGTTTGAATATTATGTATTCAAGCCGTTTTTTGGTCGTTCGCTTTATAGTATTGTAATAGACGGCTATCAATAATCTAGGCTAATGAGCCTTGCAAAGCATAGAATAAAAAAGTATACTAAAAGTATAATCATGCGATGAGGAGGGTTTGTTTTTATGAATAAAGAACGCGTTCTTAAAACATTTTTTGATTTGGTTCAAATCGATAGTGAAACCGGCAATGAAAAGGCAGTTGCAGACTATTTAGAAAAGATTTTAAAAGATATGGGGTTTGATGTAATTTACGATGATGCCAACTTAAAATTTCCGTCTAATACGGGCAATTTAATCGCCAAGCGCGGCGTTACGACCGCAGAGAGTTGCTTGTTGCTGTCGGCGCATATGGATACGGTGGTGCCTGGCGTAGCCGTAAAGCCATCGATTGAGGGTGAATATATTGTCAGCGATGGCACTACTATATTGGGCGGCGACGACAAGGCCGGCGTGACGGCAATTATTGAAGGTATACAGCTCGCTGAGCAGAGCGGTGCCAAAATCAGGCCGTTGGAAATCGTCTTCTGCATCGCCGAAGAGGGCGGACTAAACGGTTCGAGATATTTGGACTACAGTAAGGTAGACGCCAAGCGCGCGTTGGTATTTGACAGCAGCGGTGAGGTTGGAAATATTATAACGCGCGGCCCCGGTCAAGATAAAATTGATGTCATTGTAAAGGGCAAAGCGGCACACGCCGGCGTGGCGCCGGAAAATGGCATTAGCGCAATACAAGTTGCCAGCGAGGCGATTAGCAAAATGAAATTATTGCGTATCGACGAGGATACTACGGCCAATATAGGCGTTATTCAAGGTGGCGATGCGACTAATATCGTGTGTTCGGAAGTGGTCGTCAAAGCGGAAGCGCGTTCTCGCTCTGAACAAAAATTAAATGCGCAGACGGCGCACATGGTAGACTGTTTTAAGCGCGCTGCCGCCGAGAACGGCACGGCGGTTGAAATCGATGTCGAACGCGTCTATCAAGCGTTTTCTGTCGAGGCGGACAGCGATATTGTCAAACTCGTTTCAAAGGCGATGGCGCGCATTGACATAGTGCCGAATTGCGTGGCGTCGGGCGGTGGTTCAGACACAAACAACTACAATAAAAACGGCATAGCAGCTGTAAACTTAGCCGTCGGCATGGAACGCGTGCACACGGTACGAGAGCGCATTGAGGTGGAGAGTTTGTTGCGGGCAACGGAACTCGTTGCCGAACTGGTAAAGGAGGTTTAAGTGGATTATTCTAGGGAGAGAATAGTTGCAATTCTTAAAGAGCACGTCCATTCAGACAGCTTGCAAAAACACAGTTATGCGGTCGAGGGCGGCATGGCAGCCTATGCAAAATACTTTGGTGAGGACGAGGCGAAATACCGCGCCGTCGGCTTGTTGCACGATTGGGATTACGAAGAATATCCGGCAACGCACCCGGCGTTGGGCGTGCAGTGGCTAGCTGAACGCGGTTTTGACGACGAATTTGTACAAGCGGTCAAGGGGCACGCCGAACACGACGTAGCCGAGCGACCGACCAATATTGCCAAGGCGCTGTTTGCAGTCGACGAATTATCCAGTTTTATCGTCGCCGTCGCCCTAATGCGACCGACCCATTTTGAGGGCATGAAAGTAAAATCAGTCACCAAAAAATTAAAGGATAAGCGCTTTGCGGCGGCAGTAAATCGCGACGAAATCAAGCGGGGTGCGGCTGAGCTAGGGGTAGAGATGAACGAACACATCGCCCGCGTCATCGCGGGTTTGCAGGAACATCAGGCGTTTTTGGAGAGTATAGGTCAGTCTTTAGTCTAAGCCCCAGACCGCTGAGAATGGCTGATTTCTTAGTTGCTGTATTTTGTCATGTCGATGTTACCGGAAAAATATCCGGACGCGAACTCGTGAGCGGTGTTTACGAAGTAAACATAATGCGGCAGTCGAGACATCTCGGGTTTACGATTCGCTTTTATAAGGGGGAATTATGCTAACACTACCTAAAAAAATCACTCTGGCGCACTTGCCGACGCCAATTGAAAAGTTAAAGGGCGACTACGGTGCCAATATTTACGTCAAGCGTGACGATTTAACCGGTATGGAAATCTCCGGAAACAAGGTGCGAAAATTGGAATTTCTCGTGCAGGATGCCAAACAAAAGGGCTATGATGTATTGATTACCTGTGGTGGCACCCAGTCTAATCACGCCAGGGCAACTGCGGTGGCGGCTGCCAAAGTCGGCATGAAGGCACATTTGGTATTGCGCCACGAAGGCGATTTGCCGCGCCGTGGCAACATCTTTATAGAACAGCAATTTGGCGCCAAGATCACGACGATCAGCGCCGAACAGTTTAAGGACGTCGAACGGATTATGGATGAATTGGCGGCCGAATACGCCAAAGTCGGCGTCAAGGCCTATCCGATTCGGGTCGGCGCCTCGAACGCCATTGGCAACTTTGGCTATCTGAATGCATTTAATGAAATATTAGAAGACGAAGTGCGCTATGGCGTAAAATTCGATACCATCGTCTGTACGGTGGGGTCGGGCGGCACTTACTCCGGGCTTTTTTTGGGCAATTATTTAAATGGCGCCAACAAGCGCATCATCGGCGTCAATATTTGCGATTCGGCAGAGTTCTTTAAAGACGAAATTTTTCGCATTGCCAATCGCAGCTTAAAACTATTGGACAAACCGGCAAATCTCACTAGAGATCAATTTGAAATCGTCGACGGCTTTGTCGGCCGTGGCTACGCATTGTCGACGGATGAAGAAATCGATTTCATCAAGCGCATCATTAGAGAAGAGGCCATTTTATTCGATCCGGTCTATACTGGCAAGGCATTTAGAGGGCTGGTGACGACACTTAAAAACGAACCGAAAAAAATTGTCGACAAGCCGACCGATAATGTACTGTTTATCCACACGGGTGGTTTATTTGCTGTTTTCTCCAAAGAAGACCTTTTCTATTAAATCTATTCAGACTGCAGATTTGCCCAATTACTTTGTTGCTGCGCAAAATTTAGGTAATCACGTATTGATTTATACGCTCATCCCAAAATTTTGCGCGCGCCTCGAACTTGAACATTTTCTGCAATCTGGAGATTGTTGCCTTGCATTTTATTTTTTATCGCATAGAATTGAAACGAAGTACTTTTGCCTTTTACCGTGCTCCCTCATATATTTCTAGGCTGGAGCTGCGCACAGATTCGTTAGAAAAACCGAGCGTCTTTAAGTCGATGAGTTTGATAGCAGCTCTTACCGCTACGAAATACATTTCGGTCACACGGGGCTGCAAGCACTTCTGACAATCTATGCGGATTGCTTGCAATCTGCGCGTCGCAAGTTTTTTATTTATCTCCTTAATTTATTCAATAGAAATAAATAAAATAACGAAAGACTAGTCGTTGTGAATTATGCTATGTTTGTTGTATAGCGCACTGGCGTCGCTGACAATTGCTGGTAGTTTTTCCATTCCCGACCAACAGACTAACGGACATCAACTGCTTGTGTTTTTCCGTTTACCTAATTTGCCCCTCGCCGCTTACTAAATACTTATAGGTCGTCATTTCTCTTAGCGCCATCGGTCCGCGGGCGTGCAGCTTGCTGGTGGCGATGCCGATTTCGGCACCAAAGCCAAACTCGCCGCCGTCGGTAAAGCGGGTCGAGGCGTTGTGGTAAACAGTGGACGAATCGACAATCGTTTGAAAGCGTTTGGCGTTTTCGCCGTCATTTGTGATAATGCCGTCGGAATGGTGTGTGCCGTAGCGATTGATCCAGTCGATCGCCGCGCTCAAATTCGGCAAGACGATGACGCCCAAGATGTAGTCAAGGTATTCGCTGCTGTATTCGTCCTCTCGCATAATAGCGGGGTCATCAAAGTAATCTGCGGCGTTTGGATGCGCTCTAAAGCTGACATTGTCCTTTAAATGGGCGATTAATTGAGCGATAAATTCTTTGGCGATATCGGCGTGGACAATCACTTTTTCGACGGCGTTACAGACTGACGGGCGCTGTGTCTTGGCGTTTTTAATAATTTTCAGCGCCATTTCAAAGTCGGCCGATCGATCGACGAATAAGTGGCAATTGCCGGCGCCCGTTTCGATTACAGGAACCTGTGCGTTGGTCGTGACCCAGTTGATTAAGGCGGCGCTACCGCGCGGAATCAACAAGTCGATGTAGCCCTTCATCGTCAGCAGCTGCGCGGCGTGCGTTCGATCGGTCGAGTCGATAAAGCCGATGGCGTCGGCGGAAATATTCAGTTCAGTGCAGGCTCGCTTTAATATCTTTGCCAGCGCACTATTAGAATAAATGGCCTCTTTGCCACCCTTTAGGACAATGGCATTTTTTGATTTTAAGGCAATGACGGCGGCGTCGACCGTGACGTTGGGGCGCGATTCGTAAATCATCGCTACGACGCCAAATGGAACGCTCTGTTTCGCGATGTTTAAGCCGTTCTCCAGTTGCCAACGGGTCAGGGTTTGTCCGACCGGCGAGGGCATAGTGGCAATTGATTCTACGCTCAGAGCGATGTCTTCGAGTCGCGCTTTGGTCAACTTGAGTCGATCTATCATCACTTCCTCAATGCCGTTTTGGCGCGCTGCGGCGATATCTTTATCGTTTTCGGCCAGTATAAAATCACTTTGCTGGCGAATCAATTCGGCGATTTTAAACAATAATTGGTCTACGCTTTGATCGCGCAAGGCGACCAGTTGATAAGAGGCCTGTTTGGCCCTTTGACAGATTTCTTTTATCATTGTTAGCTCCTCTTATTCACATCAAAATAGGTACCTAGACATTCGCCGTCGAGCAGTCTTGTTAAAATGTGTCGTTCGCAGCTGTTGGCGATAATCGTCGGGATATTGCTACTGGCGGCAATTTCTACAGCTATTAATTTTGTCGTCATGCCGCCAGTGCCCAGTTTTGAATTGCTGTCCTGCGCGGCGCTTTTCATTTTTTCGGTCAGCGCATCGACGTGGTGAATTAATTTAGCGCTTTTATGTTGCTTCGGATTGGCATCGTAGAGCCCGTCGATATCGGATAAAATGATTAGCAAGTCACAGTCTAGTAGTTTCGCAACCATTGCCGACAGCCTATCGTTATCGCCGAATTTTATCTCTTCGACGGCGACGGCATCGTTTTCGTTGATGATTGGCATGACGCCGAAGGCGATTAATTCATTTAAAGCCTCTCTGGAGCGCGCACTGCGCTTTGCGTCGGCCAAATCTTCTTGAGTGACGAGGATTTGCCCGACGTCATAGCCATACTCGGCGGCTAATTTTAAGTAAATGTGCATCAATATGTTTTGACCGACTGCGGCGAGCGCTTGTTTTTGCGCGATGGTGGCGTGCTTTTTATCGATTTTAAGTCGGCCCATACCGGCCCCGATGGCACCCGAAGAAACTAATATGACTTCGATGCCGCGATTTTTTAAATCGGCAATTTGGCGAATCAGTTTTTCGACGCTCGTCAAGTTGATTAGGCCGGATTGGTGCGTTAAGCTGCTGGTGCCGACTTTGACGACGATGCGTTTGGGATTAAGCGTTCTCTTTTCTCGATTATTTTTAAGCATTTTTCGGATTACCTTTCTACTGAGATTGGCGCTATATTTTTTAATCTTATAGCGCTTTCACGCATTGTCGTGAATAATCTGGGTATAGTATATCACAAAGGTAACGTATTGTTTTATTTATATAACCCCGATTGTTTACAGTATTACGGAAGTGCTATGTGCCCAGTCGCATGTTATGTTTAGGGGGCAGAGGAGGAAGTTTTGAAAAAAATAGCGTTTATTGGTGGCGGCAACATGGCGAGCGCGCTGATTACCGGCATGTTGGCGAGTGGCAAGTTTAATGGTGGTGAAATTGTAGTCGCCGATCCCGACGCGTCCAAGCGCGAGGCACTTAAACGGCAACACGATATTGTCAGCGCATCGCAAAATAGTTTGGCGGTCAGGTCGGCCGATGTCGTCGTTTTGACGGTAAAACCGAATCTGTATCGCGCTGTAATAGAAGAAATAAGAGACGATGTCGGCGATCAATTAATTATTACAGTGGCGGCCGGCACGACGACCGAGTATGTCACCGAAGTGTTTGCTAAGCCGGTGCGCATTGTGCGCAGCATGCCCAATACGCCGGCCATGGTACGCGCCGGCATGACCTCGCTATCGCCCAACGAATTGGCCACGGCAAGCGATATTGACTTCGCGTTGATGATGTTTGGCTGCGTCGGCCAGGTGACGATAATTAAAGAAGATTTGATGGATGTCGCCTCGGCAGTTGCCGGTTCTTCGCCGGCTTTGGTCTGCATGTTTATAGAGGCTTTAGCAGACGGCGCCGTGCTCAAGGGGATGGCGCGACAGCAGGCTTATCAAATGGCGGCGCAAGCGGTTTTGGGCAGCGCTAAAATGGTGCGCGACGCTGGACTTCATCCGGCGCAATTAAAAGATAATGTGGCATCGCCGGGCGGTACGACAATCGAGGCGATTCACAGGCTTGAACGAGCCGGATTTCGCGCCGCGCTCATCGATGCCATGGCAGCTTGCGTCGACAAATCGCTGCAGTTGAGCGACAAGAATTAAAGAAAAACAAAAATTAAAATTACTTAATATTAATTGCGTTAAAAACACTATCTTTTTATGACTCTTGATTTATAATGAATGAGGAGTCATTTTATTGCAAACCATTTGCGATTAGAAATATGGGCAGAAATGCCACAGTTTAGAGGAAATCAGATGAGTTCAAATTCACAGAATAACGTCATTGAAGTGACTGATTTGGTAAAGACTTATTTGTTGGGTAAAGAGCGCGTGCGCGCCTTACGCGGCGTCGATTTTACAATTCAGCGCGGTGAAATCGTCATCATTGTCGGTTCGTCGGGTTCGGGTAAATCGACTTTGCTCAACATGCTGGCGGGACTTGAAAAACCAACCCGCGGCAGCATTGTCGTGATGGGGCAGGATATCGCCAAAATGAGCGAGCGCAAAATGACGCGGTTTCGGCGCAGGCACATTGGCTTTGTGTTTCAGAGTTATAATTTATTGCCGATGTTGACAGCGCTCGAAAACGTCGCATTGCCTCTAGTTTTCAGAGGTGTTGGTCGTCGCCAGCGAGAAGTCGAGGCGGCAAAATTGCTCAGCTCGGTAGAATTGAAGAGCCACATGTTTCACAGGCCGACTCAAATGTCGGGCGGTCAACAACAGCGCGTCGGCATTGCACGTGCTTTTGCCGGTTCGCCGGAAATCGTCTTTGCCGATGAACCGACCGGAAACTTGGATAGCAAGACGTCCATAACGGTCATGAATTTAATGTTAGACCTGGCTAGGGCGCGTAATCAAACCATGATTATGGTGACCCACGATCGATCGCTGATTCCCTTTGCGGATAAGGTGATTAACATACTTGACGGCAAGATTCAAAATATTGAAATTAAAGAAAAGTAGGTGTTAGAAATGCAGAAATTAAAAGCAAAGGCAACCATTTTTTCACTGGTTTTACTATTCTGTTTTACGTTGGCGAGTGCCGCGGCAAATATGATTGTAATGAAGTATGACGTCGACGCCAATCGCATTTTAAAAGATGAAGTCTTCACGCTTTCGATAGATTTGAAACGCGTTGGCGAAGCTCAAATTGGCAAAGATTTGACGTTGATTAACACATCGAGTCAAATTTTTGCCATGACCAACGGAGAGCGCGCGATTAAAATTGAAACCCCGGGTGATCGCTTTTCCGTCCAAACTAAATTAAAATATCTCGGTGGCGGAAACGCCTTCAGCTTTGATATCGTCGACGACCAAACGGGTCAGACGGTGCTTAGCGATAGCGTTGTCATCAATCAGATTAAGCAGAAGCAGAAAGATGACGACTATACGCCGCCGGTCGACGGCTCTTCGCTGCAGCCGCGTTTTGAACTCGTCGGACAGCCTTTTTCCGGTTCTTTCGTGACTAGCAAGCAATATGCGCTGCGCGTAAAATTGCAGAATGCGTCAAATTACATCGCTAAAAATGTCGTCGTCGCGTTGACTGCTGAGGATGATGGACTTCCCTTTGACTTGTCTAGGTCGACGCTGTCGGAAAGTCGCAAGCAGATTATGCCAAATGAAGAGGGGGAGTTTGTCTACAATTTTAAAATAGATCCGACGGCGACTTCTAAAATATATAAATTTAGCTTAAACATTAGCGCTAGGAATACGCAGGGCGCTACATTTAATCAGTCTATTCCGGTGCAAATGGAAGTTGATAATTCAAATAGACCGCCCCAAGTCGACATTGTCGAACAAGTTGTTGAAGGCGGTTACATCGCCAAAAACAGTTCTCAAAAAGTGACTTTAACGCTTTCCAATGGCGGCACTTTGACGGCAAAAGACGTCGAAATTAGCTTGAGCGATTTTGCCATGGAAGGCTTTACCTTAGAAGAAGACTATGCCACAAAATACATTGGCGACATCGGTGCCGGACAGCGCGCGCTGGTCGAGTTTAACTTGAAGGCGATGCCGCAGGCAGCGGGCATGGCGACGTTGACTGCCAAAATAAATTACAACGACCTCTCTGGCAAAGCGTACAGTAACCAGTCGCAGCTCTTTATCAGCACTGGCGGCTTGCAATTGAGCAGCGATGTTGAAGTCGAATTTGAAAGAGATCAATACAATATTTCGGCAGGTCAAACGATTGACGTCGTGGTGCGCGTACGCAATAAATCGGAGCGCCAAATTGACGATTTAAAACTAAATGTACAAGCGGAAAACTTGCAGATGATGTCTACTTATTTAAAGATTATTGAATCGATTGCGGCCGGCGAAACGCGCAGTTATAGTTTTTCTATCGCCGCTAACGAGACGACTGCACAAAATACCTATCCGCTACGCGCCGAAGTCAGCGGCGTTGGCAAGGCGGATGGCGACCAGATCTTTGCCGTTGCCGGCATCACTGTCAAAGAGGCAAATGACAGAAAGGGCAAGCCCAGAGTGACGATTGACGGCTACGATTACGGTGGTGATGCCGTCTTGGCGGGCAAGCAGTTTCCGCTCACTGTTAAGTTCAAAAACACCAGCGCGTCAATGGGCATTAAAAACGTCAAGGCTGTCTATCAGTCGGACGAAAACACATTTATTCCGGTCGACGCGTCAAATGCCATATTTATCGAAAAAATAGATGCCGCTGCTACGGTTGAAAAGACGGTTATGGTGAAGACTAAAAACGACGCCATGCCAAAGACTTACACGCTCGATTTCATCATAAATTACGAAGATCAATATGGTAACGCTTACGATGCCAAAGACAATCCCTATGAAGAGAAAGAGCGCATTTCAATTAACTTAAAGCAGGAAAACCGCCTCGAAATATCGCCCTTTATGGTACCTGACGGGGTGATGGTTGGCGAGCCGATTAACCTGGACATCAACTTCTTCAATATGGGTAAGTCGACCATGTACAATATGCTAGTGACGATGGAAGGCAATTTCGAAGCGCGCGATGCAACCAGCTACGTCGGCAATTTCGAACCCGGTAAGAGCGAATATTATTCGGCGATGATTGTGCCGACCGAGCCGGGCGAAGCCGGGGGCAAGATTATCTTTAGCTATGAAGATAGCAATGGCGAAAAGGAAAGTGTCGAAAAAGAGTTAAAGTTTACCGTTATGGAAGGCGGCATGGGCGATGAAGGCATGTTTCCAGACGAAATGAAACCCGACTTTGAAGGCGGTATGCCGGAAGACGGCTTTATGCCGGGCGAAGAGGGCGGTTCAATCGCCAAATGGCAATGGATTGTCGGTGCAGTAGTGCTTTTGATTATAATTGTCGCGATCGTCGTGTTGATTAAAAGGCGCAATAAAAAGCGCAAAGAAAAGCTTTTGGAGATTGAAGATGAAGTGGAATGATATCATTGCGATGAGCATCGGCAATTTGTGGCGCCGCAAAACGCGCACCATTTTGACGACGCTCGGCGTCATCATTGGGTCCTGTGCGATCTTGCTAATGATTTCAATGGGGCTCGGCTATGAAAAATCATTTGACGAGCAAATGGAAATGTTCGGCAACACGCGCATGATTGAAGTCTACAAGTCCTACGGCTACGACATGGAAGGCAATCCGACCATGGGAGAGGCGTTGAAGTTAAACGAGGCAACCGTCACTGCGATTTCGGCAATCGACAACGTCAAAAGTGTTTTGGCAATGTTTGAGATGAGTGGCGAAATCAGCTTTGGTCGCTATCAGTCCTATTCCGAAATCTATGGCGTCGATTTTGCTAAGCTGGCAGATTTTCAATTTGCCTTAGATCAGGGCGAATTTCCCAAATTGGGTAGCAACGATGTCTTTATCGGTAGCGAGGTCGGCTATAATTTTTACGACCCGCGCGCCATGCGCAGTAGACGCGGCCGCTATAAAGAACCGGAAAAACAGGAACTTTTGGATCAGACTTTAAAAATATACATCGATTCGCGCTACGATGACGAAGGCAACGAAAAGCGACCGACGCGCATTAGGGTAACCGGTTTGCTGGCGCAGTCTGGCGAGTACGATTACAGCATGTTTATGGATCGTGAGGCGCTCTTGACATTAAAAGAGCGCGACGAGCGCAAGTATGGTTCGGGCAAACGGATTCGCCGCGAGGACCGCGAGTACGACGGTATTAAAGTGTTGGTCGACGACATTCACAATGTCGAAACGGTGCAAAACCAACTGCGCGAGATGGGACTCAATGCGATGAGTCCAATCGAATTTATCAATCAGCAAAAGAAACAAATTCAAATGGTGCAGGCATTGCTCGGTGGCATCGGCTTTGTGTCGCTGTTCGTCGCAGCAATCGGTATAACCAACACGATGATTATGTCAATATACGAACGGACGCGCGAGATTGGCATCATCAAAGTGTTGGGTGCAGCGGTGCGCGATATTTTGCACATGTTTTTAATCGAGGCAGCTACAATCGGCTTTATGGGAGGTGTTTTGGGCGTGGCCATTAGCTACGGCATATCGTCTATTATCAACCATTTGGTCGCATCCTCTGGCGAAATGAACGAATTTGTTATCGGCGGCAGTTTTTCGCAGTCGGTAATACCGCTCAACTTTGCACTTTTGACAATTGTCTTTTCGACCTTTATTGGTCTATTTGCCGGCCTTTTCCCGGCGCTGAGAGCGACTCGCTTAAGTGCGCTCGAGGCGATTAAAAACGAGTAAAGCGATAAGCCAAAAACCTGACGTCTTAATAAGCGTCCCGGTTTTTGGTTTGTTTTTTTTTATGGGCAAAATAATGCTTTTTGTGGTATGATGTAGGGAGTGTAAGGGGCTGAGGGAGCTCCGCTATAGTGACTACAATGGAAATAAGGTGCTGCTCAATTTGGGCAGAGTAAAGTCAGATGGGAGATGAAAAATGAGAGCGTACGCCAGTAATTTGACGCTATTGACCGACTTTTATGAGCTGACGATGATGAACGGCTATGTCGAGAGCGGAATGGACGAGCAAATTGGCTATTTTGATTACTATTTTAGAAAATTGCCGGATCAAGCCGGCTTTGCCATCACCTGTGGTTTAGAGTCCTTTATCGACTACATTGAAAATTTAAAGTTTAGTGCTGATGACATAGCATTTTTGCGCGCTAAAAATTTGTTTGGCGAGGCGTTTTTAAAAAAACTAGCCGAGTTTAAATTTAGTGGTGATATTTGGGCGATGCCAGAGGGGACGCCGGTCTTTCCCAACGAACCAATTATTATCGTCAAGGCGACGATGTTTGAGGCGCAGTTAATCGAAACGGCGTTGTTGCTCTTAATGAATCACCAGAGTTTAATCTGCACGAAGGCCAATCGCATCGTTCGCGCGGCTGCCGGCAGGGCGGTGCTCGAATTTGGCGCCCGTCGTGCGCAGGGCGTAGACGCCGCCGTAATCGGCGCCAGAGCAGCCTACATCGGCGGCTGCGTCGGTTCGTCCAACACGATGACCGACAAATACTTTAGCGTTCCGGCATCGGGTACGATGGCACACAGTTGGATTCAATTATTCGATTCGGAATATGCGGCCTTTAAGGCCTATACGACCGTCTATCCGGACAGTACGGTTTTGTTAGTTGACACCTACGACGTACTTGCATCCGGTGTACCGAATGCCATAAAAGTATTTGATGAAGTGCTCAAGCCGCTCGGCAAGCGCCCGGTCGGCATTCGCTTAGACAGTGGCGACATCGCTTACTTGTCTAAAAAATGTCGTAAAATGCTCGACGCTGCCGGCTATCAGGACTGTAAAATATTTGCCTCTAATTCACTTGACGAATTTATCATTCGCGATCTAATGTATCAGGGCGCCAAAATAGATGCCTTTGGCGTCGGTGAGCGCATGATTACTTCAAAGTCGTGGCCAGTCTTCGGCGGCGTCTACAAATTGGTTGCAGCTGAAATAGACGGCCAATTAATTCCCAAGATAAAACTTAGTGAAAACGTCGGCAAAATAACGACGCCCGGCTTTAAGCAGGTTTGGCGCCTGTTTAACAAAGGTACTGATTCGCCAATTGCCGACGTCGTCACATTTCACGATGAAATTATCGACGTCAGTGAATCGTTTGAACTGTTTCACCCCGAATACACCTGGAAGCGCAAGACGATTACAAACTGTTATATAAAACCGATGATGCAGCGCATTTTTGACGGCGGCGTCTGCGTTTACGAGCGCCCTGGTATAGAGGCCGTTAAAGCGTATTGCCAGAAATGCGTCGATAACCTATGGGAAGAAGTCAGTCGCTTTGAAAATCCGCACCGTTACTACGTCGATCTCAGTTACGATTTATGGAAGATGAAACGCGAGCTGATTACGCACTATGATGATCAAAAATAATAGTCTGTATACTAAAATAGTAAATGTCGTCGCGGCGTTGCTCTTGGTTGCCGTTTTGTTGACGGCCTGTGCGCCCGGCGAGCAGACGCGCGAGGGCAGAATTAATCGCATAGAGGCCTTTTTGGTCGACCGCCATAATGGTTACGAAGATATAAAACCGCCTAATATTTACAATTTGAGCGACGCCGAGCGGATGTCGATTATCAACGGGTTATCTTTTGTAGTGGTGAGCGGTAAAGAGGCTATTTTGATCGATTATTTAAATGGTCAGTGGCCGGAGTGGCGCAGTGCCGATGGCTTTATGGTAAACCATCTCGACTATTTGATAAAAGCTGTTGAAAAATCGGTCGCGCGCAAGGTGCTGCAAGATTTGGAAATCGATTTTGCTGTTGATTTTACGAACTTAGCCGAGCTGTACAATCAGACGGTGACAATTTTGCAAGAGCAGGTCGATGCGCAGCAGTTGCACGTTGTACGGGACAGTTTTTCTTGTAGCTGGTGGAATACGGAAGCTGGGCTCTATTTACAGAATGCGCAATTTAATTTAATCGATTTGAATGCCGACGAATTTTATAGTGTCGTATACTCTGGCTCGACGTTGGCGATTAAACGATTAAAAGTGCGCGGTGAAGTGTATGGACACCCCAGTTTGGCAGCAGTTGTACGCAGCGTCGACGAAAGACAAATACAGCCGCTCTTAGAAACTGTTCAAGGTGATGTTTTAAGCGTTTCTTTAAGTTTGCAAAACAATCGACTAGACGGCGACTTAAGCGCCTTAAAAGAAGTCGTAAACTACCGTCAGGCACAGCCGCAGCGCAGTGCAGAGCAAATAGGACGACTGACGATAAATAGACAGCAGGGCGATTTGGTCGATGCGCTTAGCTATGCCTTATATCTGCCCGCGAGTGATGATTGACAATAATTTGTAACAACTTATGCCAGTGGGGTTTACATATTGGCCGAAATGTGTTATCATAGCCTATATAAATTTCATAACATGACAATCACGGTGCCCTCAATTCGCTTGAGGGATAATAGGGAATGAGGACGAGCCTCAGCAGCCCCCGCTACTGTGAAGTGTGACGAAACCCAATGCCACTGCGAATGCGGGAAGGTGGGTGTAGGATGATCACTTGAGCCAGGAGACCTGCCTGATTTGTATTGAACACCTTCGGTGGGAAGGCAGTGGCTTATGTAAAGCATTTTATGCTATATTTTATTTTGGTAAGATCCCTGCGCCAATCGGTGTCAGGGTTTTTATATTGCTCTCATGAGCACAGACTTTATAAGTCTAACCCTAACCTAAACCTTTTATCAAACATTTGAAGGTCTTCTTCAATCCTCAATGCACATTGGGGATATTTTTTTGTCGAAATTTAAAAGTGATTGGCCGCTTCGGCGTTTGCCTTTTGGGCATCGAGTTTAAGGCGATTGACAGTTGTGACGAAAACACCACCCGCCGTGACGAAGGCGATTTAAACGGCGTTCATTTAAGCGCTTTTTACTATTTTTGTTTGCAAATTTTAATGACAATTGATAAGATTGAAGAGTAAAAAAGAGGGTTAATAGATATCTGCGAGGTGAATATGAAAGAGACTAGACCTGTATGGGCGGAAATTAATCTTGACAATGTTGCACATAATATTAAAGTGGTTAAGCGCTTAGTGGCAGAGGGCACGAAGGTAATGGCGGTAATAAAGGCCGATGGTTATGGCCACGGCGCATCACAAATCGCTCAAACACTACTGGACAACGGCGCCGATCGATTTGCCGTGGCGACGCTGTCCGAGGCGATTAGGTTGCGCAAAGACTTTCCCAAAACGCCGATATTGATTTTGGGATATACGCCGAGTCATTTAGCTGAAGAACTGATAAAATATCAATTGACGCAAACGATTTACGACGTCAAACAGGCTAAACAGTTTAATGATTATGCCAAATCAGTCGACCAAGTGATTGCGGTGCATCTAAAAATTGATACGGGCATGAGTCGGTTGGGCTTTATGTGGAACGATCAAAGCGGTCAAATACTGCGTTGTTTTGAATTTGAAAATCTCGCTATCGAAGGCGCTTATACGCACTTTGCAAAGGCCGACGAAACCGATAAAACATTTACCCATTTGCAGGCTAAACGCTACTTTGATGTCATTCGAAAAATCGAACAAGCGGGGTGCGCGATTGCCGTCAAGCACGTCAGCAATTCGGCGGCGATTATCGACTTACCGGAGTACAATCTCGACATGGTGCGCGCCGGCATTATGCTGTACGGCTTACATCCCTCAGACGAGGTTCAAAAAGTAGATTTAAGAGAAGTGATGAGCTTGCGCGCGCGAGTCGCTCACGTCAAGACATTGCCCGCTGAAGTCGGCGTCAGTTATGGACACGCCTATCACACGCCGGGGGAAGTGGTGATTGCCAGCTTACCGCTCGGTTACGCCGACGGCTTTACCAGAATGTTGTCCGGCAAGACGGATGTGTTGTTTAAAGGTGAGCGCATGCCGATAGTCGGGCGCATATGCATGGATCAGTGTATGGCCGAAGCGCATTTGCCGATTACCAAAGGCGATGTCGTTACTTTGTTCGGCGCGGACGGTACGGCCTTCAAATCTATCGATGAAGTGGCCGCTGCACTCAATACAATTAACTACGAAGTCGTCTGCATGATCGGCAAGCGCGTGCCGCGTCACTATTTTTCTGCTGGACAGATAGTCGCAACTTATGATATGTTGTTAGAATGTTAGTTGAGCTGTATTTCGAGTTTAGCGAGTTCTCGGCTTTAAGCGTGAGATGCCAGCGCTGCGCTCGACCCGACGTGTTCTTTGCCGTTATTTCGACCTTGTGGAGAAATCTCGGGTTTAAAGGGAATCCACCGCGACGTGCGATATGACTTGTTTTTCGGCTTTACTGATGGTCGCGAATGTTGAGAAAGACTTATAGAGGATAAAATGAAATTTAGAACAATTATAATAGCGATTGTCGTCGCCGCTGCGTTGGCAATTACCTTTGCGGCGCCTGGCTCAGAGGGCGATCCACTTGTTACAGTTAGTTTTGTGGAGGCTAAATTGAGCCAATTAAAAGATGGTATAACGTCTAAAATAAACGATTTGTCGTCGCAAGTCGACGATCTGACGACGCAACTAGATGAAACGAAAGACGATCAACCGGAACAGCCCACTGGACAGACGCTGCTGTTTGAAGCCTTTAATTTTCCGCCGGGCACGCAAATTGTACTCGGTGCATCGAGCGAATTTATCGTGCGACGCGGCACTGCGACAATTGTCGATCCCGATCGCAATAATATGCCCGACCTGACCAGTGGCGTCGACGTCGAGGGCGGTCAAATCGTACCGCTTAATCATCATATGATGTGTCCGCGCCGCGACGGCAGGGGCTTGTTGGTAAGTGACGATAGTGCAGACTTCTGGATTATGATTAAAGGCGATTACATCGTCATTAAATAGCAGGTGGGAATGAGATTATTTTTATTGGGCTTTTACGGCTATGACAACATAGGGGACGAGGCGCTCTTAGCGGCCATTTTAGGTGCGCTGGACAGAGCTGACGATTATTCTTTTAAGGTGTTGAGTTACAATGCCAAAAAAACCGAACAGACGCACGGTGTACAGGCAGTTTCGCGCGGCAAAAACTTTGGCATCGTAAGGCACATAGTAGATTCGGATGCCATCGTCGTCGGCGGTGGCAGCATTTTGCAGGACATTACTAGTTCCAAATCGCTGTTTTACTATTCTGGAATTTTGTTGCTGAGCAAAGTGCTCAAAAAGCAAATATATCTTCTTGGCAATGGTTTTGGGCCGATAACAAAGCGCCATAACCGCTGGTTTTTAAAGCGCTTTATACCGCATATTGACGGTGTCGTAGCGCGCGACCAAGCGTCTTATGAGGCCTATCGTACGTATGGCTGCAAGCGGCTTTTCAATGGTGTCGATTGCGTCTTTGGTTTGGATTTAGCAGAATTTAAGACGCACAATAGCGCCTCGCAAGAGCCTTATGTGGCAATTGCACTGCGCCCTTGGCGTGGCATAGAACGGGTGATGACAGCGCTTCAAAGGCTTATTCCGCAGCTCAACGCAATGGGTTATAAAGTCAAATTGGTTCCGATGAAGGCGCCGGACGACGTCGCGCAAATGCGGGCACTTTGCCAAATTGGCGACGCCACTACGATGGTAAAAAACAATTTACAGGATATTGTACAGGCGATTGACGGCGCGCGTTTGCTGATTGGCATGAGATTGCACGCCTTGATTTTAGCGGCCGTTTTGGCGACGCCTTCTGTGGCGATCAGTTACGACCCTAAAATCGAAAGCTTTATGCAGCAGCTGTTGTCGCGCAGTCCGCTGACGGTAGAAACGACGACCGCTGAAGCGTTAAAGGCGCGCGTGCTTGTGGCGCTCGATTGCCACGCCGAAGAAGTTGAGCGGCTCGACAAAGCCGTTGCAGTAAATCGACGAATTGCGCGCGAACAAATCGAAGTATTTAAAGGTTGGGTGAATCAGTAATGGCAGATCAGGTTAAAATATTTGGCGTTCGCTTTGACAATGTCACAAAGGACAAGGCCTATGAACGCTTTGTCAGCTTTTTGAAACGCGATGTCACGTCGGTAATCTTTACGCCGAATCCGGAAATGGTTTTGAATGCACAAGAAGATCATCTCTTTAAAGAGGCGTTGCTCGACGGCGATTTAGTCGTACCGGACGGCATCGGTATTATTTACGCCTCAAAAATTCATCATTTGGGCTTAACGGAACGGGTTGGCGGCGTCGACTTGGCTGAAGATATGTTTAAGTTTTTGAACGCCAAGAAGGGGTCGATATACTTATTTGGCAGCAAGCCGGAAGTCGCTGAAGTGGCGGCATTTAAACTGAATCAAAAATACCCCAACATCAAAGTAGTGGGCACGCATCACGGCTATATTGACGAAGAAGGGGAAATTGCCGTAGTTGAAGACATCAACACAGTTAAACCGGATGTGGTGTTTGTCGGATTGGGTTCGCCGAAGCAAGAAATGTGGATTCACAAGTATAAACGATTACTCAACTGCAAGGTGTTGATCGGCATCGGCGGCGGCATAGACGTCTGGGCTGGCCACGTCAGAAGGGCGCCGCGTTGGGTGCAAAAGATTGGTATGGAGTGGTTTTATCGCATGATACAGGAACCGCGCCGCATCAAGCGCGTAGCCAAACTGCCGCTGTTTGCCATTAAAGTACTGGCGACTAGAAAAATATAACTGCGAGGGATTATTATGAAGTTTAAAAAGTACTATATTGCAATCGTGCTGCTCGGTTTAGTCGTCAGTTTGTCAATCGGCTATCGGCGCTACGTCGTCGAGCAGAGCAATCGCATTTACGAAATAACGATGGCCTTTGAAGAAGTTGAGAAGAGCGCGGCGTTTAGAAGTGTATCTCTGCAAGAGGAGCTGGCCAAGTGGCGTGACGCCGGCGTCAATAGTATTACTTTAAACGAAATGACGATAAAGAGCCTGGAAAAAATGGGTAAATATAATCTTCATACTCATTTTGAGGGCAATAATTTAGTCGTCGAAGGCGAGGCTGAAGGTTTAAAGATGATTGCTGAACGATTAAAAGAACGCCTTGTGGCAGGACGTCAAATCGGTTTTAGGGATTCGCAGACATTGCTGATATCGGGCGATGTAAACGATTTTTTCAACACGGCTATTCAAGCTAAATACGATTTGTTCAGCGAACGCACCAGCGTGCCAATGCGCTTGGCATCAGTACTTGAATTTGTCGGCTTGGGTTATTCTGATCGAGAAATAGAATTGGTTGAAGCGTCTGCACTAGCGATGCGTTTTAGACCGGCTTACATCTACGGCGTACAAGACGCCAAGCGTTCGATAGACGATACGTTTAGTTACATCGATCGCCATTCTAAGCAGCCCTATATTTGCTTTGTCGGCAACGACGTATTGGGTACCGACTTCGAATCGGATTATTTGGCAGAGCAATTGAGGGCGCGCAATATGTCTGTCGGCATGATTGAAACGACGATACAACGCGGTCACGTCGAACAAGACGGACTGCTGCCACTCGTCGAAAAACTGGATTATCGGGCCGTGCGCCTGTTTTCTACATTTAACTTTATTCGCGACCGCTACGACTATCACATGCCCGGTCACCATAGCGGTGAAGAGGTCGCCAATACCTTTTTTAGGGCGATTAGCGAGCGCAATATCAGCGTGATTTACTTTAGGACTTACACGCGCGCCGGCAAATTGATAGACGTGCCGACCGAAGTTTACAAGAAAAACTTTGACAGTTTGCGTCAGCGGCTGGCCGCTCATGGCGTAACAAATATATCTGCCGATTGGGATACTGCCGAGCGCAATTTTTACATGGATGTTTTCCATGCCGATCACCGTCTAGTGGGCGTTGTCGCGTTGGCTGTCGTCGCGGCGTCTTTACTGCTAATCAATTTATTTTACGCCTTGCCGCGCGTACTCAATTTGACTTTGATGGTCATTACTATGCCGACGACCTATCTGCTATTCTTCTTAAATATTAAGCCGTCGCTTTGCAATGCCGTATTCGGATTGGCGGCCGTCATCGTTTTTGCAACCCTGTCGATCTATTACATTATCTGGCAGGGACGAAAAATACTCGACGCCGACAAACAGTTGACTTACTTTCAAACGGTAATCAAGGGGATTGCAGTGCTCGCCGCGGCAGTTTTAATAGCGTTGGCCGGTTCTTTTATTGAAATCAGTTTTTATGCCGATAGCAAGTATCTGCTCGAAATGGCAATATTTAGAGGGGTAAAAATATCGCAGTTGCTACCGCTCTTAATTGCACTGTTTATCGCAGTCTATTATTTTGGCGGCGAAATACTACAAAAAAAGGGTTTGAAACGCACCGAGCAGATTAAATACGTATTGTCCTTAAACGTTAAAATATGGCAAGTGCTGTTGGGCTTTGTCTTGTTGGCTTTGGTGGCAATTTTGCTATTGCGCAGCGGTCACGACAAGAACATTCAAACGCTTTCGCTAGAACTGTTGTTTAGAAATGTTTTAGAGTTTGTCTTGTATGCCAGACCGCGCACTAAGGCGTTAATGCTCGGTTTCCCGATTGTGATTTTCTTTATTCAAATCGTAAACGCGCGCAAGTACGCTTGGTCGTATCCAATATTTGCCTTTTTAATCGGCATTGGACAGGCCGATTTGTTGAATACGTTTTCGCATATCCGCACGCCGCTCGAACTGTCGCTAGTGCGAGTTTTTCTGGCCTTTGCGCTGTCCATCGTGGTCTTTATCGGCTATGCCGCGGGCGTCGCAATTTTGCGCATTGTCGTCAGATGGGTGATTGGGCACATAAAAAAACAGAGTGCTGAAAACGCCTAGGCGTTTTAGCACTCTATCGCCTTTATAAGAGTCGGCGGTGTGCGCAGCAACAAAGAAATCGGGCATTTTTATCAGTTTGAGTCCAGTAAGCGCTGGGCTTCTTTATATTCGGCAACATTGACGGCGTTGTCGAGTAGCCATTTAAAGTGAATGCGCGCCTCGGCGCGCTCGCCTATTGAGCGGTATAGTTTACCCAATTCGCAGTGCGCTGTGCGATTGTCTTCAATGGCAAGTGCGCGCCGATAGGTTTTTATCGCCTCGTCGACGACGTCCAATTTGACATAGGCGGCAGCCAGTTTATTATAGTTGTCAAGGTCTTTGTCGAAGATGTCTATCACTTTGTCGTAGTAGTTTAGCGCCGTGCGCTGATCGTTCAATATGACATCGTAGATGTAAGCCGTCTTTTTTAGCGCCGATACATGGCGGGGAAACATCTTAAGGACGACGCCGTATTGATCGAGTGCCAGGGCGTGAGCGCCCTGCTCAAACATCTCCTCGGCGATTGCATAGCTGCCCTCTACAGTCGGCAGCGACAAATCGACCAGTTTTTTTTCTTCGTTCCAAGCCACCTTGCCGCCGAAGAACTCGGTTAAAAAGCGCACCGAAACATAGCTGCGATCTTTGTAAATTAACAGTGGAACATCCATCATATAGGCCTTGCCGTCGACGGCGATATTTTTTTCGCCGACCGTAAAGACGATATCCGAGCCAAAGCGACTTACCTTGACCTGATTGTTTTCGCTGTCCCAACTGACGTCGGCGTCAATTTTTTCTAAAATACCGCGCAGCGGCACCATTGTGCGCGGTTTACCAGTTCCCTCGCTATAGATAAATGGATAGCTGTCAAAGTATTCTTCGGCGCCGTTTAAGACTAGTCGAATCGGTTGGCGATTGAGCTTTTTTATGACGAGGGCGTTGCTCACCTTGCGCTCTGGTTCAACGAGGTAGGCGCCGTTGTAAACCAGGCCGGAAGAACCGCCGCCGTCTAGGTTGAAGGCCTCTACCAGGTCCAGTTGTAAGGCGATTTTAGCGAGTTGATCGAGCGTTATCTTTTGTTCGCTGACGAGCATGGCCATTTGATTGTCGGCGGTCACGCCAATCATCGAGCGCTTGGCGGCGCCACTGTTAAATTTTGCTATGTTAAAGCCCTCTGCTTTGGCGTCCAGTACAATACGGCCGTCTTTGACTAAAATCGGGCCGGCGCCGGCGGCGTTTTCGATGTCTTTAAACCTGAGTGGAATGTCGGTCAATTGTCCGTCGGCGTCTTTTTCGACCGTTTTAATTCTAAAGTCGACGCGGTCGCCGACCTCGAACAAGTCCAAGAATTGCGGTGTGCGCCTGACGATGATGTAACCGTTTTGCGGAATTTCCGGTATGTAGTCGTACTTGCCGACGACGTTGTGTTGGTCTACTGCTACCGCGTATACTGGTTCATCTGGAAATTCGCCGGTGTAGTGATTGTTAAAAATCATCGCTGCGTCGTCTTGATAAAACAGGTGGTTGATATTCCAGGCGATCCAATTGTAGGGATATTCCCATTGATTGTTGACCGAACCCTCGATTTTTATGCCGATTACTTCACTGTGCATGCGGTTGTCGCCGTCGAAACCGACGACCGATCCGCCTTCGGCAATGTGTTGAATTGCGCCGTCGATTAAAAGCGTACTGGCCGGTTGTGAATCGGGTTTCATGTTGAAGTAAGAGGCGTTGATCGCGGCGATTACGGACGCGTCCGGGTCGTCGCTCTTACTGAGTTCGAGCAGTTCTTCTACCGTGCCGATTTTATCTTTGGCGAGCGCTAGATCGACTTTGATTGTGGGGTCGTTTAAGTCGTTCCACAACAGATAGACAGAGAAGGTCTGATCTGCGACGTTCACTTCTGTCATTTCAAACATTTCTTCTATTCCATCTCGCTCGGCTTTGTTGGCGTCAGCTGAGGCGACGATGCCGCACAGCGCGACCAGAGCCAGAGCGACTAGGAGAAAATTTATTTTATTTTTCATACTTTACCTCTTTCGTTTTTCATTGCGTTTACATCTTAACACGTAGTCGCGGATAATCTACATATATTTTATTTATTTAATATATCTATCGACCGTCTGATATGATATAATGAGGGGTAAGATTTTTGAACCTCGACAGCGCCTAGATAGAGCTGCAATTGGCCGTATTTACAATTGTTTTTGTCGAGTGAAAGGGAGTAAAATTTGGCGAAGTTTATTGTGAGACCAACCGATAAAATAGAAGGTGAAATTGTCGTCGACGGTGCAAAAAACGGCGTGTTGCCGGTGATGGCCGCGGCGCTTTTGACAGATGGCATCTGTCAGATAGAAAATGTACCGAATTTAAAAGACGTCAGTGTGATGGTAGAGGTGATTAGCGCACTCGGCGCAGAAGTTAAGCGTTCTGGTGACAAGATGATTATCGAAACGCCCAAGATAACAAATAATGAAGCGCCTTATGAATTTGTCAGTAAAATGCGCTCGTCGTTTGACGTAATGGGTCCGCTCTTGGCGCGTACCGGTCTGGCGCGCGTGCCGATGCCGGGGGGGTGTGCAATTGGCGAACGGCCAATCGACTTGCACCTCAAGGGGTTCAGAGCGCTCGGCGCAGAGATATCGTTTAGTCGCGGTGCGATTGAGGCGAAGGCCGACAAGTTGATTGGAAACTCTGTTTATTTGGACTACCCGAGCGTCGGTGCGACTAAAAACATTATGATGGCGGCGACGCTGGCCGAGGGTACGACATATATAGACAATGCCGCTAAAGAGCCGGAAATAATCGATTTGGCCAATTTTATCAATAAAATGGGCGGCAAAATATCGGGCGCCGGCACCGATACGGTTAAAATCGTCGGCGTCGAGAAGATGGCCACCGCAACGCATAGCGTATTGCCTGATCGCATCGAAGCGGCCACTTATTTGGTTATGGCCGGATTGGTTAAGAGCGATGTGACGATTAAAGCGGTTGAACCGAGTCACGTGCGCGCCGTGGTCGCAAAACTCAGGGAATGCGGCGTTGAAATTGGCGAAGGCAATGACTACATACGCGTTCAAGGCAATGGTGAATTGGGTGCGACAAATATTACAACGCTGCCGCATCCCGGTTTTCCAACCGATGTCCAAGCCCAGTTCATGGTGCTTTTGACTAAGGCAAATGGCAGTAGCGTCGTAATGGAAACGCTGTTTGAAAATCGCTTTATGCACGTCAGCGAATTGAATAGAATGGGTGCAAATATTAAAATTGAAGGCCATAGTGCCATTATCAACGGTCCGATTTGCTTACAAGGGGCGCACGTCAAGGCGACCGATTTGCGCGCTGGTGCGGCGTTGATTTTGGCCGGGTTAATCGCCGAGGGCGAAACGCATATTCACGATATAGAGCACATTGACCGCGGCTATAATAAAATTGAAAACAAGCTCAGTGAACTGGGCATTTCGATAACTAGAATTGTCGATTAGGGGGATTACATGTTTGGTTTTGGTGCGGAAATTGGTATTGATTTGGGAACCGCCAACGTTTTGGTTTACATTAAGGGCAAGGGCATTGTCCTGCAAGAACCGTCAGTTGTGGCGATAGATCGAAATACGGATAAAGTTTTAGCGGTGGGCGAAGACGCCAGGCGCATGTTGGGACGTACGCCCGGCAATATCGTGGCGATTCGACCGTTGAAGGACGGCGTTATTTCAGATTACGATGTCACCGAGCGCATGCTTAAACACTTTATCAATAAAACTTGTGGCAAGCGTCGCTTTTTCAGGCCTAAAATTATGGTCTGTGTGCCGAGTGGCGTAACTGAAGTGGAAAGGCGCGCCGTGATCGATGCTTCGATGGAGGCCGGCGGCGCAAAGACTTTTATCATCGAAGAGCCGATCGCGGCGGCGATTGGCGCTGGGCTCGACATTGAAAAGCCGGATGGCAACATGGTTATCGACATCGGCGGCGGCACGACTGACATCGCCGTGATTTCGCTGGGCGGCGTGGTCGTCAGCAAGTCGATTAAAATAGCCGGCGATAAATTAGATGAGGCCATCATTCGCTATATGCGTAAAAATCACAATTTGCTGATTGGCGAGCGCACGGCCGAAGAGATGAAAATTAATATTGGGACGGCTTATCCGCGCGTTAAATCGGTTTCTATGGATTGCCGTGGACGCGATTTAATCACCGGATTGCCGCGCTTTAAGACGGTTTCGTCAGAGGAGATGATGGAGGCGATTATGGAGTCGGTAAACGCGATTAGCGATGCTGTTCACGCCGTCTTGGAGAAGACGCCGCCGGAACTCGCGTCGGATATCAGTAACTGCGGCATCGTCATGACTGGTGGCGGAGCGCTCTTACACGGTCTCAACAAATTGTTGGAGTCGCGCACCGGCATTCCGGTCTACATAGCGGAAGATGCAGTTAGTTGCGTCGCCAAGGGGACGGGCATGTCGCTCGATCACATGGAATTGTACGAAAAGTCGCAAGAGCGCGGACAAAGGCGCAGATTTTAAAGAATTGACATTTTTTCCGTTTTCATTAAAGATTTTACAGTTTTTGGCCGATAACGCAATGGGACTAGGTAGGGGGTTGCCATGCTAAGAGGGTTATACACGGTTTCTACGGTATTAGAACAGAATACGCGCGCCTTGGACATTATGTCCAATAACTTGGCCAGCCTCAACGCCGTCGGTTACAAGCGCGACATTGCGCAATACGAAGAGTTTAGTAGCGTATTGCTCTCAAAGATGAACGGGAAAAATCCACCGCCGGTAAAATCACCTGCTCAAGTAATGGTTGAAAAGACCGTAAATTCACAGGTTTTAACGACTGAAAACGGTTTTTTTAAAGTCGATGCAGCGGGTGGTACGTCTTTTAACAGGTCGGTTGAATTGCGCGTCGGCGAAGACGGATTACTGCGTACGCTCTACCGCAATGGCAATCACGAAATAATTAAAGATGCCGGCTATGCAGTATTGGGCAAGAGCGGTACGGTTAGCGTCGGCGACAAGGTCTTTGAAGTCGACGCGTCGGGTAATGTGATTGTCGACGGCAAGGTGGTCGACTGCATATTGCACGATCAACCGCATGGTACATTGGGTACGATTAGCGGTGGCGTCAAACTCAATCGCGTCGTGTCGCTATTTGAACAAGGGGAGTTGAGGCGTACCGGAAACGCCTATGACTTGGCACTCAGCGGCAAGGGCTTTTTCACTTTAGATACGCCATACGGCGTGCGCTATACGCGAAATGGCCAGTTTAAGGTCGACGCCGAAAATCGTCTGGTCACCGTCGAAGGCTTTGGCGTAGTCGGTTTAGAGGGGCCAATTCAACTTTCTTCAAAGCGAGTTTTGATCAATGAATACGGCGAAGTGATTGAAAATGGTCTAGCTGTCGACAAACTAAAAATCGTCAATCCGAGCAATGTTGAGCGCATGAAAAAAGTTGGTGGATCGCTCTTTCGGTTTGATGGCGACATGCAAGAGATGTCGTTTGAAGGCGTCGTCTCACAGGGGTTTTTAGAAAATTCCAATGTAGATAATTTAAAAGAAATGATTCAGATAATGGAAACTTACCGCGCTTACGAAAGCGCTCAGCGCGTGGTAAAATCCTATGATGATATTATCGGCAAGGCAGTTAGCGAAATCGGACAGCTGTAATCTCAGATGATTTAGGAGGGTGAAATGCGCTCACTATGGTCAGCTGCCACCGGCATGAAGAGTTTGCAAATGGCAATCGATACGGTGGCAAACAACTTATCAAATGTCAATACTGCGGGGTTTAAGCGCCAGCGCATAGAGTTTAAGGATTTGCTCTATGAAAAATTAGATTTTAGAGAGGGCAAAGCCGATTTGGGTGCGCCGGTCAATTTAGAACTGGGCCATGGTGTCATGCCTTCGGCGACTGTAAGGCAGTTTAGCCAGGGCAGCGTTACGCCAACTGAGAACAAATTAGATTTGGCGATACAGGGCGAGGGTTTTTTTGAGGTCGTCGACCCCGATGGCAACTCACTTTACACGCGCGACGGCTCCTTTAAATTCGGCTTGACAGAAAACGGCAAACGCCTGGTGACGTCCGAGGGCTATCTGGTACAGGGCGTAGACGGCCCGATAGATTTAGAAGGCGAATACAGCGATATCACGATTGATCAAAATGGCCTGGTAGCCGTTAAGTATTACGATTCGGAAGGCGATGAATTGACACAAGTTGGTCGCATCAAGTTGGTTAAAGTTGCAAATCCGGCTGGTATGCTCAGTCGCGGCTTGAACCTATACAAGACGACTGCTGCATCGGGCGATGCGACTTTGGCCGAGGACGGTACGACGGGAAAGATTATGCAGGGTTACATCGAGTCGTCCAATGTTCAGGTCGTCGAAGAAATGATAAACTTAATAACGATGCAACGCGCCTACGAAATTAATTCCAAGGCGATTCAAACTTCCGATCAAATGCTGGAATTGGCGAATAATTTAAAGCGTTAGATTGAGTTAGGTGATCAGTGTGAAGATAAATGATATTGGCAGCACCTTGCAAGCGCGGGCTTTGGCCGGACAACATAATTTAGAACAAAAAAAGACAGACGATTTTGAAACTGCCATCAAGCGCGCTGCGTTGTCTAATGATATAACGGAGTTAAAAAAAGTGGCGTCTGACTTCGAGGAAATATTTCTCAACATGATGCTCAAGGCGATGCGCCAGACAGTTGGTGATGGCGGCTTAATCGAAAAGAGCAATCAGGCGCAAATATTTGAATCGATGTTAGATGAAAAGTTTGCCGAGCGACTAGCAGATACGGGCAGCCTTGGCATCGGCGACTTAATCGTCGAGCAGATGAAGGCCTATGCTGCACAAGAGCGCGCTGAGCAACGACCGTCAATGGATATAAAGGGCTAACTGCAAATGATTTCGTGACATAAAGGCTAATCGACTTACGGTTGGCCTTTTATTATGTTTTAAAGTACAGAAAAATCAAATACTTGAAACAATTTGAATAAAGATGTATAATTGTATTAACGATTTTTTGACTATCTGGTGTCTTTGTGGGCGTTCACACCAGTGGTTGAGAATTTCGCTAAAATCGTGATATTTTTTGAGGTACTTGTTAGAATACTAGAATGGTTGCGATTTTAAATTTATATGTTGATGAGCGCTATTATACGAGGAGGAGTAAATGAAAGGTTATGCAATGTTGGGAATTGGCAAAGCGGCTTGGATAGAAAAAGAAAGACCTAAGTGCGGGCCGCTCGATGCAATTTGTAAGCCGATTTCGCTTGCGCCGTGTACTTCTGACATTCACACGGTTTGGGAAGGTGCAATTGGCGAGCGTCACAATATGATTCTCGGTCACGAAGGTGCCGGTGAAATCGTAGAAGTTGGCGAGTTGGTTAAGGACTTTAAAGTTGGCGATCGCGTTCTCGTTCCGGCTATTACTCCGGACTGGAACTCTTTAGAAGCCCAAGCTGGTTACTCGATGCACTCCGGCGGAATGTTGGCGGGTTGGAAGTTCTCTAACTTTAAAGATGGTGTATTTGGTGAATTCTTCCACGTAAACGATGCAGACGGCAACTTAGCGCTGATTCCCGAAGGCGTTGATCCGGTGTTGGCACCGATGCTTTCCGATATGGTTCCGACCGGTTTTCACGGTGTAGAATTGGCAGATGTACAATTTGGCGACGAAGTTTTGGTCGTCGGCATTGGACCAGTTGGTTTGATGTCTGTAGCGGGTGCTAACTTACGCGGTGCATCGCGCATCTATGCAGTCGGCACGCGTCCGAATTGCGTTGAGGCTGCTAAGTTCTATGGTGCGACTGATATTATCAACTACAAAAACGGTTCGATCGATGAGCAAATCATGGAATTGACCGGCGGCAAGGGCGTCGATAAAGTCATTATCGCCGGCGGTACGGTTGATACTTTCCAAGAGGCCGTACGCGCTTTAAAAGCCGGTGGTAAAATTGGTAACGTCAACTATTTAGGCAGTGGCGACTACGTCAAGATTCCGCGCGAAGATTGGGGTGTCGGCATGGGTCACAAGGCCATTATGGGCGGCTTGACGCCGGGTGGTAGATTGAGACTTGAAAAATTAGCTAAATTGGTCGCAACCGGCAAACTGGATTTATCTAAGTTGGTCACGCACCGCTTTGAAGGGTTTGAGCACATCGAAGAAGCTCTGCTGTTGATGAAGGACAAGCCGAGGGATTTGATTAAGCCGGTCGTCGTCGTGGCAGAAGACTTAATGGAAAAATAGATGAAAATATTGATTTTATCCGGTTTTTTGGGCGCGGGTAAAACGACTTTTTTACAACAACTGGTAAAACATTTTAAAGATGTTGTCATTCTTGAGAACGATTATGCTCGCGATGTAGATCGCGAGCTTCTTTCTCGTCAGAACAATGCGACTTATTCAATTGACGAAGGCTGTGCCTGCTGCGTTAAGGGCGAAGAGCTGGAGGGCACGATATTGACAATTGCCAACAGCTTAGATCCGGAGTACTTAATTATTGAACCGACCGGATTGTGCTCGCTCAGTGCCTTGATTAAGCGCGTAAAAAAAGTCGAGTACGAGCGCATTCAATATTTGGGGAGCATAGCGATACTGGAAATGGGTCGCTATAAAAAAATTGAAGAAGAGTATCCGGAACTCTATTTAGACAGCATTCAAAATGCCAATTACATCATTATGTCAAAGTCGGAAGAAGCCTCAAAACAGGATTTTGCGGAAGCTGCTGCCCATTTTTCTGAGCATACGACTGCGCGGGTTGCAGACGAGCACTACAGTCAGTTTGGCGAATCCGATTGGCAGGCGATGATAAAGTCGTTGTCACCGCTCGACAGTATAAAAGAGAGTCACTATCATTACCACGCCAAGACGCTGACTTTTCAAAACGTCGCATTTGACGATTTTCAGCAGATGGGAACCTGCTTCAATGCAATCGTAGCGGGGCGTTTTGGTAAAATCTTGCGCGCTAAGGGCGGCGTTTTAATTGCCGAAAAGCCCTATAAAATAGATATTGTCGACGCTCAGTTCAACATTGAGCCACTCGGTGAGGCGATTGAAAATTTAATTTTTATCGGTCAGAATTTGGATGATTTAGCATTTGCAGTGATGTTTAAGAAACATTATGGCAAAGGGTAATAGCAAAAAAAAAGTATAGTGGAGTGTCGCTAGAGTCGGCACTCTTGTTTATTAAATAACGCTGCGATTAGCGCGCGTTAAAGGGGGTAAAAACAACCTGAGAGGTGAAAGATGAAAGCTTTAGTATTTGGTGGCGGCGGCGCCAAGGGAGCCTATCAAGTTGGCGCATGGCGCGCGCTTGACGAGTTGGGCGAAGTTTTTGATATTGTGACCGGGACTTCAATTGGCGCAATTAACGCCGCTATGTATGTGCAAGGCGATTACGAATTGGCGCAGCACCTTTGGTCGACTTTAAAAATTGATGATTTAATCATTGCCGAAGGCGATATTTTAGAAAAAATAGTCAACTATGATGTTTGCAGCGACGATATTAGGCAAATTATTGATTTTTTCAAAAAGACAATCGGTCAAAGCGGCTTAGACATTGCGCCCTTAAAAGCGCTCTTAAGACAATATGTCGACGAACGGAGGGTGCGCGCCTCAAAAGTGAAAATGGGCATCGTCACCGTTTCGTTGACCGATTTAAAGCCGCTGGAGTTATCAATCGACGACATTCCGGAGGGCGAACTGCACGAATATTTAATTGCCAGTGCCAACTTGCCAGTATTTCAAAAATCGCGAAAAAATGGAAAAATAATGATCGATGGCGGCTTTTATGACAATGTGCCGGTAGAGTTGGCCAAGCAGATGGGCGGAACTGAATTTACGGTTATCGACCTCAAGTCGTTCGGTTTGGGACTGGGCAATAAGCGCAGTGAAAAAATTAAGCAAAAACGCGTTATTTTTTCCAAGGTCGACATCGGTGGCATGCTCGAAGTCAATCCGCAAAAGGCCGTTCAAAATATGCAGCTCGGCTACTATGATACACTCAGATCTTATCGCGGTTACAGCGGTCGACGCTATTACATTGAATCAAAGCTCAGCGCACGCGACATCGCTCGAAAAATAATTGCTGCCGATAGTGCTGCAATTATGGAGTTGCAGGAATTGTTTGGTGGCACCGACAGCGATCAGTTGCGCTTTATATTGGAAGATTTAATTCCAATTCTGCACAAAAAGCTCGATTTACCCGACGCCGCCGACTACCTTGAAATATACGTCGCACTACTCGAAGAAATCGCCAAGAGCGAAGCTGTGGAAACTTTTAAAATATGGCAATTGGAGGATTTTGAAGTAGAGCTTAGAGCGCGTTATCAAAGCGGTAATACGATGAATAAAGACGTGTCTACAATACGTCGGATATTTGATTTGATCAACCCCTTAAACGGCAGTAAAGACATACAGTTTTATAATACCGTATATGAAAAATTAATGAGGTGAAACATGAACTATCGTGAAATCTATCAAAAATGGTTGACCGACCCGGCATTTGACGACGAATTTATCGAAGAATTAAAGAATTTAACTGATGAAAAAGAAATAGAAGATCGCTTTTACAAGGCGCTTAGTTTTGGCACGGCCGGCATGCGCGGCGTAATCGGTGCCGGTCGAAATCGCATTAACAAATATAACATTCGCAGGGCCAGTCAGGGCTATGCCGATTACTTGTTGAGCAAAGATGGCAACGCGACTTGCGTAATTGCCCATGACAATCGTCGCTTTAGCGACTTCTTTGCGCGCGAGGCGGCGGCGGTATTTGCCGCAAATGGCATAAAGACTTATTTGTTTGAAAGTTTGAGGAGCACGCCGGAACTGTCATTTGCAATCCGCCACCTCAACACCAGCGGCGGTGTCGTCGTTACGGCCAGTCACAATCCGCCGGAATACAACGGTTACAAAGTGTATGGTTCGGACGGGGCGCAGTTGATGCCGATAGAGGCCGACAAGGTAACTGCAGCAGTCAATGCAGTAACTGATTTTGCCGCTATTAAATACGTAGATTACGCCGTTGCTGAACGCGATGGCATGGTCGAGATTATCGGTGAACAAGTCGACGAAGCCTATTTGTCGGCAGTTTGTCAGCAGATTATCAATCGCGATATTTACAGTTATCCCCTGACGATGACCTATTCGCCATTACACGGTGTCGGCGGCATGATCGTCAAGCGCTTAATGGATCGCCTGGCGGTTAAGGGCATGCATTACATCGACGTACAAATGCAACCCGACAGCGAATTTAGCACGATAAAAAAGCCGAATCCGGAAGAAGAGCAGGCCTTTGCCCTATCGCTGGAAAAGGCCAAAGAAATTGACGCCGAACTGTTGATTACAACGGATCCCGATGCCGATCGCATTGGCATTATGGTCAAGGGGGACGGCGGCTATGTGAAATTGGACGGCAATCAAGTCGGCGCCTTGTTGACGCACTATGTGCTCAGTTCAAAGCGCGATATGCCGTTAAATGCAATAATTGTCAAAACGGTAGTGACCAGTGATTTGGGGGCGCGTATCGCGGCTGCCTATGGCGTCGATTGCGAAGAAACTTTGACCGGTTTTAAATTTATCGGCGAACGCATAAGGTCATATCAAGCGGATGGCAGCCACAGTTTTATAATGGGCTACGAAGAGAGCTACGGCTATTTGGTAGGTACGCATGCGCGCGATAAAGACGCCGTCGTCAGTTTGATGTTAATTGTCGAAATGGCCAAGTATTACAAATCTTTAGATATGAATTTGCTCGACGTCATGGCAGAGCTCTACAAACAGTTTGGCTACTATAAAGAACGCGCTATTGCCAAGTTGTTAAAGGGTAAGAGCGGCATGGAAAAAATGCAGCAAATTATTGAAAAGTTTCGCAGCGCGCAGCAGATTGGCGATTTGCAAATCGTCAAAGTTGCCGACTTTCAGAGCGGTCAAGTAAGGGATTTGACAACTGGAAAGATCGCGCAGTTGACGCAACCCAAGTCGAATGTTTTAAAGTACTACTTAAAAGGTGGCACCTGGTTTGCAATAAGGCCGTCTGGCACCGAGCCGAAACTCAAGTTTTACATTTCCGGCGTTGCCGCCAGTGACGCTTTGGCAGAAGAACAGTGCGCTGCCATCGACGCCGTAATTGACGATTTTATTGCGGAGTTTATTTAAACAAAATGTAACTGTTCATTCGAAAGGTACTGCATTGTGTCATCTCGATGTTGTCGGAATTATCCGGACGCGAACTCATGAGCGGTGTTTACGAAGTAAACATATACAAAACGCTAGCGAAGTGGAGCGATATCGCTTTTAAAACCCGCGATTTCTCGATTCCGGCCTCGCCTTCACTCGAAATGACAGCTTGGCTGAACAGTTGCAAAAAATTAGCATTTTGGAGGCAGTATGGCGACTTGTTATATGACAAAGACGCGTTTAATGGGGGCGCTAGTCGGTTACATTGACTATTTATTCGACGGTCGTAGGATCGTCGAATTTTATCATATCGAAATTGAAGAATACGGCATCGATCGCTTTGAACAGTTGGTTGAACCGAGTGATTATGACGTCTTGCAAATGCGCCATGAAATGCTCGGTCGCATGGGTGGCGCAGCGGTGTCGCTCAGCGAGGACGAGTTTTTGCAAATGATTACATTTGGCGTATCGATTAATATGCACGCCAAAACGCTCGATCGCATTATAAAAAAATCGCGCTGGTTTCCGACCAATCCAAAAGTCGACTTACAGGTCTATCAGTCGGCGCTGTTAAAAGTAATCGAAAACATCAACGGGGCACATGCTTTTATTCACTATTTTTTAATGCGCTATTTGGCACAGGATAGTATTTACTCGCACATGACAAAACTAAAAATACCGATGCGTAAAACCTACTATACACTACTGCGCAATCAAATTAACGAACGCGATGACGTCTACTATTTTTCCGGCTTGCTTTTGGCAGATCAACACTACACGATGCGCGGCGCCGTCAAATTAGATGGCGGTTTGGTGTCCGACTTTAAAATTAAAAGCATTACAAAGGCTTCCGACTTAGAGGCGGCAATGTTGTTAAGGCGCGCCGAATTCGTCAACGTCTATCAAATAGCTGACGACAATTTGGAAAGCCATTTGATTCGCGAACACAAGTATCTGGCGCCGACGCTCTACCCAAATGGTCGGCTGTATATAAAATATCGGCCCGACGATCGCCACGTCAGTCAAAGGTTGTTTTTTATGAACGGCGACGTCGAAGTTTACATTTACATTACGGATAGCCGACAATTAATTTTGGCGAGCAATAGCAGCAGTGACGTCGAGTATTGGGACGAGCACCTGACTGCGCGCTTTGCGGCGGTTTTGCGACACTATGAATCATTTCGCTTTGAATCGTCGATAATGTATGACTTTATACTGTCCGACTACGATAATTTTGACGCATTCGTAGGGGAATATGGAGAATAATATGGCAGTTTTTAATCAAGTATTTGTTTTGTTTTCATTGATATTGGTCGGCTACGTCGTCAAAAAATTAAACGTCGTTTCCGACCAGTTTCAGGCCGGCGTTGCGCCCTTTATTATGAACGTCACATTGCCGGCTTTTATCTTGTCGTCGATGAATTTTGAATTTTCGGTCGAAACGTTAAAGTCCAGCGGTTTGCTGATTGCGATTTCCTTTGCGCTTTACGGTCTGGCCTTCATCTTTTCAAAGCTGTATTCAAAGCTCTTCAAAAATGACGATGGCAGGCGCACCGTCATTGAGTACACCATAATGTTTTCCAACACCGGTTACATGGGCTATCCGGTCGTCGCCCAGCTCTTTGGTGAAAAGGGCGTGTTTTACGCCGCCGTCTACAACCTCAGCTTTAATATACTGATTTGGACGTATGGGGTAGATTTGCTGAGTGGTAAAAATCGCCTCGGTCTACCGCTTAAGCAGCGCTTGTCAGCTTTGGTCAATCCCGGCTTAATTGCCGTTTTACTGGGCTTTACAATGTTTCTGCTGAACTGGTCATTTCCGCAGCCGGTGGCCGATTTGTTGGCCATGATAGGATCGACGACGACGCCGCTGTCGATGATGTTTATTGGCTTTATATTGACGGAGGTTAAGGCCAATGACATACTCAAAGATCATCAACTCTGGTTGGTTAGCTCAATTAGGCTCATCGCCTTGCCGGTCGCGTCGTATTTTGTGTTGTCGACGCTCGGGTTTAGTGGCTTGACGCTGTATATTCCAGTCGTTATCGTCGGCATGCCATCCGCCGTCAACACCGCTATCTTCGCGTCGCGCTACAACGCCGACTATCGACTCGGTTCGCTGCTAATCTTTGCATCGACCCTTTTGTCAGTGATTACGATACCCGTTTTGATGATGCTCATTAGTTGATAATCTGGAGTGCATTACTGCCTTGAGGAGAGGTGTTGCGCTGAATAATACCGGATTTGCTTGTCTTATTCGACTTTCTGTGATATAGTGTAGTTGCAATTAAAAAGTTAGTTATGTTAAACACCTTATTGAGAGCGACTGAGGGAATGGGCCCGATGACGTCCGGCAACCGGTATTTACGCGGTGCTAAATCCTACGGAAGAA
>PDWI01002171.1_pt1 | contig 76596 bp, 67 predicted proteins | sample 1430891 | NCBI WGS metagenome assembly PDWI01 (sample SAMN01162508, study PRJNA174530) | Oral metagenome, whole genome shotgun sequencing project. | biome: Marine environment; feature: Marine mammal; material: Swab sample of the gingival sulcus; isolation source: swab sample of gingival sulcus...
GCACAAGCAGGACTACTTGGATTAATTATGCCTGTTTTTGCATTGGTTTTTGTTCGTTATTTATCAACTAAAGAAATAACAAATAGTATTAGAGTTACAGAAAAGCAATTACCTGAACTTTATACAATGTATAAAGAATTAGCTAATGAAATGGGGTTTAAAGATGGTACAAAAGATCCTATACCTAAACTTTATTTAAAAAACGGGGGTGGTACTTTAAATGCTTTTGCTTCTAAATGTTCATTACATAAAAAATATGTTGTAATACATAGTGATATTGTTGATATAGCTTATACGCATAATAATTTTGGTGCTGTTAGATTTGTTTTAGCACACGAACTTGCTCATGCTAAATGTGGTCATATAAATTTACGTCGAATGATGTATGCACCATTGATGAGGGCTTTATTCTTACAAAAATCGGTTGTTAGAGCACAAGAGTATACAGCTGATCGTGTTGCTGCATACTATACAAAAGATGATGTTATGGGAGTTGTATGTTTGTATTCTGGTAAGAATTTATTGAATCGTATTGATGTTGAAGAATATATAAAAACAATTGATGAAAATGATAAAGGTTTATTTATCAAGTTTATTAATTTTATGAGCGATCACGCAGTAGGACATAGAAGATCAAAAGCGCTTTATGATACTAAAAGTAAGGGCTGGGACGTTCACGGAAAGATGTTATAAAAATATTTTATAATTTAAAAGTAGTTGTTACATTAGGTAATTTATATTTAATGTAACAGCTACTTTTTTGTAAGTTTGTATAAGTATATTAGGTAGTAATAATTATTTGTTAGTTTTCATCAAAATAAAATATTTCTTCAAATTTTTTTTCTAAAGCTATACATAATATCAATGCTAATTTTGCAGTTGGATTAAATTGTCCTGTTTCGATTGAACTTATTGTTTGTCTTGAAACTCCAACTATATTTGCTAATTCTGTTTGCGATAATTTATTTTCTTTTCTTATTTCTGCTAAATTATTTTTTAATATTAATTCATTATCCATTTTTCACCAACTGTATTATATGCATTACAAAAGAAAATAATAAAGCAATTGTAAATAGAAAATTTAAAACATTTGATAGTTTTGGTAGCCTTTTTCTTTCATTGTCTAGTAGGTTTTCTTTTCTACTTTTTTCTAATACTGTTTCTTTATTCATAATTGTACTCCTTTTTTATTATATAAAATATCATATTTATTAATTTAAAATATCTTGAATATGCACTATTATCAAAATAAAGAAAACTAAAGAAAATATTCCGTTTAATATGCAATATTTTTTATATCCATTTTTTAATGATTTAAAAAAAGTATATATTGAAGAACCAAAAAGCATAGCCATTAGCATAGTTCTTCCTGAAAGAGTATCAAATTTTTTATATTTATGTAGAATTTCTAGAAGGACATAAGCAAGAACTCCGCAAAAATATCCGCAAGCAGATGCACCTTTTTCTATAAACTTATATAGCTCATCTCCATATTCATTTTCTTTTCTACTTTTTTCTAATATTGTTTCTTTGTTCATAATAAACTCCTTTTCATATTTCTGACAAGTTTTGTTGTCAAAAAAAATTATAGCACCGCCAAGTAAACTTGTCAATATTAAATTTTATTTTTTAATTTTATGGGTAATATCGATGTACAAATAACCCTTTGCTAACAACTAGGTCATTTAATTTAAAGTGTTTGTAAATACAATGGAAATTTTATGTTAAAAAGGTTAAGTGTGTTTTTATATAATACAAAATTAGTAGACTTTGGTGAATTTAATATTGTATCTTTAATTAATTATTTTTGGTTATTTGGTAGTGTATGTTTAGTAGTTTTACTTTTATTTATATTACACAAATATTCAAAAGAAAAAGAGATTTTAGTTTTTATAAGTAATTTTGTTTAGTTATATAAAGTTTTACCTTTCTTCTGATAGCTCTCCGTCAATAATTCTAAATATTCTATCACAATATTTTAATAATCTTTCATCGTGTGTAACCATAACGGTTGCCCTATTTTTTTCGTGAGTAAGTTCTGATAAAATAGATATAACATTCATGGCTTTATTGGTATCCAAACTTGCGGTTGGTTCATCTGCAAGTATTAAACTAGGCTCATTATATATGGCTCTTGCAATTGCAACCCTTTGTCTTTCTCCTCCGGATAAGCTTGATGGATATAAATTTTTTCTTTTTAGTATATCCATTTTTTCCATTAGATTTTTAGTTTTTTCTTTTTGTTCGCCTCTTTTAGCGTATTTATCTATAAATCTAAACTGGTCTTTTATTTTTAAAAAGGGTATTAAATTTGATGATTGTAGTATAAATCCTATTTCATCAAATCTTAATTTTATCTGCTCTTTTTTACTTAGTGAATAAAAGTTTTTATCTTTAAATAATATTGTTCCTCCGCTAGGCTTTTGTAGTCCTCCCATAAGTGTTAAAAGCGTACTTTTTCCGGAACCGCTTGGACCAACAATTGCTATAAGTTCGCCTGTGTTTATTTCAAATGATGTTGGTTTTAAAGCTTGTATAATTTCTTCTCCGTCGGTGAAATTTTTGTATACATTTTCAAATTTTATTATGCTCATAAAACACTCCTATTCCAAAGCTTCTAGCGGATCTACTTTAGATACGCTTATGATTGAGAAAATTACACCTATAAGCGAAGTTACAACTATAGTAATGCCAATTAAAATGAAGTAAGTAGTATTTGATTTAAATGGTACTGCAATAGGGAGTAAAGCTCCTGTAATATATGTAAGAAGTAGTCCGGTTCCTACACCTATAAAAACTAGTATTAAAGTTTGTAAAATAACAGATTTATATATGTAAAAATTGGATATTCCTTGAATTTTCATAATTCCAAAAATTGTTTTTTTCTGTATTGTTAAAATATATAAAAATACTCCAAGTATAATTGCTGAGATAAAAACTAGAAAACCTATCATTAAGCTAAATGTTAAAACTTGTGGTATATATCCGGGGATTGCTTTGATTAATTTTTTTATGGTAATAAGCTCTAAATCTTCGTTTAGACTTCCTTTATATTTTTCTGTTAATACAATACCATTTATAATTTTTGGTTTTTTGTTTATATCAGTTATAATCTCTTTTTTTATTTTAGAATTTTTAGTTTTTGTACTTAAAGAGTTTACATATAAATTTGTGTATATCACTGGTGCGACACTAAATTTCCCCGATTTACTAAATCCGCAAATTTTGAATTTTGTATCGCTTTGAGCGAGCTTGATTGTATCTCCAACTTTTGCTTTATTTTCTAATTTAAAGTCTATAGTAGCCACTACATCATACATTTCTTTTGGCATATTTCCCTCTACTAATAAAGGTGCTATTTTGCTATTATAATCTACACCTATAATAGAAATGTTTATATTTTTTTCTTTATCGTCATTTAAGTAAACTGTATTTCTAGAAATATTTATTGGTGATGCCGTTTCTTTATCAAAATTTTTAATTTCACTATAATTAATTCTAGAAGCTAGCAAATTTGAATTAGAACCTTCACTCAAAACTATCTGTTTAGCGTTCCATAACTCAATCGCTGTCGTATTATCTTTTGCTAATCCGTAGGCTAGACCTAATAGAAAAAAAGTAAGATAACTTATAAGCACTATTATATTAATAATTAATATAAACTTTTTCTTATTCTTTTTTATTTCATTCCAAGCTAAAAACATTAAATCTCCTTTTAAACATTATTCTTAATCTATTTTTTTTATTTATACCTATTTCAAATGCTTTATATAAATTGGTTAGGCTTTCAAAGACTATATCTAACTCTTTTTCGTTAATACTTTTATAAATAGAATTTTCTAAATTTTAAATATCATCAATAGTTTTAGAGATAAAGTCTTTTCCGCATATTAAATAAAAATTACAATAATAGGTAATTTTATTTTATTTCTATGTATTTAGATAGGTGTAAGCTGTATAGATACATAGCTTTAACTTCTAATCTAGTAAGGGTTGATAGTGCTTTTGCGTAAACTTCTAGTTGTTTTTTATATCTTTCTATAAGTATTTTTTCGTTAGTTCTATCTGTCTTGTAGTCTACTAGTATTATTTTACCGTCTATTACTGCTGCAAAGTCAATTATACCTTGTACTAATTTAGTTTCTTCATCTATTTGAGTTTTGTATATAAATGATTTTTCTGCCCACTTTATTTTTGACTCACGAAGTTTTTTTGTGAGATTATCATTTGAAAAAATAGTTAACTTTTCTATGTCTAGTAGCTTTTTTTCGTTAGTGTTTAGATAGTTATTATCATTTAAAAAGTTTTCATCTTTTAAAACTTCTATTTCTAAATTTTTTCTCATAAAATACATCAAAAATTTATGATTTGCATTACCTATTTCAGTATAATTTATTTGGGGCTTTTTAGTTTTTTCTGTAACTTTTTCTTTTGTATTATCCTTTATGTTACTTTTAGCAAATTTACTAACTGCAAGTCTTTCAACTTCTTTTTTTATTTTTATACCTTTAAAATCTATGCTATTTAGGTCTATATCTATTTTTTTTATTGCTTCTTTTTTAGCTTTTTTTATATCTAAATTTATATTTTTCGCAGAGTGTATAGTTACATTTATAAATTCACTTTTTATTTTTATGTCTTCGTCAAGTTCTTCTTTTGACTCTATTTTAATTTTTTTAGCAAAGCCTGAATTTAGTATTATCCAGTCGAGATAAGAGCTAGCCTTGTCTAAATTTTTATCATTTGTTGTTATTTTTGATAAATATGAGTTTTCTGTAAATGCTACTATATCTAGCACATATTTAGCTCTAGTTAGGGCAACATATAAAAGTCTTGCTTCTTCTAATTTTAGTTTTTTATCAAGTTTCATTTGGAAAAACTTTGATTCTAAAGTGCTTGTTTTTACGCCCTTTTCTCTAAATATGTATTTGCTAGTTACTCCGTATTTTTCATTTACTATTATGTCTTTATTTTTGTCTGTTATGTTGAAGTTTTTGCCCGCATCAAATAGGATTACAACGGGATATTCTAAACCTTTTGACGAGTGTATAGTTATGAATTTTACGCTTTCTTCATTAGATTTAGACTTTGAAATAAAACTTAACTTTTCATCTGTATTTATTAGATTTTCAAGGTAGATAACAAAGTGGTTTAGACTTTGTTTTTTTTCTTTTTCAAAACTAGATGCTATATCAATAAATGAATAGATGCTCTCTATTATGATTTCTGAATTTTCAAGTCCTAGTATGTGGTATTTATATAGCGTCTTTTCTATTAAAATTTTTAATCTTTCTGCTATGCTTAAATGTTCATTTTCTCTAAATTCTTTAACTAGATTATTTAGGGAGTCTATTTTCTCGCAGATTTCAGGACTAGCATTTTCCAAAGTTTTATAAGCTCTAAATTTTTCTATAAACGACCTTTTTTCAAGTTTTGCTATTTCTTCTAGGTCTTTATCGTTAAATTTCCCAAGTTCCGATCGTAAAACTGCTATTAAATCTATATCTGAAATAGAATTTTCTACTAAAAATAAAAATCTTATTAGTATTGCAACTTCAATTATTTCTAGCAAATTTTCTTCACTATCAATATCTAGGTTAAGACTATATTTTTTAAATATGTTTTTCATTCTTATTGCTTCGGATTTTGAGCGAGAAAGTATTGCTATATCGGAATAATTTACAATTTTTTTTTCTTCTTCATTTTCGTAGACTTTTTTACCAATAAGATTTTTAATTTTATCTATAAGTATTAGCGTTTTAAGTTCTGTTTTGTCATATATATTTTTCTCTTTTATAAATGTATCGATTTTAAGGAATGTATACATACTTAGTTTTGGTTTTATGTTTATTTTAAAGTTTTCTGGTATTCCACTTTTTACCCTTGAATTTTTAATATAGTTAATTCCTCCAAAAGTTTCAGTCATTATTGAGTCAAATATCTTGTTTACATAGTCTAATATTGCTGGACTAGTCCTATAATTTTGGTCTAAAATCATTGCCTTATAGGTTTTGTCTTTGTTTTCTATAAAGTATTTTTCTCTGTCCAAAAAAAGACTAGGGTCTGCATTTCTAAATCCGTATATGCTTTGTTTGTAATCGCCTACTATATATATGTTGTCTTCTCTTCTTATTAAATTTATGATTATATCTTGAGCTTTGTTTGTGTCTTGATATTCGTCTACAAAAATATATTCAAAGTGTTTTTTATAATAATTTGAAACTTCGGTGTCGTTTAAAATTTTCTTTGCTATGTGAATTAAGTCTGAATAATCTAGTTTATTGTCGCTTTCTTTTTTTGCTTTGTATAGGTTTATAAATGATTTAGTGAGTTTTATTAATGCATTTAAAGATTTTTTTGAATTGTTTAATCTTTTAATTTGCGTATCATAGTCTATAGAAAAAAAATCTTCTTTTATTTTTAAAAAGCTAGTTTTTAGGCTGTTTCTAAGGTCTTTGTAATATGTATCATCTTTAATTGTACCAATTAAAACCGCCTTATCTATCTTGTTTAATGTTAGTCTTTTAAAGACATTAAAATCTAAATCAACTATTTCTTTATAGCTTTTAGTTTTTATGTTTTCTACTATTTTTTCAATTTCGTTTAGTTCTTCTGTTATAGTGTTAAGTGTTTTTTCTGAAACATTAAGGATATCAAAGTCTGCTTTTATACTTTGATATTTTTCTAAAATTTCACCTAATTTTTCTATAAGTTTATTTTTTAGTTCTATGTAGAAATCTTCTTTTTCTAAATTTGTAATTTTAGTATTTGCTCTTTTTTCGGACTTTTCTATAAATTCTTGTGGATTTGAAAGTGAAATTGCACTTTTATATATAGTAAGTATAAGATCTCTAAGGTTTGCGTCGCTAAAATTATCTGTATAAGTTACCATTGCTGGAAGATAGACTTTTTCTAGGTACGCCTTTTCTATTATTGAGTCAAGACATTCTTTTATTATTTTTTTTGATTCAGTTTCATCTATTACAGAATAAGATGGACTAGGTAGTGCTATGTGGTAGTTATCTCTAATTACTTTTGAACAAAAACTGTGTATTGTAGATATATCAGCATTTTGCATAAGCCTTATTTCTTTAGCTATTCTTTTCTTGGTTTCTAAATCTTTGTTTATTTCTAGTGCTTGTTTTAGATTTTCTTCTAGTTTTAGTTTTAGTTCAGTAGCTGCAGCATCTGTAAAGGTCATTATTAGCATATTTTCAATGCTTTTATTTTCGTTTATAATTAAGTTATTCACTCTATTTATAAGCACGGTAGTTTTACCTGTACCAGCGGATGCAGATATAAGTAGACTGTTTCCCTTGTCTTTTACTAGCGCAAGCTGTTTTTCGTTTAATTTACTCATCGTTTTTTATTGTCCTTAATTTTTTGATGTTGGTATTTATATCAAACCTACATATTAGTTTGTATTTGCAATATTTACAAGCTATGTAGTTTGAAGTTCTACAAGGCGTTATTTCGAAATTTTTATTTATTATATCTTGACTTAAATTTTCTCTTATTTTTCTGTTTTTAGTTAGTATTTTTTCAAATTTTTCTTTGCTTATATTTTGAGAATTGCTATCAAATTTTCCGTCTTTTTTTAATTTTGCTTTCATTTCAGTTGCGTTTGAGTTTTCTGCAAATGTTTCGCTCACTATTTCAGTATAAGTTACATCATCTATAAATCTTCCGTCAAGTCTGAACATTTTGTTTTTTTCTTCTGTATAGGTGTTGTTTTCTTCATCAACTTTTATATTTTCTGGTTTTAGTGTTTGATAAAACATGCCAAATATTTGTCTTTGGTAGTCTTGGTCATTTTCTACTTCGCCCGTATTAAGATTTAATTTTAAAGCCATTTCAAGATAAGTTGGTAGCTGTGAAGAAAGCCCCGTTTCCGTTTTGTCGCTTTCATACACGCTAGCACCTGACTTATAGTCTACGACCCTTATGAGTTTTACATCTTTACTTTCAAATATATCTAGTCTATCTATTATTCCTGTTAAAGTTATAGGAACGCCGTCTATTTCATATTCGTATTTGTAAGATTTTTCTGGATAAATTTTTAAATCTATATTCTTATTAGTTTTAAGTTGTAATGCTATGTTTTGCGCTACAAGTTTTAAATTTATAGGTAGCATTTTTTTTCTAAACAAATTTTCATTGTCATAGTTAAATGCCTCTATTTCTTTAGCTTTTTCATAGTATATGTTACAAAGCGTGTCTTCTATGTTTTCAAGTATTTTGTCTTTATCTTTACTTATTTTAAATATTTTTGCAAATTCTTGTAAAATGCTGTGGTATATATTTCCCGATTCCATACTGCTTACAGTTTCTTTTTCTACATTTTGTGGAGATATTATATACCTTATAAAGTAGCTAAATGGACATATACTTTGGCTATCTAGTTTTGTAATACTTAAATTTATAGGGTTAGTTTCTCTTTCTAAATTGTTCTTGAATTCATATTTATTATTAGCATTTTTAAAAATTTCGTACTCACGATTATAATTATTATTCTTAAAAAATTCTATGATATTTTTATCTATATCGTAAGTATTTTTATTTTGCAAGATAGTTTCAATAAGTAGGTTTTTAATTTTAGTATCTACAATATCGTATAAATCTAGGCTTTTAATTTTAGTTTCTTTTTTTAGCTTTTTTAGCATAGTTTGAACGAATGAAGATTTTAAAATGGCTTTGTTATTTTCATCTAAATTACTGTATGAAAAATAAACTTTATTTTCTGTTTTTGATATTTTTTCAAATACATCATAAAGTTCTTTGTCGTAAAATTTATTTTTATTTTTTATATTGTGATATCCAAAATTTTCTATTAGTTCTAATTCTTTGTCTGTAAAAATTAGAGAACTAGCATTTCTTTTTTCGGGTAGTGTTCCTTCGTTTGCAAATGGTATGAATAGATATTTTACTGTTGAAAATGTTGTCCTAGCTAGGGTGCCTAAAATTACCTTTTGATAGTTTGGCGGAGTTTTTCCAAGAGTGAAACTATTAAGGGCGTATTTTATCATTTCCGTTACTTCTGTAAAATTAAAGTTTGAAGAGTTAGATAGGTTTTTAATTTCTATAAAAGTATTTTCTATATGTTTTTTAGCCGCTTGTAGCATTTTGACTTTTTCTTCGTTTTCTTCTTCATTTATTTCGCTTTCTAACTTTTCAAAAATTTCTAGCTCTATAAAATGATTTTGTATTAAATTTATTATTTTTTCTGTATTTAAGGTTTTATCGTTTAGCTCTTCTTTTAGATTTTTTAAAGGTAGTAGAAGTGTATCTTTAAATGATATTATCTCTGAATATAAATTTTCTATTTCTTGAGTGTACGTTTCATCTAGTATTTTGTTATCATTTTTTAGGTTTTCTATATCTTTTTCAAATTTTTTCTGCCACTTGTCTTCAGAAAAAAAGCTGTTTCTATTTATATTTTTTCTTATTATATGAGCGTGTATTTCTGAAATTATGTAGTCATTATCATTTTTGTATATCTTTGAATATGCATTCATAAGTGAAATAACATCATCTTTGTGAAAGTTTTTAACTATGGTGTCTAAACTTGAAATTATAAAATTTACATAAGAACTAGAAGATACGGATATATTTTCATCAAAATAATATGGGATTTCGTATTTATCAAAAATTCTTGATATATTGCTTTTATATTTTTCTAAATTTGAACTTACAATTGCAAAATCAGAGTAGTTTAAACCATTATCATTTACTTTTTTTACTATATTGTATGCTATGTGTTCTATTTCTTCATTTGGAGTTTCTGTATTTAAGATTTCTATGTTTTCAGTATCAAAAGTTTCTTTTAAGCTAAAGCAAGATGCAAAAAATTTAGAATTTGATTTTTCGCTTTTGTTGTTATTTATAAGTTTATAGGGCATTTTATAATTTGTAGAAGATATCTTTATTTCGTCTATAAACCTATCTATATAAGCGTTTACAGGGCTATCTATTTTTGATTTTAAGAGTCTTATATACATATCTTTTTTACTACTTGCACCAAAACAGGTCAATAAATTTAATTCTAAATTACTCATTCCTGAAAATCCGTCTACAATTAGCATATGCTCTTTATTTTTTTCTAATAATTTTTCTGTAATTTTTTCTATAATACTATAATTATCTTCTGCATCTATTTTAACAATTTTTAGATATAATTCATATAAGTAAGAGAGTTCGGTTAATTTTTCGCTCAATCTGTTATTTTCTATTGATAAATTCATAGCCATTTCTTGTAATTTTTCAGGTTCTATCATATCTAGTCTAAAAGAGTCAAGATTTGTAAGAATTATCTCTATAAAATCATTAGATAAGTGGGCATTTTTATAAAATTTCAATTTATCATTTTCATTTTTAAGAATGGATTTTAATGCTATTTTTTTTCCTAGTTCTGTTATTGTGTTAGAATTTTCTATTCCTAAATCTATTGCTAGGCGATTAATTAGCTTTTTTATGCCAAAAACTTCTACATTAAAAATACCACTATCCCCTAGTTTTTCTATTAAGTTTAGCTCTGCTTCGTAAGCGTGCTGCTCTGGAACAACTAGGTATATAGTGTCTTTTAATATATCTGAATTTTTAATAACTTCTAAAAAATATTCTGTATTGTCGTGATGATTATATGTTGTTAAAATATTTAGCATTTGGGTTTCCTTTACATAATAAAATACTCTTATATTTTACCATATTTTTGTAATATTATCATCAAAATTAATGTTTTATCTAAATGTCTATGTGAATTTAAATAAAAAAAATAAAAAAAACACTTGATTTTAAAATTTAAATGTTTTATAATTCTAAACTGTAAGTTTAGTAAAAATAACTTTTTTATTTTTGTTATATTATCTGCGTAGATGTTGATAAGACAATACAATTTACTGATATTGAAAATTTTATTTTAAAGATAATATTAATTTATATACAATAAAGTATATTTTTTATTCAAAAGTAATATCTATAAATATAAACTTTAAGTTAAGTATTATTAAAGGAGGAAATTTTGGATATAGGCTCTGAAATTAAAAGATTGAGATTAGAAAATGAATTGACGCAAGAAGAACTTGGAGACAGGTGTGATTTGAGTAAGGGGTTTATATCCCAGTTAGAAAGAAATTTGACTTCTCCATCAATAGCGACACTTATAACTATTTTAAATGTGCTTGGAACAGATTTAAAACAATTTTTTTCTGAAAGCGGAGAAGGTAATGTAGTTTATAAGGAAGAAGATGTAATAACTACTGATAATGTAGAAGACGGAAATACCATAAGTTGGCTTGTTAAGGATGCACAAAAAAACAGTATGGAACCTATACTTTGTAGCATAAGTTCAGGTGGAATTCTTTTTGATGAAGATGCGTATATTGGCGAACATTTTGGTTATGTATTAAAGGGAAAATTAGTTTTAGAACTTGGTAAAAAAATTTATAAGGTTTCAAAGGGCGAAACATTTTATTATAAGGCAAATGATACTCATAAGATTTACAATCCTTATTCAGGAGAATGTAAACTTTTAATGGTAAGCTCGCCGCCTAGTTTTTAAAAGGGGGATTAATATGGATAAAATAATAAGAACTATAAATTTATGCAAAAAATATGATGATGAACTTATTGTAGATAATTTAGATATATGGGTTAAAAAGAATGAATTTTTAACTTTGTTAGGTCCTAGTGGTTGTGGGAAAACTACAACTTTAAGAATGATAGCAGGATTTGAAACTCCAAGTTCAGGGGATATACTTTTTAATGGTGAAAGCATAAAAGATACGCCTGCTAATGAGAGAAAAATCAATACTGTGTTTCAAAAATATGCACTTTTTCCACATTTGAATGTTTACGAAAATATAGCTTTTGGGCTTAGAATAAAAAAAGTAAGTGAAAGTGAAATAAGTAAAAAAGTTGAAAAAATGTTAAAGCTTGTAAATTTAGTAGGGTATGGAAAGAGAAAAATAGATTCTCTATCAGGCGGTCAACAGCAGAGAATAGCTATCGCTAGAGCTTTAGTAAATGAACCGGAAGTACTGCTTTTGGATGAGCCTTTGGGAGCGCTTGACCTTAAACTTAGAAAAGAAATGCAGCTTGAGTTAAAAGCTATGCAAAAAGAAGTCGGTATAACTTTTATCTATGTAACTCACGACCAAGAAGAGGCGCTTACTATGAGTGATAAAATAATAGTTATGAATTATGGACAAATTCAACAAATAGGTTCACCTACAGATATTTATAATGAGCCTGAAAATGCGTTTGTAGCTGATTTTATAGGAGAAAGTAATATTTTTGGTGGAATTATGAAAAAAGATTTTCTAGTTTCTTATGAAAATATAGACCTTGAATGTTTGGATAAAGGTTTTGATGAAAATGAAGAGATTGATATGGTTATAAGACCTGAAGATGTAAATATAGTTAGTAGAGATGAAGCTCAAATTAAGGCTACTGTTACGTCAGTAGTATTTAAGGGTGTTCATTATGAGATGACTTTAGATGTTAATGGTGTAGAATGGCTTTCTCATAGCACTGATAAGTGGGAAGTTGGAGAAGAGGTAGGGATATATCTAACTCCTGATGATATACATATAATGAAAAAATCTGAATATTCTGAAGAGTTAAGAGATAATTAAGGAGGCAATAATTGTTAAAAAAATATAGCGATAAACCATATATTTTTTGGAGTGGAGCTTTTATTGTTTTGCCACTGATTTTAGTTATATATTATAGCTTTATAAACTATGATAATGGAGCTGTTTATTTTGATGTTTCAGGATATAGTAGGTTTTTTACGCCTGTTTATATGAGTTTATTTTTAAAGTCTTTAGTTATAGCGCTTATTTCAACTATTTTATGCTTAATTTTTGGGTATCCTTTAGCTTATTACATAGCTGGGAAAAAGTCCAAAACGCAGAGAATGTTGTCATTACTTTTAATACTACCTATGTGGATGAATTTTCTTTTAAGGACTTATTCTTGGATAAATATTCTTGGTAAAAATGGAATTTTAAATAAAGTGCTTATGTTTTTTGGATTTGAACCTGTTAAGCTTTTGTTTAATAATACTGCAGTTCTTATAGGTATGGTGTATAACTTTTTACCTTTTATGGTTCTACCTATATATACCGTGTTATCTAAACTTGATAAAAATATAATTGAGGCTGCTAAAGATTTAGGTGCTAATGATTTTGTAGTATTTAGAAAAGTTATTTTACCTTTGAGTATTCCCGGGATTGTTTCTGGAATAACTATGGTATTTATGCCTGCGGTGAGCACTTTTGTAATACCATCATTATTGGGCGGTGGTAAGTCAGTTTTAATTGGTAATGTGGTTGAGCAGCAGTTTACATCTATGAACGATTGGAATTTTGGTTCTGCAATTTCCGTTGTTTTAATGCTGTTTATATTGCTTTCTGTTTTTGTTCTTAGAAAATATGGCGAAGGGAGGGCGTAATATTGAAAAGTTTTAAAAGTATATTTGGTAGCGTATATACAGTATTTATATTTATTTTTATGTACGCACCTATAGCTGTTCTAATTACGTATTCGTTTAATGATTCGAAGATTTCATCATCTTGGTCTGGGTTTACTCTAAAGTGGTACGATTTACTTTTTAAAGATACACAAATAATTACAGCCTTATATTACACGGTTTTTGTAGCGATTGTAGCGTCTAGTTTAGCAGTTGTAATAGGAACTCTTGCTGCGATTAAAATTAAAGAAATGAAGAGATTTAAAAGAGAAACGCTTCTTGCTATAAATGGTCTTCCTATACTTAACCCCGATATAGTAACGGGTATATCGCTTATGACTTTGTTTTTATTTTTAAATTTAGAAAGAGGACTGTTGACTATGCTTATAGCGCACATTACTTTTAATGTTCCTTTTGTCGTACTTTCTGTTTTACCTAAACTTAATAGGACTTCAAAAGACCAAATGGAGGCCGCTATAGATTTGGGTGCAACTTATCCTTACGCTTTTAGAAAAGTTCTTATACCTGAAATTATGCCTGGAGTAATAACAGGCTGGTTAATATCTTTCACTATGTCTATAGATGATTTTGTTATTAGTTTTTTCACTACGGGCGGAGAAGTTACAAACTTATCTATAAAAATATATTCAATGACAAAAAGGGGTATGACACCTAAAATAAATGCAATATCTACAATAATGTTTGTATGTGTGTTGTTGTTATTATTGTTAGTAAATAAAATTCAAGATAAAAATGAAGTTAAGCTATTTTAATTAGTAGGGAAGGTGAGATGAAAAAAGTATTTATATGTGTTGTGTTTATTGCTCTTTTATTTACAGGGTGTGGTAAAGATAGTGGTTCACTAAATGTTTATAATTGGGGCGATTATATTGATGAAACTATAATAAGTGAGTTTGAAGAGAAGACGGGAATTAAAGTAAATTATCAAATGTACGGTTCTAATGAAGATTTGTATGTGAAAATCAAAAGTTCTGGAGAGTCTTATGATGTAGTTTTTCCATCAGATTATATGGTTAGTAAAATGAAAAATGAAGGACTTTTATACGAATATGATTTGAATGAACTTGAAAATTACAAAAATATAAGACCTGAATTTAGAAATTTAGAGTTTGACCCCGAAAACCATTTTGCGGTTCCTTATTTTTGGGGAACTATGGGGATAGTTTACAATAAAAATATGGTTGATGAAAATGATGTCAAGTCTTTAGGATGCTTATTTGATAAAAAATATAAGGATAAAATTCTTATGTATGATGCTAAAAGGGACGTACTTTCTGTAGGTTTTAAAAAGCTTGGATATTCATTAAATTCTAAAAATAAAAATGAAATTAAAAAGGTAAAAGAGCTTATGACAGAGCAGAAAAAAAATGTTTTGGCTTATGTTACAGATAATATGAAAGCTCTTATGTTAGCTGAAGAAGCAGCTATAGGATTTACCGATTCAGGAGATGCAATTCAGATAATATCAGAGGGCGGAGAAGATAAGTATGGGTATTATATTCCAAAAGAGGGTGCTAATATTTGGATAGATGCTATGGTAATACCTAAAAATGCAAAACATAAGGAAATGGCGAAAAAATTTATAAACTTTATGTTAGAAAAAAGTGTTGCACAAAAAAATCACGATTATGTTACATACGCATCTCCTAATAAGGATATGTTAAACCCTTTGAGGGAAACAAATCCAAAACTTTGGGAGAAATTTATACCTAGCAAAGAAGATTTGAAAAGATGTGAAGTATATATTGATTTAGGAGATTTAACTAGAGCTTATGATGAAGCATTTACTTATATAAAAAGTAAATAACATAAAAATAGCAGATAATACATTACTAATGTTTTATCTGTTATTTTTTTATTTTTTTTAAAAATTTTAATAAAAAATCCCCCTAAAATTGAGAATTAAATTCTTGTTTTAGGGGGTAAATTTTATTTATTAATTTTTTTCGATGAGTTCTACAAATCTATCTATATATTTTTGTAGGAAGTCGATTGTTCTTTGATTATTAATCTTTTCACTACCTTCATCAAAATATTGTGGAGATTTTGCTAAGAAAATTTCAGGTTGACCAGGGAATATCATATCAAAATATGATAATGATAATTTAAGTGTTTTTTGTGAACTATATCCACCCATAGTTCCTATAGAATGGCTCACTATAGCTCCTACCTTATCTTTTAGAGCTACATCATCATTTGGTTTTGAACATATATCTACTGCATTTTTAAGACAAGCAGGAACTACCCTATTGTTTTCAGGTGTAACAAAAAGTACTCCTTCTGATGCTTTTATTGTTTCTCTAAATTCTGTATATATAGCAGGTAAAGGTTTATCTGTTACTTCTTTATTGTCGTAGTCGTTATCATATAGTGGTAAATCTCTTATTTCAACTATGTTTACTTCATATCCTTCTGGGAACATTTCCATTAAATTTTTTGCAATTTTTCTTGCTATAGAAGCTTTTCTTAAACTTCCAATAAGTACGCTTATCTTTTTACTCATAAATTTTCCTTTCATTTATAACACTTTAGGTATATTTTACCCTACTTAATTTATACCCAAAAAAATAGTTAATATTTATAAAATTAGAAAAGCAAAATATTTAATAAATATAGTATAGTTTTTTATATAAAATACCTATAAATTTTTGTTAAATATTTTTGACTATAATATATTTTACTAGAAAATAATTTTATATAAAATGTTGAAAAGTTTTTTTTATAAAATTGTTGACAAAAATATATGTTTATGAAAGCAACTGTTTTCAAAAGGTTTACACACTATAGGAAATATATATTCCTTAAATCTTCCTGTTGATAACTGGTGCAAAACTTTTTTTGATATATATCGCTAAAATCAATACCTCCATAAAAAATAAAATATGTCAAGGAATTTTTTTAAAAAAAAGTCCTAATTTTTTTCTACAATTCATTGTATTTTTTTGAGCAAAAAACATAAAAAATTACTAAAATATTCGTATATTTTTTTGTCAAATTGTGGATAACTTGTGGAGAGTGTAGATAACTTTTAAAAAGATAGCTTTATTTTTCAATATTTTTGGTGTGGATATATATTTTTATATTCAATTTTATTTAAGTAGGAAATAAAAATAGGTCTAAAATTTTCTAAATTTTATAAAAAAATGTTCTTATACAGATTTATCCACATAGTATATTTTAAACTTTTAGAAGTTCTATTTATGGATAAATAATATTTTTAAATTCTTTACATAAATTAATGGAAATAATTGTAAATCTGTGGTAAAATATTGACATATATGTTGAGATTAAAGTTCTCTATATTTAGAAATGAGAATGTATGAAAAAAATTATTATAGACAGTTCTGCGTCAGGGCAGAGAATAGATAGGTATTTGCAAAAACTTTATGTATCTACTTCAAAAAATACTATACAAAAATGGCTTAGAAAAAAGCTTATAAAGGTAAGTTCCAAAAAGGTTGACGCTAGTTATAGGCTTTTGGAAAGTGATGAGATTAAGATTTTTTTACCAGATTCATTACTTGAAGACAACAAAAAAAAGAAGATAACTAGGGTATCTAGTAATGTTAATTTAGATATATTTTATGAAGATAATGATATACTTATAGTGAATAAACCAGTGGGAATGCTTACGCATCCAGCGAGCGGTGAATATAAAAACGCACTTTCTACAAAGGTACAAAGCTATTTGTATGAAAGCATTACACCTACTTTTTCGCCATCTAGTATTCAAAGACTTGACTTTAATACTTCGGGGTTAGTTATTTTTTGTAAAAATTATACTTCGCTAAAATATTACAATGAACTTATGCGTGAAAGAAAGATTAGAAAATTTTATCTTGCGGTTGTAGAGGGGCGAATAGATAAGGTTATTTCTATAGATGCATATTTAGTTAAAGATGAAAAAAATAACACTGTTAAACTTTCAAACGAATATAAAAAGGGTTCAAAGCACATAAAAAGCGTGATAAAACCTATAGAATATTCTGATAAATTTAGCAAGGTAGAAGTAGAAATTTTTACAGGTAGGAGTCATCAAATAAGAGCGTCTTTAAGTTATATAGGGCATCCTATAGTTGGCGATAAAAAATATGGAGCTAGGTATAATAAATATATTAAGCATCAAAGTTTAATTTCTTACAAGCTAATGGTTGAAGATAGAGTATTTGAACTTAAAAAATATGATGACCTTTGGTTAAAATTAAGGGGTTAGGTATGGACGATATATTTATTAAGTTATTAAATCGCTGTGAGTATGCTGGGTGTTATGATATTTTAAATCATAGTAATATGGCTAGCACAGATATTTGTAAGTTACTTCGTGTTTTAAAGCATATGGTAAATTTTGATTTTGATTTTGCAGGTGAAATTTTATCGAGCATGAGTGATGAATTTAAAAATAAAGAATTATATAATAATATAAATAAACATTTGAATTTACTTATAAAAGGAAATTCAAATGCTATGTTTTTTGAACTTATGTTTAGTATGAAACTTCAACTTGGTAAGGATGAATATATTGATTTTTTGGGGCGTTTGTATAGGTTTAGAGAGGCTGTTTATAAATACCTATTTGTAATAACTCATCACAAGAAAAATGTTGATATGAATAGTGAAATTATGTCTAAAAATCATCAACTAGATATTCTTAGAAATCATTATAAAATTCAATCTTATAATTTAACGTCTTCTATACTTAAATATTTAAGACAGTACTATTCAAATAATATAGAAGTAATGAGTATAGTAAGAATTTTAGAAGATGAGAAAATGGTTAATCTTATGCATTTAAGAAATAAGACTATTATAGGTCATGGATTTATAGGGGCTAGTTTAAATGATATTAAAGCTATTTATGGAGATATAGATAGACTTATTTCTGATATTAAAAGGATTTTAAAGCTTTTAAAAATGGATATAGATTACAATAGATATGATTATATAAATAATGAAATAAAAAAATTATATAGTATAGAAAAGAAATAGAGGATTAATGTGTCTGAAAAATTAAAAATTGAGTTAATTGAGTGGACAAAAGCATTTTTATTCGCTGGTATATTGGGTCTTTTAATATTTATACTTGCAAGACCGTCATTAATTGTAGGAAGCTCTATGCTACCTACGTTTGAAAATAAAGATGTAGTTTTAGTACAGAAGGTATCTTATTTTTTTGATAATCCTAATAGGGGCGATATAATAGTTGCTAAAACTAATTTGAAACTTGATAATGGCAAGACTAAAAATATTATAAAGAGAGTTATAGGCCTACCTGGAGATGAAATAAGGACAGTTGGTGGGAATTTGTTTGTAAATGGTAAAAAAGTTAAAGAATCTTATATATATGAGGCTTATACACAAGGAAATTTTAGCGCTGTTGTACCAGACGGAAAAATTTTTGTTATGGGAGATAATAGACAAAATTCTTCAGATTCAAGAGATAGTGAAATTGGGTTTATACCATTTAGTAAAATATCAGGAAAAGTTTATTTTAGGGTATGGCCGATAAAAAAAATTGGTACTTTAAAGTAAACATTTTGGAGGTAATATGGGAAATTATAAACTTATTTTAGATGATGAAAGAGAAGTTTTTGTTGAAAAGGAAATTTTATTACAAGATATAGAAAAATTATATTATTCTAATCATAAATTTAAAATTATGGGGTTTATTGTAAATGGTAAAATTAGAAATTTAGGGTATAAAATTACAGAACCTTTAAATAATTTATCAGTTATTGATTTGAGTAGTATGAACGGTATTAGAATGTATCAAAGGTCTTTATTGTTTGTACTTTATAGGGCTGTAAAAGAACTTTATAAAGATGCAAAATTAGAAGTTGCTCATTCTTTGAGTAAAGGGTTATTTTGTGAAGTTTTAAGAGATAATAGGCTTAATACTAAAGAAGTAAGTGATATAAAAGCCAAAATGGTTGAAATTGTATCTTTGAATGAAAAATTTGTAAAGAGAGCTTTGAAAAAATCTGAACTTTTGGATATATACGAAGAACAAAATATGATTGAAAAGGTTGAACTTTTTGAAAATATTGAAACTGATGAGATAAATGTTTATGAATTTGGCGGTCTTTTTAATTATTTTTATGGAGAGCTTGTTGATTCTAGCGGTATATTAGATGATTTTGATTTAATGTACTATGATAAAGGCTTTATTTTAAGGCATCCGTCTATGTATGCAAATGGCAAAATTCCAGAGTTTGAAGAACAAAAAAAACTTGCCAAAATCCATAGAGAAGCGGAGTCTTGGGGCGACATTTTAGATGTGAGTTATGTGGCTAGCATAAATAAACTTATAGATAATGGCGATATAAAATCACAAATACTTACAACTGAAGCGTTACACGAGAAAAAAATTATTGAAATAGCAGATGATATATATAGTAAAAAGTCTAGGATAATTTTGATTGCGGGTCCGTCTAGTTCTGGAAAGACTACTTTTGCAAATAGACTTAGAATACAACTGAAAGTTATGGGATTAAAACCTGTTACTATTTCAGTAGATGATTATTTTGTTAATAGGGAGTTTACTCCTTTAGATAAAGACGGAAATTATGATTTTGAAAGTATAGATGCAATAGATAGACCTAAATTCAATGAAGACATAAAATCTTTGATAGACGGCGAATCTATTGAACTTTTAAAGTTTAATTTTAAAAAAGGACTTAGAGAAGTTAGTGGAGAAACTTTGAAAATTTCTGCTGACCAACCAATAATAATAGAGGGCATACACGGGTTAAATCCTGTTTTAACAGAGAGTATAGATGATAAATATAAGTATAAAATTTATATTTCTTGTTTAACACAACTCAATATTGATAGGCATAATAGGGTTCCCACAACTGATTCAAGACTTATAAGGAGAATTGTAAGGGATAATAGGTCTAGGGGTAGAGATGCTTTTACTACTTTAAATGGTTGGGATTCTGTAAGACTTGGAGAAGAAAGGAATATTTTTCCTTTTCAAGAAACAGCCGATGCTGAATTTAATTCGGCTACGGTATATGAACTTTTTGCACTTAAACCGTATGTAGAAGAACTTCTAAAAGGTGTTCCTGAGGGAAGTTTTGAAAAAGTTGAAGCGGATAGATTGCTTGAATTTTTAAAATTTGTAAAGCCTTTTAACGAAGAGTATGAAAAAATCATACCTAATACGGCAATAGTTAGAGAGTTTATAGGTGGTAATATTTTTCATTAGTAAGTAAAGTGCGTTAGCATTTTATAGGTATAGGCGATGTATATATATAGGAGGTTTTGTTATGAGTAATATACACGAACTTGATTATCTTAAGGAAGAGATACAAAAATTAAAGGATGACGGAGTTTATAGAAAATTACCTGTTTTTGACGGAGAAAACAAATCTGTTATTAATTTAAATGGTAAAGAAGTAATTAACTTGAGTTCTAACAACTATTTAGGTCTTGCTAGTCATCCTAGAATGAAGCAAGCTGCTAAAGACGCTATCGATAAATATGGTGTTGGTGCAGGTGCTGTTAGAACTATAATTGGAAATATGGATCTTCACGAAGAATTAGAAAAAGAGCTTGCAGAATTTAAGAGAGAAGAAGCTGTTATGGTATTTCAATCTGGATTTAACTGTAATGCAGGAGCAATTCAGGCTATAACTGCAAAGGGCGACTTAATTATTTCTGATAGTTTAAACCACGCTTCTATTATAGACGGTGCTAGACTTTCTAGAGCTGACAAAACTATTTTCCAACACAGTGATATGGAAGATTTAGAGAGAGTTTTAAAAGAAAATAAAGATAAGTACAGAAATATGCTTATCATAACTGACGGTGTATTCAGTATGGACGGAGATATTGCAAAACTTCCTGAAATCGTAGAACTAGCTGAAAAATACGGTGCTCTTACTTATGTTGACGATGCACACGGTTCAGGTGTTTTAGGTGAAAATGGTAGAGGAACTGTTGACCACTTTAACCTTCACGGAAGAGTTGACTTTTCAATAGGTACACTTTCAAAAGCTATTGGTGTAGTTGGTGGTTATGTTGCAGGTAAAAAAGTTATGCAAGAATGGTTAAACCACAGAGGGAGACCTATACTTTTCTCTACAGCTTTACCTCCACAAGCAGTAGCTCCTATTATAGAAGCTGTAAGAATGCTTAAAGAGTCTTCAGAATTTACTGATAAATTATGGGATAATGCAAAGTTCTTCAAAGAGAAATTAGCTAAATTAGGATTTAACACTGGAAAGAGTGAAACACCTATTACTCCTATTATAATTGGAGATGAAGCTAAAACTATGGAATTTTCAAAGAAACTTTTAGAAAATGGAGTATTTGTTTCTGGTATCGTATTCCCTACTGTTCCTAAAGGTACAGGTAGAGTAAGATGTATGGTTACAGCTGGACATAGTAAAGATGAGCTTAGCAAAGCTGTTGATATTATGGAAAAAGTTGGTAAGGAAATGGGTATCATCTAATAAAGATTTAGTAAAATAAATTATTGAATTAAAACCGCCTAATATTTTAATATGTTGGGTGGTTTTTTATTTTTGTTAAAATTTTATTAGAAAAACAAAAAAGCTCTTGCATTATTTTTTGAAAAGGAATATAATATATTTATAGTAACATTAGAATAAAAATAATTATTAAATTTTTAAAGTAGTAATTAGTAGATTATAAAACAATATAATAGGAGGTATGTATAATGAAAAATAGAAAGAAAATAAAGTACATCAATCCTAGTAGGTACAAAAATGGCGACGCTTGTATTTAGAAGTTAAAAGATATAGAAAACTATACGATAGGAGGTATGTATAATGAGAAATAGAGAGAAAATAAAATACATCAATCCTAGTAGGTACAAAAATGGCGACGCTTGTATTTAGAAGTGAATCAATCCTAGCAGGTACAAAAATGGCGACGCTTGTATTTAGAAGTTAAAAGATATAGAAAACTATATAATAGGAGGTATGTATAATGAGAAATAAAGAGAAAATAAAGTACATCAATCCTAGTAGGTATAAAAATGGCGACGCTTGTATTTAAAAATATAAAATAGGATTTTATTATAAGGCTTATAATTATATTTGCTAATAAGGTTTAGTATAATAATTATGGAAATAAAATATATTTTAATATTGATAATATGTTTAAATCTAAATAGGAGTTTGATTATATGAAAAAGTATATTATGCTTATTTGTTTTATTACGATATTTTTAGTAGGTTGTAATAAATGCGGTAAGACTTCAATATATAAATTAACTGATGATGAAAGGGTTAAAGTTTATGTAAGTAGGACTTATGAATTTTTTGATAAAGTAAATAGTTTCAAAAATAAAATTTCAGATTATAGCACTTATGTGGGCATTGATATAAATGAGCATTTACTAAAAAAACTCAATAATAATTATCAGTATTTTCCTTCTATAAATAATTTTATTGGAGAAGTTGTAAATGATAAATCTCAAGATGATGTATTAAGTGCAAAGTTAGTTAAAGATATGAGTCTTGATGATATAAATAAAAAATATAAAGATAAGCATATAGGTGATATTAAAAAGTTTTTTGGTACTATTTCGTTAAAGAAAAGAGAAATTTCAAAAGTTTTTGAAGAAAAAGGTACATATACTGTATTTACTAAATATACTTATAATGCAAGTAATATTGATTTTAAATTAGTTAATTTAAAAGGCTCTTATGATTTTTCTGTCTATAAAAGATTTGTATTCAATAAAACTGATAAGTCATTTGAATTATATAGTTTAGATACATTGTATTTTATGGAAGAGTTATTTAAAAAAGCTTATGCTAAATCAAATAAGTCTGATGTTGAAAAAGAAAAAAAATATTATTTAAAAGATTTTAACACATACAGGGGAAGTGAATTTAAGTATGTAGATTTTAAATAATTGTTAAAAACTCTAAGTTTGCTTTGCAGATTTAGAGTTTTTTTATTGTGAATAAATATGTGTTTTATTTGTTTTGAAAAATTTAATTATTTTAAAAAGTAAGTAATATATAATTATTTTGATTTTATTTTAAAGTTATTTCTTATGTAGATTAGCTATGTATTTTAGTAATCTGTTTTATTAAAAATGGTTAAGATTAAAACCCTAACCATTTTTTCATTAATTATTTTTCTTAAAATAAAAACCGATAGCACAAAAAATATTAAGAATAAAAACTATCATAAATATATCATAGTATTCTGTTAAAATTTTAAATAATTTTTTAAAATAATTAATTTCTATCAATAGTGATATTAGTAAAAAATATTATTACTTTTTTCATATTATGCTCACTTTCTATTTTAAAAGCTTAATTTATAACATCTTTTATTTTTATGATTAACTCTTACTTATAAGATCCTTTTTTTATACAAATAAATCAAGATTTTTTTATAAAATCTTTATATTAGTTTTGTTTAATTTCAATACTTTTAGAGTTAGTTCTATTTTAAAATATAAAAATAAAGATAAAATCAATCTGAGATTAATAAAGAAACAGAAAATCAAGCCTACTAAGTATTCTAAAAGTAAACAAAGTTTAAAGAAAGAATAATATTTAAAGAATGTATTAAGATAAGAAGATTTTGAAAAGATTAATGTAGTATTTAATATTTAAGTTTGTTTTGAATAAAAAACTATAAAAATTCAAATAAAAAATTAGTAAAAAAGATAGCTTTTGCTATCTTTTTTTTGTTAAAATTGGTTTTATGTTTTTTAGTCTGCAAGTTGCATTATTAATTGATAATCGATTAGGTGTTTATAGGTTTTATGTATTGCTAAATATAGACATTTTATATAATTGACAATATTTTCAATTGATAATGCAACTTGCAGACTACTTTTGAAATGCTATTGTAAAAGATTATTTTATGGTAGATAATTTTATTAGAGAAAGATTTATTTTAATTTTTAATAAGGGAGAAGTAAAAATATGAAATTTATAACTGATGATTTTTTAGAGGCCAGCGTAGTAAAACAATATTTATCATATAATGAAATTTTAGGGTTTGAAGTTATTTATATAGAAGATGAAAGTAATTTATTTAATTACAAGGAAAATTTTATAACAACTATTAAAAATGGCGATTTAATAAAATCAAATAAAGTATTTTATATAGAAAAAATTTCAAGCAAAAATTCTGCACAGACTTTTATAGAAAGTTTAAATTTGAAAATAAAAGAAGTTGATAGTTTAAATAAAAATAGAATAAGTAGTTATAAAATATATGCTGTAAGTTCTAGTGTAGGCGGAGCGGGAATAACAGTTTTTACAAATGCACTTTTGAATTTTTTATCTTTGAATAATAAGGTTGCAAAGTTAGATTTTATGTATAGAAATTTAAAATTCAGTGATTTTTCAGATATGCTTATGACTGTAAGATGTAGTAAATCTAATAAACCTGATATTGAAAATATAGGAGAAAATAAATATTTAATTCAAGGTTTTAGAAATTTGATTGATTTTCCCGACATGAATTACGATGATTTTATAAAACTTATTGAAATTTACGCAGATTATTATTCTATAGACACTTTTATTATAGATACCTATAACCCTTTAATACAAATTTCAAAAGATATTATTAAAAATGCAGATATGTCTATAGTGATTAGAAAATCGGATGTAGATGATAAAATTTTTTATGAGTATATAAGGAGTTTAAATCAAAATACAAAGGCTTTTATTAATATGGTAAATGGTAGTTTATCAAAAAATGAACTGCCCTATATGAAAAAATCGTCTACTGAATATAGTGGGTTTGATAATAGAGATTACAGGCTGTTTTTAAATCAACTTTCAAAACACTTTTAGGAGGATATTATGGTTAATAATCTAGTTAAATTAGTTAAAGAGCAGTTAAATACTAGGTCTAGTGTTGACGATGATGACCTTAAAAGTCTTATAGTAAAAACTATTTTAAATAATAGTAATATGAAAGATTTGTCTTATAAAGAAAAAAACAAGTTATTAAAGAGATGTTTTGCAGAAATTAGAGAGTATGGAGTACTTCAAGAGCTTTTGGAAGATGATGATATAAGTGAAATTATGGTAAATGGGTATGGAAAAATTTTTATAGAAAAGAAAGGGAAATTATATCAAAGTGATTTGCAATTTGAAAATGAGGATAGGTTAAATTATGTAATTCAAAAAATTGTTACAGAGGCTGGTAGGACTGTAAATACAATGCATCCGATTGTTGATGCAAGACTTCCAAGTGGCGATAGGGTAAACGCAGTATTACCTCCGCTTGCTATAAATGGACCTATACTTACTATAAGAAAATTTCAAAATAATAAATTTTGTCTTTCTAGTTTGGTAGATAATGGTAGCATAAGTCTTGAAGTTAAAAATGAACTTATAAAGTTAGTAAAAGCTAAATTTAATATATTTATTGCTGGAGGGACAGGTTCTGGAAAAACTACTCTGCTCAACGCCCTTAGTAGTGAAATAGATAAGTCGGAGAGAGTTATTAGTATAGAAGATTCCGCAGAACTTATGCTTAAAAATATGGAAAATTGGGTTAGGCTTGAAACTAGAAATGCTAATAGTGAAGGCGTTGGCGAAATAAATATGTCTGAACTTATTAAAACTTCTCTTAGAATGAGACCTGATAGAATAATAGTTGGAGAAGTTAGGGGAAAAGAGGCTATAGATATGTTGCAAGCTATGAATACAGGGCATAATGGTTCGATTTCAACAGGGCACGCCAATAGCACGATTGATATGCTTAGAAGAATTGAAACTATGTTTATAAGTGGTATGGAAATACCTTTAAACGCTGTAAAGTCGCAGATAAATTCTGCCATAGATATAATTATATATGTGCAAAGATTGAGAGATGGTAGTAGGAGAATTACAAGCATATCTGCTTTAGATGAACTCAAAAATGGGGAATATAATTTAGTTGAAATTTTTGAATTTATAGATGACGGAGATGATGATAACGGTTTAGTTAAAGGCTCTTTGGTTAGAACTTTGAATGAATATCCTAGAGTTCAAAAATTTTATGAAAGTTAGGGGGCTATTTTGTTTATATTGATGATAATTTTAGCTATTGTGCTTATATTAATACTTATTTATATGATTTTTGACAGTAAAAAATATAAGTTTGTAAAAAAGAATAAGCAGTCAAAAGATTTATTATTCGATGTTAAGTTGGGGCTTTGTGAAATGATTTTAGTTTCTACTGTTTTGGGAGTAATAGGTTTTGTAGTAACTTGGTACTTTTATAAATCAATTCTAGTTTCTATTATAAGCGCCGCAGGTTTTACATACTTTATTAAAATGTATAAGGTTGAAAAAAAGAATAGGTTAAAATGCCAAATAATAGATGAATTTATAAATTTGAATAATCTACTTTTAGCAGAACTTCAAACGGGAATTTCCGTGACTTTAGCTTATGAAAATTTAGCAAAAAATATAGAGAAATCTGATATATTAAAGTTTCCTAAACTTGAACCCGAAATATTAATGTGGATAAATAAGTTAAATATGGGCGAAGATATAAGCGTTATAATTAACGAATTTTCAGAAAGAAGTAAGGATGCGAATTTAATGCAATTTGCAAATATGCTTTCTATAGCGACTAAAAGGGGAGGAGATATTCTCTCTATAATTATGAATATAAATTCAGTTTTAAATGATGAAAGGCAGATGTTATATGATATAGAAGTTTTAATTACAGAGAAAAAATTAGAACAAAGAGTTTTAACTGTAACACCTGTGTTTATACTTATATTTTTAAATTATAGTGCTTATGATTTTATATCGCCTTTATATACAACGGTTTTAGGTCGTATAACAATGTCTGTACTTCTTATAGTTTTTATAATTTCGTTTTTATGGGCAAAGAAAATTACGGTGATAAAATGATTAAATATGTATTTTTAGTAGAAGTTTTGATTTTGGTTTTTATTTATTTTTTGGCTAGAAAAAGAGCAAATTATTATATAAACATAAATTCTAAATTTAAAAATGAAAATGTTATGTGTTTTATTTTTCTAGGCGTTGCAGAAAAAGTTTTAAATAAAAATAGGGATAATAAGTATATAAAAAATTTGATTGAAACATCTTATGCTATTAATAATTATGATGTTGCTATGGAAAAACTCATATTTTTTATATCTGGATTAATGAGTATTATGTTAGTTTTTGCTATTTTATTACCATTACTATTATTTAGTCAAAAGAGTTTAGATTTATTATTTTTAAGTGTTATATTGATTATTTATATTATGTATTTTAAGTATAAAAAATTCATAGAAGTAAAAACAGAAATATTAGAAAATTTTAGTAAAGATTTAGAAAGTTTGTGTAAACAGTTATCAATACTATTGAGTACGGGAATGGGCGTGGATGAAAGTTTTAATATAGTTAAAGGGACAAAAAATACTTCAAAAATGATAGAGCGTCTTATCTATATGATAGAAGAAGAGAAAAGGAGGGGAGGAAGTATAAGTGATGCGATATCAATATTTGCAAAGTATTTTAGGTCAAAACATATAAACAAACTTATAGTTATAGTAGTAGCGACAAAGGAAAAAGGAGTAAATAAACCATCAGAAAAACTTTTGACTTTGGCTAATGAAATTCAATTAGAGAGGAGGTTTGAATTAAAGAGAAAATCTGAAAAGATTTCGTCTAAATTATTAATGCCACTTATGCTTTCCCTTATGGGAATAATGGTTATGTTGTTAGTGCCTGCGTTTATGCAGTTTAGTTTTTAAAATTGGAGGAAAAAATGAAAAAGGTTAAATTTGATATTAATAGTTATATGTATAAACTTTATTTTAAAGGTTTGGATATTAAAAGTGATTTGAGTGATGAAAGTGGTTTAGGTACGGTAGAACTTGTACTTATAATGCTAGTTATGATAGCTTTAGTTATTATTTTTAAAGACCAAGTTACGGCTATACTTAAAAATTTATTAAAGGCTGTGGAGTCAAAGGGAAGTGCAATTACAAATTAGGGGGTTAGGATATGAAAAGTAAGGGAGCAATTACGATAGAGGCAGCTATTTTAACACCTATACTGTTTTTGAGTTTGCTATTAATTATAGATATATCTTTAAATGTTTATATAAAAAGTAGTATAAAGTCTGTATTTTCAAATTCTCTTAATAGTTTTGAAAATGAATTGAAAGCTAACTCAGATAAAAATATTAAATTAGATGCTAAATATGATTTTGCTCCCGATTTTATTATTCAAAATGCTTTAAATAGTTCTATGTTAGATAATATGCATTTAGGATTAGATACTAATATTATAAAGGGTAGAATAAGTAAATATATAGTGGAAAAAACTTTTTTAAAAAAAGGAGAGTTTAGCTTGAATGTAACTAAAAATAGCCTTTTATTTAGTTCCACTATTAAAGTTTCAATGGTTGCAAATATAAATACGCCTTTGTCAGGGTTCTATAAAAAGTTAGGGATTGATATGGGTGTTTTAAAAATAAGTGATTCAGTAGTTATAAAAGATTATTTTTTTAGTATAAGTTTAATAAATTCTTTGAGCAGAATGATAGCTAAAAATAAGAATATTGCATCTTTATTAGATAAACTTAATAATGTAGCATTTTATATTTATAAGATTATAGGAGGGTAAAATGAATAAGCAAAAGGGTGTGTTTACAATAGTTGTAGCATTAAGTATTATTTTAATTATGAGTTTTGCCCTTGTTTTGTCTGATTATGCAAGGATTTATTCTGCTAAGTCTAAAGCTGATATTATTTCTGATAATTCAGTTGATACGGTTCTTGTAGAGTATGATAAAAAATTAAATGAAGATTATAGGCTTTTTGCTATTAAAAATGATAGTAAGTATAGAGAAAGCGTTAAAAATTTTATTACTTTATCTACAAAACAAATGGGTTCAAAAATAGGCGTTAGTAATTTATCTTTAGAGAGTGTAGATGTTAATTTATCTAAAAATTTATGTGATACAGAAGTTTTAAAAGCTGCTATATTAAAAGCTAATGAACAAGAATTTGTAGTTATGGGACTTTCAAAATTTATAGATAAGATGAATTTATTAAAAGACGTTTCTAAATATACAGATATGGTGTCTAAATATACGCAAGTTTTAGAAAGTTTAGCTAAAGCAAAGAGTGATTATGATAAGTTAAAAAAAGTAAAAAATGATTTAAAAAAACTTTATGCAAAGGTTAAAAGTAAAAACTTAAATAAAATAGTAGCAGAAATTTATTCTGACAAAAAATTTATAAATAATGCGGATAAAGACACGATTAGTGTTAGGACTAAAAAAATTTCTATATCTAAAAATACCAAATTACTTTTGGAGAATATAAAACTTGTAAGAACTTATGCAGCTAAACTTAAAGAGTATAGTTCTGCTTTAGGGTCTTTTTCAAAGTCGGTTTCAAATACTATAAATTTAGCTAAAAAAAATATTTCAGCGATTAAATCTATAAAAGTAAACAGAAAAGAAGAGGCGGAAAAAATATTAAATCTTATATTAGGTATAGTTGATAAATTAACTGATGTAAGTGATTATAGTTTAGAACAAATTGATAAAATTGATGTAGCTTTAAAAAAGACGCAAGATAAACTTAAAATTGTAGATAAGATATTGAAGGAAGGTAAAAACCTTAAAAATTTTAATTTAGATTTTAGATCTAATTTAGATTTTAATCCAAATAGTAATGCGACTTTTTTATTTGATAGCGGAAAGACTGAGGCTAGCGTTAGTATAATAAAAATGTTAAAACTTTTTTATAGGATTGTAATGGGGAAATTTTTTGATAAAAGAATTGAGAGAGCGGATATTCCAAGTTCAGAACTTATTAAGCTTAAAGGATTATCTAGTAAAAGATTAAAATTTTATAATGATGCAAATGTTGGTGTTGGTAAAAGTGTTGGAAATATAATGAAAACTCTTTCTAATTCTAGTAAAAGCCAAAATTTTAATATAAGTGTTGGAAAGAAAATATATAACAAATATATTGTATCTGATTATGTTGTAAATATGTTTACTTATGACGATACTAAAAAATTTTCTCTAAAAAAATCTCCAAAAACACCTATATATGGCGCAGAAGTGGAATATATATTATCGGGTAATAAAAGTTCTGATGTAAATATATTTAATACTGATATGAAAATTTTTAGCATAAGATTTGTTTTAAACTTAGTGGCAATTTCTGTTAATAAAAATGAGGAGTTAAACGCCATTGCTACAACTATGTCGTCTTGGACAGGGTTTATAGGCTATCCTTTAGCTTATGGTTTTAGCTTAACTGCTTGGGCTGCTATAGAAAGTTATATAGATATTCAAATTTTACATAATTCAGGCGCTATCGCTATATACAAACAGGCTGATGATATAAATTTTTCACTTAACATTAAGTCTTTAAAAAAATTATTAGATGTAAATAAACTTGATAATTATAAAAATAATAGTAAACTTTCGGATATTAAAACTTTGAATTATAAGGAGTTTTTGATGATTTTTTTAATGATAGAAAGTGAAAAGGAAACTTTGGTTAGAATAGGCGACTTATATAAACTTCGAAGTAATTTAGATTTAGCCGATTATAGTAGTGTTGTAAATGTAAAATTTAGATATAAATTAAATAGACTTTTGCCACTTTCTGCAAATGGTATTAGCTTTTCAAAGAGAAGTCCTAAATTTTATAATTATGATGTTGAAATAACTAGGGGATATTAATGGTAAAATTTAAGTATAAAGGGGCTATAACTATTGAATTTACTTTTCTTTTAGTTTGCTTAATTTTTATGATGCTGACATTTTATTCTTTGATTGTCATAGTATCAATTGATGAAAGAGTTTATAACGAAGTTGAAAAGTCTGCAAAGTCTGTTAAAACAACAATTTATCTTGCCTATAAGGCTAGTGAAAGTTCTAGTGTTTTAAAACTTGTTGGATTAGGGGAACATAAATTAAAGAAAATGGGAGTTGTAGGGGATAAAACAAATATAACTTCAGCTTTAAATAAAAATGTTCTAGGCCAAAAAATTAAAAATGATGCTTATAAAAGGTTAAAGTTAGGACTTAATAATAATCCTATAAATAGAGATTTAGAAATAGCTGTTGGAAATAAAAATAATTCATTGATAGTTAAAAGTTATGTTAGCGTTAAGCTCCCAGTTGTTAGCAAGCTTATTGGCGATGTAAAATTAAGACATACTCATATTTTAGCAGCTAGGGGAGTTAAAGATTTATTTGGCGAAAATAATTTGTTTAAAAAATTGGTAGAAAAGGGAGTTATAGTCGTTACAAAGTATGGTGTAGATAAGACGAATGTATATCATACAACTATGTGTATGGGCAATACTGCGTCAAATAAAGATACTAATAAGAATTATAATATATCAGATATAAAAAAAATACAAAATTCTAAAAGAGAGTATATTATAGATGGAGTTAAGTTTAGAATGTGTAAACTTTGTATGAAAAAATAAGGGAGAAAAACGTGGAAGATTTAAAAATTAGTATTAATAAAACTGATTTTAATACTTTACTTTTAGTTGAAAGTGCAGAAGAAATCAGTAAAGACATATATTTGCGTCTTTTAAATGTTGTAAGTGGAAATATTTTAAAGATTTTATATGTTGATAATAAAGACGGAATTACAAATATTAGCTTTAGTATAAATTCTATGATAAACGTTAAAGAAATTATGGATAAAAAAGAGTTTAATTCTAAACTTGCAGAAAAACTTTTTAGAGATTTATTTGCTATTCAAAAGAAATTTATAAACAATCTTATACCTATAGAAAATTTAGCTTTGGATATAAATTATATTTATTATAGCATTAATGAAGAAGTGTTTTATTTTTTATTTATACCTTTTGAAAATTTAAGTTTTGTAAAAAATACAATTAGTATTGTAAATGAAGTTAAAATTTATTTAGAAAAAATGGAAATGTTAGATAAAAGTGTTATTAAAGATATGAATTTATATGCAAGTTCAAGTTTTTATTCGTTAAAGGGTTTGCACGATATTTTATTGAAAGAAAAATTAAGTTTTGAAAATAATAGAGATATAAGTTTTGAAAATGAGATAGAAAAAGAAGATTTTGATTATGATGTGGATGATGAAACTGTTTATAGTTTTGATGATTTAGAAGAAGATGATACCTTTGATGAAGTATTTTGTGATAATGTAGCTATAGAAAATGAAGAAACTACTTTAGATATGGAGTCTAAAAAATATTTATTTTTAGCTATTTTATTTGAGCTTGTTTATAATACGTTTTTAGTTATTTTTGCATATAAACTTTCTAGTAGTTTTGAGAAACCTTTACAAGGTGTTTTGGGTATTGTTCTGGTATTTACACTTATAAATGTAATTATTGTAAAAAATTTATTCTTAGAAAAAATTGATTATAAGAATTTTTTGATAGGGTATAAAAATAAATTTAAAACACTTGATAAGTCTAGTGGTTCTAATAATGCACATAAATCAAAGTATGGTAAAAGGTTAAAAAATAGTGATGAAACGACTCTTTTAAAAAATAAAATTTCAACAGAATATAGTGGGCTTATTTTATATAGGAAAGATACAGATGAAAATTATTTTTTATCTAAAGATAGTACAATTATAGGTAGAAATAAAGATGTTTCCGATATAGTTTTGGATGATGAAACTGTTGGAAGAGAGCATGCAGTTATAAAAAAAGAAATTAATAAATACTGCATTATAGATTTTGGTAGCTTAAATGGTACATTTATAAATGGGGAAAGAATAAAGAGTAAAAAGAAAAATTTTATAAAAAATGGAGATGTTTTAAGTATTGCCAATATTGAGTTTGAAATTAAGTTAAAAATCTCATAAATAAAATTTATAAAAAAAATATAATTAAAAAGTTTTATTTATATATTCTTTTAAGAAATTTTTTATAAAAAGTGTTATATTTCAATACTTTCAAGTCTTTTTAGTTATAATAATAATTATTTTATATAATTAATTTGTTGTATTGTTTAATTTTTGCTGTTAAACTTATTTTATAATTATAAGACTTTATACCTAGTTTTGTTTTGATTTTAGGGGAAGGATATGTTTACAGGAAAAATAATAGACAATAGATATGAACTTTTAACTAAAGTAGGAAGTGGAGGGAGTTCTGATGTTTATAGGGCTAGAGATTTAAGGCTAGAGATTGAGTGTGCTGTAAAAGTTGTTAAAATAAATAAAAATTCGCCTATAAATGAGTATAATGAAGCGGATATACTTAAAACATTAAATCATCCGTTGCTGCCTAGAATAAGAGATATAGTTGAAGATGAAACCTTTGTTTATATAGTTAGAGATTATTGTAAGGGTGAAAATCTTAGGTTTTATAGAGCTTGTTTAAATAAAATTAGTAAAATTGATTTTATAAAAATTTCTAAACAAATTTTCTCAGCTTTAAAATATTTACATTCGTTGAAACCGCCTTTAATTTATAGGGATTTAAAGCCTTCAAATATAATTATAGATGAAAATTTAGATATAAAACTTATAGATTTTGGTATAACTAGAGTTTATAAAAAAGATAAAGAGGATGATACATATTATATAGGGAGTATGAAATATGCAGCGCCTGAACAACACGGTCTTGGACAGTCAGATGTAAGAACTGACATTTATTCTCTTTCACTTTTATTGTATTTTATAATTACAGGTAAAGATTATATGTCTATAAATGAGGATAAGTACAAAGATTTCCCGCAAGAGTTTAAGAAAGTTTCATTTGTTTTAGAAAAAGCAGTTTCTATCAATAGAAGTGATAGGTATAGTTTTATATCTGATTTTGAGAATGAATTTAATATTGCAATGGGACTCTCTTATGATGAAAATTTATATCCTAATAATTTGAATAATACTGTGTTACTTGAAAGCGAAAGTTCTATAAAAAATGATGTTAAAGTAACTATCGGTGTTTTAGGTCTTAAAGAAAATGTTGGGGTAAGTCATATTTCTTATATTATTTCTAATTATTTATCTAAAACGAAAAATAAAGTTATTCTCATAGAAAAAAGTTCTAAAGTTGGGTTTAGAGCGCTCAAAACATTTTATAAAAATAAAAGTGTATTTGATATTATAAAAGATAAGATTATTAATTTGTCAAAGATTTTGGTATATACAGATATTGAACCTTTAGATGATAAAAAAATTATTGCTGAAAACTATGATTATTTTGTCTTTGATTATGGAGCAAATTTTAATGAACTAGAATCATTTTTAAGATGTCAAATAAAACTCTTTATTTTGCCGTCAAATGCCTTTGCTTTTAATAAAAATTTGCAAATAATAGAAAATTTAAAAGAATATAAAGATGTTAAATTTATTGTTAATTTATCTGAAAATGTAGATGATATTTTTGATTTTATAGCTGTTGATGAAAAAATGAGATATAGTTTTCCTTATATGGATATTAGCAAAGAATTAGACTTTAAGGCAGTAGAAAAAATATTGAAAGCAAATAAAAATAAATCTAAAGGAATTTTTGGGAGAATATTCAAATGAAAAGAAAAACTAAAAGACTTGTAAAACAAGTAGTTATAATAATTTTTGTTTCTATTTTATCTGTATCTATAACCTATTATTTGTGTTTAGAAAAACAAAAAAAATTATCTAAAAAGTACGAAGAAAAAATAAATAAACTTTCTTCTACTAATAAGATAACGGCATATATTTTGAATAAGTCCGTTAAGGCTAATCAAAAAATAACAAAAAAAGATTTTTTGGAAATAAAACTTAATGGCATCGCAAAGTCTAAAAACTTAATTAGCGATATAAATATCCTTACAGATACTATGTATAGTAGAGATATAGCCAAAGGAAGTATAGTTTATAAGGATATGGTATATGGAGCTGATAAAATAAAAAATGACCTTAGAAAGTGTGAACTATCATCTTTAGTTTTGCCTATGAGTTTAGTAAAGGGCGATTATGTAGATGTGAGAATAAATTTTCCGTCAGGATTGGATTATGTAGTTCTTTCTAAAAAAAGACTTCAAGATTTGGCTAGACTTGATAATGATAGCGAAAAGAAAGAAATTTGCATTTTTTATTTAGATAGCGAAGAATTACTGCGGTTATCTTCTTCTATTGTGGATGCTTATATAACAAAGGGGGCATATCTATACACGACAACGTATGTTTATCCAAATACTCAAAAAGCTGCAAAGATAACTTATCCTAGTAATGCTAATGTTAGGAAACTTATACAAACAGACCCTAATATAATAAATAGGGCTATGATAGAACTTGAAGAGAATAAAAGAAAACAACTCAATAGTAGTATTAGCGGATTAGTGCAAAAAGAATACATAAATGGAGAAACTTATATAAAAAAGACTAGCAAAAAGAATTCATATAAAAAAGAAAAGAAAGAAAAAAGTAGCGATGAAGTAAAATTGACAGAAAAAGATATAAATTCGTCTAATGATATTGAATAGGGGGATATATGAAAGTTATAAGATTGATAGGGGAAGATACTTTATCTGTAAAAATGTTTAATCTTGAATTAGCGTGGGTTTTATCTTTTAGAAGTAAGGTGTGTTGCCATATAAGTGATAAAGAGTTTTACAATTATTTTGCATTTGATGGTTTAGAAAGTACATCGCTTGGAAATCTTAATATAATGTCTTTTATTGATTTTGACTTTATGAATGCAGAGGGGATTGATTATTTTATTACTAATGATAATATTAAGTCGGATATAAATATTTATGTTTTAGAACAAAATATAAGGTCTGCTAAATATATAAATCTAAATTATGATTATGAAAGTGATACTAAAGATTTATTTGTATATTTGAATTTTATCGATTCAGTTTACGATAGTGATTATTTTAAAAGGTTTAAAGTTGATAAAACTATAGATTTTACAAATATTTTGGAATTTGAAATTGAGTTTGATGAAAAAACTAAAGAATGTCAATTAGAAAACCAAATATATGGAATTATTTCTTTGAAAAAATATCCGAAAGGAATTAAAAAGAAGTATTACAATATGGTAAAGGCAATTTCTACAGAATGTGAAAGTGATTATAAACATTTTTATAAAGTTTTAGATAAGAGAGTTTACGTATGTTAATAAGTTTTTGTTCTAATAAGAGTGGATACGGCACAACTACAAACCTTATTTCTTTGTCATTAGCTTTAAGTTTAAGTAAAAAGCATAAGGTTTTAATTATAAATTGTAGCTACGACGATTATAGTTTGGAAAAGGCTTTAATTAGTGATGTTAGTGTTTATAATGAAAGTGTTATTTCTGGATATGGCATTTTACCCCTTATTCGTTTAAAGAAAAATGGTCTTTTAACTTTAGAAAATTATTCTAATTATACAGTGCCTTTATTAAAAAATGGTAGATATGATATGCTTATAGGTTTAAATAAACCGTCTTTGGAGCAAGAAGAATTAAAAGAATTTGAAAGTAAAATTTTGGAAGTTATATGTATGTCTAAAGAAATTTATGATTATGTTTTTGTTGATATTTCTAATAAATTTAATGATAAATTATTTGAAGATATTAGAGAAAAATCTGATTTGATAGTAGTTAATATTAATCAAAATTTGAGTGATATGCAAAGAGTTTTAGATAGTAATGAAAGTTTGCACTTTTCTAAAACTTTGTATGCAATAGGTAGGTATGAAGATAGAGTAAAAAGTTGTAAGAAGAATATAGAAAGAAAATTTAAACTTAAAAATATACTTACAGTTCCTTATGAGCCAGCATTGATAGATTTTATAAATAAAGGTGCAGTTTTAGAATATTTTGGAAAGAATATAACAGATAGTAGAAAAGTTAAGAATGAGTTTTTTAAAAAGTTACTTAAAAGTGTAGATATTATTGAAAGCTACAAAGTTAAAAGGTAAGTTATGATTAATTTTATTTATATATTTGGGTTTATTTTGTTTAGCGTTTTTATTATTTTGATAGTTCGTAGAAAAGAAAGGCTTGAAATTATTTCTGCTGATAAAGAATTTAATTTTGAAGTTTTATTAGAATTGGTTAAGGCGGAAATTAATAATACTCTTAGAAAAGATTTAATGAGAAAGGGTATGTCTAAAGAGGCTTACGATAGAAGTATAAAAAACAGAAGTAAATTTATCGATTCTCTTAAAAAATGTAAGTTTGGTTCTGATAGCGATAAACAGTTTGTTAAAGATGTTATATATGAAATTGTAAAGACAAAATTTTTAGATGTAGATAAAGTTAATTCAATTATAAATTTTGATAACCCGTATAAACTCACTGTGATAGATAAATTTGATATACTTCTTTATGTTTATAGGAAAAAATATGGAAAAAATGCACTAACAAAAATTATAAAAATGCATAATTTAGACACTTCAAAATATTCTGAAAAAGATGAATCGATTTATTATTCTATATCTTCATCTCAAATTGAAAATATATACGATAATTCAACTATTTCACTTAGTTATGATGATAAACTTAAAATTATTACTCAAAGATTATACCAAAGATATAAAGGATTTTCGGTTGTAGATGAAATTAGAGATATGAATATAGACGGAGTAAGTGCAGGGGTTTCAGGTATATCAAATTTAGATATGTTGCAAGATATTTACGGCTTTAATGATATTAAAAACTTGAAAAAGCATTATGAAAGTACCTGGATATTTTTTGAAGGTAAAAGTATATGTTTGGAGTTTTTAAGTTTTTCTTCTGCGCTTGAGCTTAAAAGAGTTTGTCAAAATATATATAGGTATAATAATTCGGGCGTTTTATCTTTAGATGTTGGATTTAAAGTGAGTGATATGATAGACGGTTCAAGGGTAGTTGTTGTAAGACCTGATTTTTCAGAAAGTTGGGCGTTTTTTGTAAGAAAATTTCAAACTAAAAAGATAAGTTTAGACAAACTTATTTGTGATGAAAATTCTAAAATTGTAACAGATTTTATAAAATATCTTGCTAAAGGTGGTAGAATAACTGCTATTACAGGTTCTCAAGGGTCAGGTAAAACTACTTTATTAATGGCTATGGTTGGTAGTATATATAGGTCTTTGACTTTAAGGGTTCAAGAAATGTCTTTTGAACTTCACCTTAGAAACTTGTATCCAGAAAGGAATATATTATCTTTCAAAGAAACTGAAAATATAAGTGGACAAATGGGGCTAGATTTACAGAAAAAAACAGATGGTTCAGTAAATATATTGGGAGAAGTTGCAAGTGATGAAGTTGCGGCTTGGATGATACAAATGGCTCAAGTTGCTAGTTTGTTTACTATATTCACACATCACGCAAAGACAACTGAAAATCTTATTTTATCTATAAGAAATTCGCTTTTAAAGTGTAAAGTTTTTAGAGATGAAAAGATAGCTGAAGAACAGGTTGTAAAGGTTCTTAATTTTGATATACATTTAAAAAAGGATTATTCTGGTAAAAGGTATATAGAGAGAATAACAGAAATAATACCTGTAAAAAATATATTGGACTTAAAAGATGTTTATATGAGTGAAGAGAATAGTGAAAATAAAAATATGAGTATTTTTATCGAAAATGTAAATTCTTATTTTAGGTACATATCAAAGCAAAATTTGTATGAACTTAAAGATATAATTAAATTTGAAAATGGGAAATACAAATTTGTAAATTCAATATCTACCGAAAATAAAAATGAAATGCTTGATTTAATGAATGATGTAGATAGAGAAAATTTTATAGATTATTTAGAAGTAATGGAGTCTAAATTATGTTGACGCCTAAATTATCAATTTTATTTATTTTTTCAAGTTTAATACTAGCAATTTTTCTTTTATATTTTAGTTTTAAAATTAGCGAATTTGAAAAAATAAAGGTTAAAAAAAGAAAAAAATCTTTTATAAATTTATGGGTTTGTTACAAACTGCTTAAAAAATTATATATATGTTCAAAAATTCTAAAATATGTTGAAAGTGGAATTACAAGTTATAGAGACTATGTTAGCTATTATACAAGAACTCTTGCTACAAAATTAGTTTTAGCTTTGATTTTTATAAATTTTGTTTTTATTTTAGTTTTGATAAATATTAAAAGTAGTGTAAGTATAATTTTTGGTTTTATATTTGCTTTATTTTTTATAAACAAGGCAATGCTAGATTATATTATAACTAAAGAAAACACTTCAACGCTTGTTGGTTTAGTTGATTTTTTAGATATTTATATGAATAAATATTATGAAGCTAATAATATGCCCGATGAAGCGCTTTTAATGAGTATAAAAACTTTAGATAAGAATAGGTATGAAGATTTAATAATTGAAATACAGAGAATTTACAATGTTATAAGTAGTCCTAATTCAGATATTGTATTAAACGAATATTATGAAATGTCTAAAAATAACTATTTTAAACTGTTTGCGGGTATAATTTATATAACTATGGAAAATGGGGATACTAAAAGTAAAGACGTATCAACTTTTATAAGTAGTTTGTCAATGCTCAGTTCTGATATAAAAGAAGAAATAATTCTTAGGGAAAAATTAAACTTTGCATTAAAAAGTTTAAATATTATTGCTTTAATCCCTTTATTTTTAGTTACTCCGCTTAAAAATTGGGCTAGTGAAAGTTTTTATCCCTTAAATAGATTTTATAGTTCGCATTTAGGATTTAAAGTTGAAGTTTTTGTTATATTAGCAACTATAGTGGCTTATATATTTTTAGATAGGATACAAACATTTTCTAGTTTGCAATATAGCTGTGATGATGTTTTTGATAGGTTATTAAAAAATAAATTTTTAGGAACAATTGTTAATATATTTATGCCTATAAATAGAAGTAAACGGTATAAAAAAATAATGGATTTAAAAATTAGGTCTTTGAGTGCAGACAGTATTGAAAAAATATACTTAAAAAAATTATTATTTGCTTTATTTTTAGCTGTTTTCGCTACAATTTTTATAATATTTACTTTGCACCTAAAAAAACAAAATGTCTTATATATGCCCACTCCTCCGAATGGTTATTTAGGTGGAGAATTAGTTGGTAGAGAGTTAGAACTTGCTAAAATTAGAACTGACAAAGATAGGAAAATTTTAAAATTTATTGAAAGTGGAGCATCTAAAAAAGAAATAGTAAAGTTAGTTTCCAAAGAATATTTAGTGTTTAAAAGTGATAGTAAAAAGATTTTAGATAGAGTTTTTAAAAAATATAAAATCTATAGAAAATCGAAGTTTAGTTTTATACATATTTTTATAGTATATGTAGGTTTTGTACTTGGTTTTATTTTCTATAATTATTCTATGAAGTTTAAAAAAGGAATTGTAAGGATAGATAGTATTACTGAAATAGCTAAATTTCAACTTATTATATTGATGCTTATGCAATCTAAAAATATATCTATAGAAGATTTGTTAGTTTGGATGGAGCGATTTAGTTTATCGCATAAGGAAATATTAAATAGGGCTATTATGAACTATGATTCAGGTAGTGAAAGTGTTTTACATAAGTTAAAAAACTTATCTTTAGAAGATGAATTTAGAAAAATTGTAGACCATTTATTGAGTGTAGACGGTTCTGTATCTATAAAAGTAGCGTTTAGTGAACTTGAAAATGAAAAGAAATATTATGAAGAAAAGAGAAAGATTACTTACAGGAGGATTATAGATAAAAAAATAAGTTTAGGAAGAATATTTGGATTTGTTCCGATTTACTCTCTTATTTTAGTGTATTTTATGCTGCCGCTAGTATATGTTAGCATAAGCGAAATGAATGAGTATTTTAAAGTGTTGTATTAGGTATTGTAAAGGAGGAATTATGGATAATAATATTATAAAGGCGTTATGGCTAGGTGTTGGAGTTTTATTTTTTATAGGTGTTGTATCGCTTGGAATTACTTTGTTTAATCAGGGAAAAGATGTTATGAAAGGTCAAGGGGATGATATGGAAAATGTCAGGCTTTCTTTGAAAGAGGCGGAATTTAAACCTTATGATAATGAATCTGTAACGGGAGCCGATGTTTATTCTTGTATAAAAAGCTTTAGAAATAGAGCAGAAAGTTTTGCTATAAAAGTTACGACTAAAAAGCAAACTACAGTTTATTTAAACGATGCAACAATTACTTCTGAAAGCGTTACTATAGGTAAAAAGCATAGTAATTTAAAAATAGAAAGTGATATAAAGTCTGCAAGAACTGAAACTTCTAAAACTTATATGAATAAATCTGCAGTTTTTGATGCAAATATTAGACGGGATAAGAATGGCGTTATTTCTGCTATAGTTTTCGTACAAGAATAATGAACTATAATATAGAAAGAATTTTGTTTTTATTTATTTCATTTTTATTTTTAATAATAGGACTTGGGCTTTTGATTTTTAATTTAAGTGCAGTAGATAAAACTTTAGATGAGTTTAAATTTAAACCTAATAAAATGGAGATTATAGAAACTAAAAATAATGATATTATCATCAGCGATTATGATGTTAAAAGTCTTATGGGCGAACTTTTGCTAGCTACTTTTAGAGAGAAATCTGTCAATAAAGATATTTTAATTGATGGTAAACTTTTAAAATTAAGGCTTGATTCTGATATTCCAAAACTTTATATAGGAAGTTCTAATGTAAGCGTTGATTTTTCTAAACCTTTACCTAAATTAAGTAAAAAGTATTATAAACTTTTTTATGAATATGATTCTAATTTAGAAATTAGTGCTTATAGGTTGAAATGATAAGGAGAGTACTATGCCTGATAATATTTTGTGGCACATATTAGCTTTGTTACTTACTGTAACTGTTATTATAATATTTCCTATAGTAAATACCTTTGAAAAGCAAGATAGGATAGTTAGTGTCAAGGTTCTCAATGATACAGATTTGTTTTTAGATAAAATTAAGACAAAAGGTTTTATAGATAAGTATGATTTTAATGAATTTAAGTCAAAATTATCTATGAGCGGTTATTTATTTGATATAAAATTTAAGCATAATAAGAGAATATACGTTCCCGTATATAAAAATATCAATGGAAAAAAAACTTTTACCGGTAAAATTAAAGTAATGAATGAAATTTTTACAGACTCTGAAATAAAAAAATCTTTGTTTAATGATTCTAAAGATTTTAATGGGATTTATTATATGAAACGGGGAGATGAATTTACAGTTATTGTCAGTAGTAAAGTTAAGTCTAAAGTTGTAAAGTTAAAAGAGATGCTTTTTGGAATAAATATGAATGATAGTTTTTATGTAAAATTAAATGCTGTGGTGCAAAATGAAGCTTACTAATATAGTTGTAATTTTTTTACTTATATCACTACCTTTAATGTTAATGCAAGATGTTAAAATAAATAAACTTGAAAGTGATAATTATAATAGACTTTATATTAAAACTATTTTGGAAAATTCAGCAGATGATGCAGTTAGCGTTATGAAATCCACAGGGTATATTTATGACGGAGAAAAAGGTTTAATATTTGATATTGATAAAGAGCGTGTATTTAATCAGTTTATAAAAAGTTTGAATAAAAATCTTAATTTTACACATTCAAAGCGTACAGAGTTTTTTAACGCTTATATTCCACTTATGCTTATATTAGATGATGAAGGTTATTATATAAATTATGTTAGTGAGATAAAAACTTCAAATGGAGTTTATATAAAAAGGCTTACAACTCCTTTAAAAAGATATACTTATGAACATAATGGCAATTTTTATTTTTTGAGTTTAAGTGGCAAAATTACTATGTTATATAGGAATAAAAATGGAGATTTAATAGAGTTTTCAGGCACTAGAGATGATATTTTAAAGAATAAAAATTTAGGTGTAGATGTAAGTTTTCTATATAAATTTGATTATCAAAAGACTTTAAAGGAAATTTTAAACAGAAATATAAAAGTTTATATAAATACATATAATACTGCGATGAAAAAGTATGGTAAAGTCATAGATATAGATTTTTTTAATAATTATAATAGAATAGATGATAAGTTAAATTCTCCGACGTTCATAGCATTTTTTATGGGATATGATAAGTATAATTCAAAAGCTGCAAATCATATAGTAAAAACTAGATTTAATATAGAGCTTAAAGATAATTATGTAGGCTTTGAAAAAAATGGTATAAAATATTATTTGGAATCAAAAGATGCAGCCAAACTTAATTTGCCTATAAATAAAATTTTTAGTAGTGAAATAGAGGCAGTTAAAAATGGATACTATAATTATAGAGAAAAATAAAAAATATATTTTTGCGTTTAAACTATTATAAATGGGTATATATTAGTAGAAAAGAGTTGAGTTTATAAGGCGTTATTTGTTTTGATTTTTTCTAGTTTTTAAGGTTATAAATTTAGTCTTTTTCTTGTAGTGAAAAAAATTTAAAAAAAAAGAATTTTTATTCTTGACATTATAAATCTATTATGGTATTATACTTATTGTCGTTAAGCGACAAATATAGATATGTAATTATTCCAAGGTAGCTCAATGGTAGAGCACTCGGCTGTTAACCGAGGGGTTGCGGGTTCGAGCCCCGCCCTTGGAGCCAATTATTTTAAAGGATTAGCCGAGGTGGCGGAACTGGCAGACGCACAGGACTTAAAATCCTGCGGAGGTTAAACTCCATACCGGTTCGATTCCGGTCCTCGGCACCATTTATATATCGCGGGATGGAGCAGTTGGTAGCTCGTCGGGCTCATAACCCGAAGGTCGTTGGTTCGAATCCTTCTCCCGCAACCATTGGCCCCGTGGTCAAGCGGTTAAGACACCGCCCTTTCACGGCGGTAACCCGGGTTCGATTCCCGGCGGGGTCACCATTTTATTTTTAAGGTCCGGTAGTTCAGTTTGGTTAGAACGCTAGCCTGTCACGCTAGAGGTCGAGGGTTCGAGTCCCTTCCGGATCGCCATATATGCCGACGTAGCTCAATCTGGTAGAGCAACTGACTTGTAATCAGTAGGTTGCGGGTTCGAGTCCCATCGTCGGCTCCAATTTGGAGGAATTCCCGAGTGGCCAAAGGGGACGGACTGTAAATCCGTTAGCTACGCTTTCGCTGGTTCGAATCCAGCTTCCTCCACCATTTTATGGCGGCGTAGCTTAGCTGGCTAGAGCGCTCGGTTCATACCCGGGAGGTCGGTGGTTCGACTCCACTCGCCGCTACCAATTTGCTACTACAGGTCTAATGGGGATTGGCCAAGTGGTTAAGGCAACGGACTTTGACTCCGTGATCACAGGTTCAAGTCCTGTATCCCCAGCCAGTTTTTTTAAATATTTTTGTTTTATGGAGAGGTACCGAAGTGGTCATAACGGGGCGGTCTTGAAAACCGTTAGGGTGCAAGCTCACGTGGGTTCGAATCCCACCCTCTCCGCCAAATTTTGGAGAAGTACTCAAGTGGCTGAAGAGGCTCCCCTGCTAAGGGAGTAGGTCTGTCAAAGGGCGCGAGGGTTCAAATCCCTCCTTCTCCGCCAGTAATGACAGCGAAGGGGTGTAGCTCAGTTGGTAGAGCAGCGGTCTCCAAAACCGCGTGCCGAGGGTTCGAGTCCTTTCACCCCTGCCAAGTATTTCCTCAATATGAGGGCCATTAGCTCAGTTGGTCAGAGCATCCGGCTCATAACCGGCAGGTCTGGGGTTCGAGTCCCTGATGGCCCACCATATTCGCCCAGATAGCTCCAAGGCGTTTTTTATTTTATAAAAAATAAGATTAACTATTGTTTTATTTGTATAAGTGTATTATACTATATATGTATTGCCTACTTTTTATAAAGTTTGTTAGGGTATTTAGTTGTTATAAATTATGAATTGGAGAAAGAGATTATGAATAAAAGTACTATTAATATCGGTAAAAACTTAAAAAGAATTAGAAAAATGAGAGAGGTTTCATTACAAAAAATGGCAGAAGAAACAAAAATGAGTTATTCTTATCTTTCTGGTTTAGAAAATGACAAGCACTCAATTTCTTTAACTAACCTTTCAAGAATTGCTGATTTTTTAAATGTCGATGTTATTAAAATTTTAGAGATTGATGATAGAAAGCCTGAATTTTTTGAGTCAAAAACAATTGATAAAGTTTTAAGTGTTCATTCGGGTTCAGCTAAAAATGTGGATATTTATTTTGTTAATTTAGCTCCGAAACAATATTTTGAAGAAGAGAAAAATAGTATTGAAAATAAAGAGTTTAGAATAATATATGTTCTTAATGGTAATTTGAATGTAATGTATGATGGAATTAAAACTAATATTTCTAAAGGACAAGGAATGAAAATTGCAATAGATAAAGAACATATTTTACAGTCTAAAACTAAAGATACAACATTTATTGTAATTGAATGTTAATAATAAAAAACGCGAAAGCGTTTTTTTTATACAATTGATTAGTTTAAATTTATATGCTATACTTTTGAAAACTTTTATTTAACTATTAGGAGGCATAATGAAAGATTTTAAGCAAAATTTGAAATTATATATTTGGTTCAGCGTGTTTTATGAAACGGCTTGTTCTCTTTATATACCTTTTATGGCTAAACTTTTGGATAGGTTTGGCGGTAGTGACTTTGATATAACTCTTTTAAATGTAATAAAAGGTTTAGTTATGGTAGTGTCTACTCTTCCTATAGTTTATTATATAAATAAAAAGGGAAATATAAAAAAATCTGTGAAGTTACTTTTATATTGTAGAGCTTTTTCTGTGTTTTTAGTTGCTTTGTTTATTTCGTTTAAATTTTCAAATTCTAGTAAGATATTTTTAATTTTGGTTGCTTTAATTTCTTTCACAGTTAGTGCGTTTGATTCAATATTTCAGACGTTCACAGCGGATGTATTTCCTCTTAGGAGAGCGAGTGTTATTTCTAAAAAAAGTATGTTTACAATAGTTTCTATGAGCATATTTACCTTACTTGTTGGACTTATTTTCAAATTTTATTCTAATGTCTTTGATGAATTAACTATATATCAAGCTTGTTATGTGGTGGCATTTATTTTTATATTAATTTCGATTTATATATTTAGTAAATTTGATTATAATAAAATACATAAAGTTACGAGCGTATCGATTAAAAATAGTTTTAAACACGTACTTAAAAATAAACCTTATAGAAAATTTATAGTTTCGTCTACGATATTTTATTTTGGTTGGACTATGGGGTGGCCGCTTTTTAGCATATACACTATAAAAAATCTTGGTGCGGATGAAATGTGGATATCTGTTATAAGTGTTATCAGTACGGTATCTATGTTTTTTTCTTTAATTGTTTGGCCTAAAATAATTGATAAAATAGGGGAAGGCAGGGTGGCTTTTATAGCAACACTAGGTATGTCTTTAACGCCTATTTTATACGCTATCTCTTCTAATTTATATATTTTAGCTGTGGTGTCGTTTGTTACAGGTATATTTACTTCTGCAACGACTACAGTTTTAATTGCAGATTTACTTCGGGTATCGCCTGAAGAAGATAGATTTTTATATACTGCTTATTATAATATATCTTTAAATTTAATGCTTGCAATATCACCGTTTATAGGTCAATATATATCAGATTGTTATGGTATAATAGTAGCGCTTTATGTTACTGCAATATTTAGATTAATAGGTTCAATTTCATTTTTCTTGAGAAGAAAAGTTTAAAAAAAGCCTAGTAGAATTTACATCTACTAGGCTTTTTAGGTTGTATGATTAGTTTAAAGTTGTTTTATTTAGTTCATCAAATTTACTTTTCATTGTGGGATTATTTTCTGTTATTTTTTTTATATTTAGATCTCCGAGTAAATTATTTGTAAGTTTTAAGTTTTCTTCTGATGAAAGTAGATTTTTTTTGATTTTTGTTAAACTTTCTATAGATTTATCTATTTCTTTAATGGCGTTATAAAACGTTTCCTTTGAATTTTGAAAATTTTTATTAAATTTATCTTTAAAATCATTCATACTTTTTTCAAAATTTGTAATATCAATATTTTGATTTTTTGCTATTTCTAAATCTTTTCTATATTCTAAAGACTTTGATGATGAGTTTTTGAGAATTGTAATTATAGGAATAAAAAATTGTGGTCTTATAACATACATTTTTTCATATTTATGTGAAACATCTACTATACCTGTATTATAATATTCATTATCGCTTTCAAGTGTACTTACTAAAATAGCATATTCACAATTTTTTTTCTTTCTATCTTTATCTAATTTTTCAAAAAAGTTTTCGTTTTTTTTCTTGTTTTTAGTTGTATCAGATTCATTTTTCATTTCAAACATTATTGAAATATATTCTATACCATCGATGCTTTCTCTGTATATATAATCGCCTTTTGTTTTACCTTTAGTATCCTTTTCAAAATAAGCATTTTTAAAAGCGGTAGCCCGAATTTTATTAAATTCAGTTTCGCAGTATTTTTCTAAACTTTCGCCTACCATTTTAGTAGATTGTTTAGCTTTGAAATCTTTAAGCCGTTCTATTTCATTTTCATATTGTTGTTTTTCTAATTCAAAATTTTTTCTTAAACTTTCTATTTCTATATTTTTTTCATTATCCTTATTTTTTATAGTAAGTTCTGTCTTTTCTTTTGAATTTTTAAGTTCTGTTTTTAGTATTTCAATTTCTAAATTTTTATCAACTAATTTACTATTTAATTCTAAATCTATTCTCTTATTTAATTCTTTTTCAAATTCTTTTGTTTTAATTTGTTCAACAATTTCAGAATATTTAGACTCGTCAATTTCAAAGTATTCTTCACAATTAGGGCATTTTATTTTATTCATATTTTTTCCTCCTTCTATTTTAAATATGTTTTATTAATTATTTTTTGAAAATTTATATTTATAAACCTTCTTATTTATTATACACTAGCACCCCCCCCATTATGTCAAGTTTAAATTTATAGAGTTTATAGTATATAATTATAATTTATAAAATAAATGATAAAAAAATATGTTGTAGACAGCTTGAAGAGTTATAAAAATTTTGTATATTTTTATGCACTAAAAAATGCTACCACTACGGTAGCACTTTTTTTATTCGTTGATTTCTGGTTGCTCTTTAAGAGTTTCTTCGTATTTGTTTAGTATTAATGTTTGGAGTTCTTGTCTAGCTTCAGCGTTTATAGGATGAGCTATATCTTTAAAATCGCCTTCTCCAATTTTTCTACTTGGCATTGCTATAAATAAACCATTTTTTCCGTTTATTATTTTAATGTCGTGTACTACAAAGCTGTTAGCAAATGTTACTGATGCAACACCTTTCATTGTATCTCCAGCAAAAATCCTTACTTTTACGTCTGTTATGTTCATATATTACCTCTTTTATTCTTAGTTAACTGATACCAAAGTACTATAATTATACTTTAAAAATAAATAAATTTCAATACTTAATAAATATTTTTTTAATTTATTTAATATTTTATTAACTATCGCATAAACTAAATGTGTTTGACTATTATATCTCCGATTGAAACTTTACAGTTTAAGTAAAGAATTTTTGAACTTTTATTAGTTGGATAATTTGATTTTTTTAGTGTTCTTGTTGTTATTCCGTCAGATACTTCTTTGTCTATTACTACATTTCCCATTGTTAAGTTTATAGTTTTTTTATTTATTCCGTCTTCTAAATCTTGTTTGTGTATATTTAGAACTCTATTTCCCATAAAATTTTTTTCCATAGTACAGCTAGCGTGTTTTTTGTTATGTGTATTAAAATTCTTTTCCTTGCTATAACTATAATTCAAATTGTCTTTTTTTTTAGGAGTATTTTCTTCAAAGTCTTCGTACTCTACATCTACATAATCAGTAAATTTTTCTTCTTTGTATGAAAAAGGGTCTTGTTCATTCGTTTCAAATTTAGGCTTTTTATTGTAAGTTTTTTTTGTATAAGTGTAAGTCTTATTTTTATTGTTACCTGTGTATTTTGAAACTATTTTCCAAACTATAAATGCTACGATTAAAACTTCTATTATAGGAGATATTGATAAAATCATTGATATTCCACCTATTCCCATTGTGAAAAATGGAATTGTAAGCATTATTATGAATATTCCCGGAATTGGATTTCCTGTTTTAGTTATAGTTAGACCTGCTTTTAATACTAATATAGACAAAATAAGAAAAATTATAGCTGGAATTATAGTTATTGTAGATAGTGCAACTTTTAATGTTATACCGAGTATAGCTAGAACTGTTTTTAAAATAAATTTACCTCCTAGTGCTGCTAAAATTATTATTGCGATTATCATTGGTGTAGATATTGTATGTTTATTCATTTTAAAATCCTTTCTTTTTTAACTTGACTAGATTATATATCATTATTTATTTTTTATAAAGCGTATTTGTATTTTATAATTAAATTTTAATGTTTATGTATTTTGTTGTGGGATTTAGCTTTTTAGTTTTTTATCAAATTACTATAAAAAGTTTTTTAGAAAAAGTTTAAAAAGGCTATTTTAAAAATTTTATAAAATGATATAATATTAGTTGTTGACAGTTGAAACTCATATTAAGCGATAGGGGGAATATATGAAAAAAATATTTAAAAAAATAATAGTGTTAAGCATGGCGTTTTCCTTGTTAATAAGCTATATTTTGCTTTTTGAAAATAGTGCGTTTGCTACAACTAAAAAAGCTAATGTTGTGAAAGACTTTAAGGTAAATCTTTCTAATGATGGAAAGGTAACAGCTACTTATACTAAAGCTAAAAATCAGTTATTTATAAGTGGTAACGGAAAGATAGACCAAAAACTTTGGGTAAAAATGGTAAGAAAGTTTAATAAAAATAATTATGGAAAATACATTAAGGATAAAAAAGGAGAACCTATATTTCAAAACGGTTGGTGTGGAAAAGAAGATTTTGATATAGTTTTTGATAAAAAAACTAAGGTGAAACTTTGTAACTCTATTAAGTTTGACAAAAAAAGAAAAGACGGATTGTTTGAAGAATTTGATAATAGGATTTATTTTAATAATGCAGTGGATACTTCAGAAGTAACTGATATGGCTAGTATGTTTAGTGATACCAAAAGATTTAATCAGCCATTAAACTTTGACACAAAAAATGTAAGAAATATGGAAAGTATGTTTTGTGGAACAAAAAAATTTAATCAATTCTTAAAATTTGATACTCAGAATGTAAGTACTATGGAAGGTATGTTTATGTTTGCAGAAAGATTTAATCAACCCTTAGACTTTGATACTAAAAATGTAAAGAATATGGAAAGTATGTTTTTTTCTGCTAAGAGTTTTAATAGCCCGATAAATTTTGATACTATAAATGTAACTGATATGTCAAATATGTTTTGTTTTGCGGAAAGATTTAATCAGCCATTAAACTTTAATACAAAAAATGTAAAGAATATGGAAAGTATGTTTTGTTTTGCAAAAGATTTTAATCAACCACTAAATTTTAATACAAAAAATGTAAGAAATATGGAAAGTATGTTTTATTTTGCAGAAAATTTTAATCAACCTATTAAGTTTAATTTTAAAAATGTAGAAAATATGGAAAGTATGTTTGAGGATGCATATAGTTTTAATCAGCTATTAAATTTTAATACTTTAAAAGCATATAATATAGACAATATGTTTGGTGGTCATAGTTTTTTTAATTCTAGCATAAAATTAGATATTAGCGGTCTTGATACGCCTATGAAGAATAGAAATATCAAAAATAAAAAAAATAAAGATAATAAAAAGCAGAGTTATATTTTATTTGTAAAAAAAGGGTGTAAAAATATTGATGTACCTATAATAAAATTAACTTTAATGAACAATGATAGGCTAAATGAAAAGGTTTATCAGTCGCTTTTAAAATATACTGTTGCAAATAAGTATGAGTTTATAAAGTTAGGTAACTTTACTTTTAAACTTCCAACAGATTATACTGTAAAAAATCTTACTACTAAAAAACAAGAGGAAGTTAAAAAAGGCGTAATTTATAAATTTAAAAAGGGAAATAATTATTTATTAATAAATAAAAATCCTAAAAAATTAAAAAAAGGTTTTAAAGGTGATAAATTAATGAAGTTTGAACTTGAGAAAAGTATTTATAAATATTCAAAGGATGATAATAAAAAGCCTAAAATGTATGAAACTACATACGGTGTATTTTACGGTGCAATTTATAATGCATATACATTATTTAAAAGTATGTAAATTAAATATATAAAGAAACTGTAAATGTGCTATACCTTGCAAATTTAGTTGTTTTATATTATAATTTCATTATGGGAGGCGTTTGTTATGAATAAGGGAAAATTTATTGTTATTGAGGGGCCAGACGGTTCGGGCAAAACTACTATAATTAATAAGCTAAAGGAAGAATTTTGTAATAAAAAAGATGTTATTTTTACTAGGGAACCTGGTGGAACAAAGATAAGTGAAAAGATTAGAGAACTTTTGTTAGATGTAGAAAACTCTGAAATGACATCAAATACGGAGGCGTATTTATATGCTGCCCAAAGGCTACAACATACAGAAGAACTTATTGTTCCAAATTTAGAAAAGGGAATAAATGTAATTTCAGATAGGTATATTTTAGCATCGGTTTGTTATCAAGGTTATGGTAGAGAAAATAATATAGAACTTATTAAACATATAAATAAACTTCCCGAAAAACTTATAGGCGATATATATTATATAGTTTTAATGGTTGACGCTAAAACTGGTATATCTAGGAAAAAGGGACAAAAAGAATTAGATAGAATGGAAATGGAAACAATAGATTTCCACAATAGAGTTTGTAACGGCTATGAAACTTATAGGGGAAAGAAAAATCATATTTTTATAGATGCAAGTAAGGTTCAAGACGAAGTTTATAGCGAAGTTTTACGAGAGTTAGAAAAATTAGGCGTTTTTAGGGAGGAATAGTGATGAGAGTAAGAACTAGATTTGCACCTAGTCCAACGGGATATTTACACATAGGCGGTTTGAGAACAGGTCTATATAGCTATTTATTTGCAAAGGTAAATGGCGGAGATTATATATTGAGAATAGAGGACACCGATAGGACTAGACTTGTAGGCGATGCTACAAAAAGACTTGTCGATACGCTTAATTATTTGGGAGTAAAGCACGATGAAGGCGTTGAATATGATGAAAAGGGCGAGCAGTATGAAGTGGGAGAATATGGGCCTTATATTCAATCTACAAATTTTGAAGTTTATCAAAAAGCTGCAAACACTCTAATAGATAAAGGTTTTGCTTATAAGTGCTTTTGTTCAAAGGAAAGACTTGATAAAATTAGAGAAGAAAAAATGGCAAAAGGAGAAACGGGTAAATACGACGGACTTTGTAAGAGTTTGAGTAAAGAAGAAGTTGCAGAAAAAGTTAAACTAGGAGAAAAATATGTAGTAAGACTTGCGCTTTTAGAAAATACTGATATTACTTTTCACGACTACATAAGGGGCGATGTAACTTTTAATACTGCAGATTTAGACGACCAAGTTTTAATCAAGCAAGACGGTTTTCCAACTTATCATTTGGCGGTAGTTGTAGACGACCACAATATGAAAGTTACTCACGTTATAAGGGGCGAAGAATGGGTATCATCTACACCTAAACATATAGCGCTTTACGATGCGTTTGGATGGGAAAAGCCAGAGTATATACATTTGCCACTTATATTAAATGAACAAAAGAAAAAACTTTCTAAAAGGCACGATGATGTGTCTGTGGAATCTTTTTTAGAAAAGGGATATTTGAAAGAGGCGCTTATAAATTATGTGAGTTTGCTTGGTTGGAGTCCTGCTGATGATGAGGAAATAATGAGTATGGACGATATAGTAAATAAGTTTGATTTCACTAAACTTTCTCATTCTAGTGCTGTTTTTGATGTAAATAAGCTTAAATGGGTAAATGCCCAACATATTAGGAATTTTGATATTGATAAATTAACTCGTAGAGCCATACCTTTTATGGTTAGAGCGGGAGTATTTTCTAGTGAAGAAATAGAAAAAAATATAGAGAAGATAACTAGAATGGTTTTAGCGCTTAAAGAAAGAGCAGAGCTATTAACTGATTTTGGAGAAAAAGCAAAAATATTTGTTCAAGACAAGGTTGAAGTTTTTGATGAAATGGCATCTGAATTTTTAAATGGGGAACATTCAAGACCTGTAATTGAAAGCTTTTTGAGAGAAGTAGAAAAATTAGATTTAATTACAGATGAAAATGCAAAATCGCCATTTAAAGTTGTTCAAAAAGAAACGGGATACAAGGGCAAAAATTTATTTATGACTATAAGAGCTGCTATTTCAGGTCAAAGTACAGGCGTAGATATGAATGATCTTTTAGTAATTCTTGGCAAGGAAAAAATAGTAAAAAGATTAAATGATGTTTTGGCATCATTATAGGGGAAAATATGAAATTATATAATTCGTTGAGTAGAAGTGTAGAAGATTTTAAGCCTATTGAGAAAGATACTGTTAGGTTATATACTTGTGGTCCTACAGTTTACAATTATGCGCATATAGGGAATTTAAGAACTTACATACACGAAGACATTTTAGATAAAGTTATTACTTTAAATAACTATAAACTAATAAGGTCTATGAATATAACTGATGTTGGGCATTTAGAATCGGACGGAGATGATGGCGATGATAAAATGCTACTCGGTGCAAAGAGAGAAAATAAGACTGCATATCAGATTGCAGAATTTTATACTGACGCTTTTTTTAAGGATATGGAAAGGTTAAATATAAGAAAGCCTGAAATCGTTAGAAAGGCTACTGATTTTATCGCAGAATACATTTCATTTATACAGAGGTTAGAGGAAAAGGGTTACACTTATTTTAAGGGTGGAAATGTTTATTTTGACGTTTCAAAGGTCGAAGATTATACTAAACTTTCTCATCTAAATTTAGAAACTTTAAAAGTTGCCACTAGAGATGATGTAAATGAAGATGAAAACAAAAAAAGTCCTTATGATTTTGTGCTTTGGTTTACAAAATCTAAATTTGAAAATCAAGAAATGAAGTGGGATTCTCCGTGGGGTGTTGGTTATCCAGGTTGGCATATTGAGTGTTCTGTAATATCACTTACAACTCTTGGGGAAAAACTTGATATTCATTGCGGTGGGGTTGACCATATACCTGTTCATCACACTAATGAGATTGCGCAAACTGAAAGTTATACAGGTAAAACTTGGTGTAATTATTGGTGGCATTCTGAATTTTTGGTAGACAATACAGGTAAAATGTCTAAATCAAAGGGAGAATTTTTGACATTGAATTTACTTTTAGATAAGGGTTATAATCCGTTATCATATAGATTTTATGTGCTTGGTTCTCATTATAGAAAACAGCTTGCTTTTAGTTTTGAATCTCTTGACTCTGCTCAAAATGCATATTTTAAACTTCGAAATAAAACTGCTAAATTAAGTGGAAACGAAAACTGCATTTTATCTGAAACTGCAATTATGCTAAAAGAAAGATTTAAAGAAGAACTTTCAAATGATTTGAATACTGCAAATGCCTTGAGCGTAGTTTTTGAAGTTTTAAGTGCATCTATTTCAGATGATGAAAAATATGTTCTTATAAAGTATATGGATAACGTGTTATCGCTTGATTTACTTAAAAAACTTGATGATAATTCTGTGAGTTTAGATAAAGAATTTGAAGCTTACATACTAGAAATGATAGAAAAGAGAATGAATGCTAAATCTGAAAAAAATTATGCTTTAGCAGATGAGATTAGAAATGAACTTTTATCAAAGGGTGTAGAACTTATAGATAAAAAAGACGGTTGCGAATATAAAATTAAAACTGTGTAATGGAGAATTATGTTAAATACAAATGAAATAAACCCTATAAATTTAGCTTTTATTGGGGACGGTGTTTATGATATTTATATTAGGACTAGGCTTATTTCTAAAAGTCCAAAGATGAAAATAAAAGATTTAAGCAAGTTAAAATCGGAATTTGTAAACGCTAAAAGTCAAGCAGAGATAATGCGTGAAATAAAAGGAAAACTTTTAGAAAATGAATTAGATGTTTTTAAAAGGGGGAGAAATGCTAAATCAAAGTCAGCCCCCAAAGGTAAAAGTGTATCTGATTATAGGAATGCTACGGGCTTTGAAACTCTTATAGGGTACTTGTATTTAACTGAAAAAAAAGATAGACTTGACGAGATAATGAATTTAGCTTATGAATTTATATCTTTAAAGCTAATGGAGAAAACTAATGAAGAAAAAGAGTAGTTCTAATTTCAATAAATCTAAAAACAAAACGAATGAAAAATCTTTTTATAAAGGTAAAAAAAATAATGATAATGTAAAGAGTAAAGAGTTAAAAAGTTCTACAAAATTTAGTGATAAACAAAGTGATAATGAAAATAGTGATTATGTATATGGTGTAAACTCTGTAAGAGAAGCGTTATTAAGTGATAGAACTGTAAATGCAATATATATCGCTAAGGGTAAACATTCTAAAAATATATATGAAATTATAACTTTGGCTAAAGAACAAAGAGTTTTAATTAAAGAAGTTGATGCAAATAAATTGAAAAAATATGTTGGAACTGATAGACATCAAGGTATAGTTGCATATATATCTCCGCTACCTTATTATGATTTATCGGATATAATAACTGATAATGCTGAATTTGTAGTTGCGCTAGACGGAATTACAGATGTGCATAATTTTGGGGCTATTTTAAGAACTATGGATGCTACGGGTATAAAGCACGTTATTATTCCTGAAAGAAAGAGCGCTGCTATAAATTCTGCGCTTTCTAGGACATCTGCTGGTGCTATAGAGTATTTGAAAGTTATAAGGGTAAAGAGTTTGTCAAACGCTATTAGAGAACTACAATCTGAAAATTATTTTGTAGTAGGTAGCGATATGGGGGCAAAGACTGATTATAGAGAGCTTGACTATTCAGGTAAATTAATACTTGTAATAGGTTCAGAGGGTAGTGGTATGAGAAAACATATTGCGAAACTCTGTGATTTCAATGTTTTTATACCTATGCTTGGTAAAATAAATTCATTGAATGCGTCTGTTTCTGCGTCTTTAATTCTTTATGAAAAAATGAGGTTTAATGATAAGTAATTTTATGGTGTAGCTTTTACAAGTGGTTATGTTTACCACTTGTTTGTTTACTTGTTGAGGTGGAATTGAAAACTGAAAATAAAGTTATATATGTCGCAATGGAAATTGGTAAGTATCTTTTACACAATGGCGCAGAAGTGTCTAGGGTAGAGGATACAATGATGCGAATTTTAAAAAGTTATAATTGCGATGCGAGCGGGGTTTTAGCGTTACCTACGGGAATAATTGTCACTTCTAATGTTAGGGGCGATATTATTACTGCACTTGAAAGAACCTATGCACCTATTGTTAATTTAGAAGCTATTGATAAGGGCAATACTTTTTCAAGAAAGTTTATTTCGGGGGAAATAACTTTAGATACTGTAGATTATGAGCTTAAAAAATTAAAAGAAGAAAAATATTATAGTGTTTTTATAAGACTTGTCGGTGGATGTATAGGTGGCGGATTTTGGACGATACTATTTGGCGGAAATATGCTAGAACTTATATTGGCGTTTTTAAGTTCGGGCATAAATGTTTTGGCGTTTGAATGGCTTTCAAAATACAACTATAACTTTTTTATAAAACATATATTTGGCGGATTTATAGCGGGTTTAATTGGTATTTTGTCAGTAGAATTTGTGAAATTATTTGGTTACTCTCCAAATCTAACTTTGGTAATTGTAGGACCGCTTATGACTTTGGTTCCAGGGGTTGCTATTACAAATGGTATGAGAGATGTTATTTCGGGCGAGCTTGTTACGGGGAGTGCGATTATTACAGAGGCGGTATTTACTTCAATAGCTTTGGCGTTTGGAATTGGTCTAGTACTTAAACTATTTGTTAATTTTATTTAGGTGGTTATTATGTTTTTAAACGGAATTATAGCATTTATATCCACAATAGGTTTTTCTATAATGTTTAATCAACCTAGAAAATTACTTATAAATTCAGGAATAACAGGAGCTATAGGCTTTATAACTTATAAATTTATTTATAAAATTTCGGGAGATTATATTATAGCTTGTTTACTTGGGTCTATATGCGTGGGTGTTATAGGTCAAGTTTTTGCGGCTTTTACAAAGCATCCGTCTACGTTATTTACTATTCCCGGTATTATACCGCTAGTTCCAGGGTATCAATTATATAATACAATGTTAAATTTAGTACAAGAAAATATGCAAAAAGCAGTTTTGTACGGCACGCAAGCGGTATTTTCTTCTATATCAATTGCTTGTGGTATAGCGTTATCTACAACTATTATGCTTAGGTTAAAACCTTTATTATATAAAACTTTTAGAAATAAAAAATCGTAAAATTCAGGAGATAATTTTGGCTAAAATTCAAAGTATAAAAGAAATACTATCTGTTGGTTCAGAAGTTGGAATAGATATAAAAAATTCTATTGAAATGATTACACTTAGGTGTGAAGTTTTAAGTATAGAAAATAGAAATACTATATATATAAGTAAACCTATTATGAATGATATAGAAACTAGACTAATGATAAATAAATCTTATAATTTTTTTACTAAAGATGATTTAGGTATGGAAATATTATTTAAGGGTAATGTGGTAAATTTTTATACTGATGAAAATAAGATTTATTATAAAGTTGTTACAAAAAACAATGTTAAAATTAAATTGCCTAGAAGACACAATAGATTTTATTTTAAAGAGAATATTTTAGTAAATGTATTTTTGCAGAGAGCTGATAATGAATATACTCTTTATAAAGGGGTTATGAAAAATATTAGTATTGGTGGTTTAGCTGTAGATTTAGACTGTGATATAAAAAATGAAATAAATGCTAAACTTTTTTTTAGTTTAGGTGGAGAAAATTTTAAATTTAATTCCAAAATTGCACATAAAAACGTTCAAGATAAAAAAACAAAAGTCGGTTTTAAGTTTATAAATACCGATATAAATGATGAGGGTAGGCTTATGATGATTTTAAATGCTATGCAAGAAAGTTATTTAAGATAGGTTTGTTTGTAGAATTGAGGTAATGTATGAATATTTTGTTGGTTGGTAAGGGTGCTAGAGAACACACAATTGCTTATAAATTAAGCCAAAGTGAAAAATTAAAAAAATTATACATAGCACCGTCTAATTGTGGAATGGAAAGTTTAGGTATGTCTGTAAATATAAGGGAAGATGATATACACGGACTTGTAAATTTTGCGAAAGAAAATAACATAGATTTGGTTGTTGTTGGACCTGAACTACCCCTTTGTATGGGTATTTATGATGAAATGAAAAAAAATGGCATAAAAGTTTTTGGAGCAAGTAAAGAGGCTGCGAAACTTGAAGGTTCAAAGATTTATGCTAAAGAGTTTATGGAAAAGTACAATATACCTACTGCGAAATATAAAAAATTTGATGATGCAAATTTGGCTATAGATTATTTACCAAGTTTTACTCTTCCCGTAGTTATAAAGGCTGATGGACTTGCGGCAGGAAAAGGCGTTATTATAGCTTATACTTACGATGACGCAAAAATTGCTATAAAAGATATGTTAGAGAATAAAAAGTTTGGCGACTCTGGAAATAGTTTGATACTAGAAGAGTATTTGGACGGGGTAGAGGCATCGCAGTTTTGTTTTGTAGACGGAGAAAGTATAGTTGCACTTGACACAGTGCAAGATTATAAAAGAGAAAAAGACGGAGATGTAGGCGAAAACACAGGTGGTATGGGTACTTATTCTCCAAGTAAATTTATGAGTGAAAACACTAAAAAATATGTACTTGAAAAAATAATGTTGCCATTTATTGATGGACTTAAAAAAGAGAGTTTAGAATATAAGGGTCTTATTTTTATAGGTTTAATGATAAAGGATGAAAAGGCAAAGGTTGTTGAATTTAATGTAAGGTTTGGCGACCCTGAAACTCAAAGTTTACTTATGAGAATGGATACCGATTTATTAGAACTTATGTATAAAACTGCTAAAACTGAACTTAGTGACGTAGATATAAAATGGAGTAATAAACATTCAGTATGCGTTGTTTTAGCGTCTGAAGGATATCCTAGAAAGTTTGTTATAGATAGAGAAATAAGTGGACTTGATAGATTGGAAGATGTAGAAGTTTTTCACGCAGCTACTAAAGATATAAATGGTAAAATTTATACTAATGGTGGTAGAGTTTTATCTATTGTGGCTATGGGTGATACGCTAGAAATGGCTAGAAATAAGGCTTATAAAGAGGCTGAAAAAGTTCATTTTGACGGTATGCATTATAGAAAAGATATAGCAAATGTAGATTAATTTAAAATAAGGGTAGGTTTCTACCCTTGTTTATTAGTTTTTAAAGGAGAATTAGTGAAAAATAATAATTATATTAAAATAAAAGGTGCTAGAGAACATAATTTAAAAAATATAGATATAGATATACCTAGGGATAAATTTGTAGTTGTTACAGGTCTTAGCGGTTCGGGGAAAAGTTCTCTCGCTTTTGATACAATATATGCAGAGGGTCAGCGTAGATATGTTGAGAGTTTATCTGCTTATGCTAGACAGTTTTTGGGACAAATGGAAAAGCCTAGCGTTGAGTCTATAGAAGGCTTATCTCCCGCTATATCAATAGACCAAAAGACTACAAATAGAAATCCTAGAAGTACTGTTGGAACAGTTACTGAAATTTATGATTATTTTAGGCTTTTATATTCTAGAAGTGGGACTGCACATTGTCCCATTTGCGATATAGTAATTGATAAGCAGTCTGTAGATGAGATAGTAGATAAAGTTTTGGAAATGCCCGAAAAATCAAAACTTATGATTATATCGCCCGTAATAAGGGGAGAAAAGGGGACTCATAAAAATTTTATACAAAATTTGGAGAAACAAGGTTTTATACGTGTTAGAGTTGACGGAGATATGTATGAAGTTAGCGACAGTATAAAGCTAGAAAAAAATAAAAAGCACGATATAGATATAATAGTAGATAGACTTGTAGTAAAGGACGGTATAAGAAAAAGACTTACAGATTCAATTGAAATAGCTTTGAATGAAGCGGGCGGACTTGTAGTTATATCAGATATAAATGGAGATGAAGTGCTTTATAGTACTAATTTTTCTTGTCCTAAACACGGTGCGGGCATAAGTGAAATGGAACCTAGGATGTTTTCTTTTAATTCGCCTTATGGGTCTTGTGATCTTTGTAGGGGGATAGGCTATAAATTAAGGGTTGATGAAAGTCTTGTAATTCCCGATGATACATTGAGTTTAGAAAGTGGAGTGATTGCATCTTATGCAAATTCAGTAAACGGCACATTTTATAATGAACTTTTAAAAGCTTTACTTTTAGAATACAATATTTCAACAGATACTCCTTATAAAGATTATCCAAAAGAGTTAAAAAATGATATTTTATATGGAACTAAAAAGAGAAAAATTAAGTTTAAGTACGATAGTATGTTTGGTGGTAAAAAGACTAATAACTCTGCATTTGAAGGTGTTATATCTAATTTAGAAAGAAGATATAAGGAAACCCAATCGGATAAAATGAGACAGTTCATAGAGGGATTTATGACTATGACGCCTTGTGAAAAATGTAGGGGTATGAAATTAAAAGATGAAGTTTTAGCAGTTAAAATAGAAGATAAAAATATAAGTCAGCTTTCTGATTTATCTATAAAGGATTGCAAGATTTTTATAGAAAATCTTGACCTAAAGGGAAGTAAAAAAATTATTGCTAGTGAAATATTAAAAGAAATTATAGCAAGGCTTAAATTTTTATCAGACGTGGGCTTAGACTATTTAAGTCTTTCAAGGCTTGCGGGGTCTTTATCGGGTGGAGAATCGCAGAGAATAAGGCTTGCAACTCAAATTGGAGCAGGACTTTGTGGGGTTCTTTATATTTTAGATGAGCCATCAATAGGTCTTCATCAAAAAGACAATGATAGACTTTTAAAAACGCTTAGAAATTTAACTGATATAGGAAATTCGCTTATAGTTGTAGAACACGATGAAGATACTATAAGGGCTTGTGATTACATAATTGATATAGGGCCAAGAGCGGGTAGAAATGGCGGTTATATAGTAGGTAAGGGTAGCGTTGACGATATTATAAAAAGTAAAGAGTCTATTACGGGCAAGTATTTATCGGGGGAATATAAAATACCTATTCCAAAAACAAGACGTAATAAGAACGGCGATATTAGGGTTATAAATGCAAGGGAAAATAATCTTAAAAATGTAACAGTCGATTTTCCTATAGGTGTAATTACTGCAGTTACAGGTGTTTCAGGGTCGGGTAAATCTTCTTTAGTTAATGAAGTTTTATTTAAAACTTTAGTAAAAAAACTTAGGAAAACAAGCAAGATAAAGGCGGGTTTATCGGATGGAATAGTAGGTTATGAAGATATAGACAAGATTATAGATATAGACCAATCGCCTATAGGTAGGACTCCGAGAAGCAATCCCGCTACTTATACAAAGGTGTTTGACCATATAAGGGATATATTTGCTATGACTAGCGAGGCTAAAGCAAGGGGTTACGATAAAGGACGATTTAGTTTCAATGTGAAAAAGGGAAGATGTGAATCTTGTAGCGGCGATGGTATTATTAAAATAGAAATGCACTTTTTACCTGACGTATATGTTCCTTGTGATATTTGTAAGGGTAAGAGATATAATAAAGAAACTTTAGAAGTAAAATATAAGGGTAAGTCTATATCGGACGTTTTGGATATGACTGTGGAAGAGGCGAGAGAATTTTTTGAAAATATACCTAAAATTAAGGTTAAATTAGATACCTTAATAGATGTCGGGCTTGAATATATTCATTTAGGACAGCCTTCAACTCAACTTTCTGGTGGAGAGGCGCAGAGAATAAAACTTGCATCTGAACTTTGTAAAAGAAGTACGGGAAAGACCATATATATATTGGATGAACCAACAACAGGGTTACATATAGCTGATGTTCATAAACTTATAGAGGTTTTAAATAGACTTGCTGATAGCGGAAATACAGTGGTTGTGATAGAACATAATTTAGATGTAATAAAATCTGCCGATTATATAATTGATATAGGAAAAGACGGCGGCGACGGTGGTGGAGAAGTTATAGCTACGGGAACGCCCGAAGAAGTTGTTATGAATTATAAAGGCATTTCATATACTGCTGATTTTTTGAGTAGAATATTAAAGTTTTATTAAAATTTAATTTTCAAATTGATATTTATATATTTGTTTGTTATAATTCACTTGTAGTAATTAAGTAAATTACACTGTATATTATATTTAGGAGGAAATATGAAGAAAAAATTATTACTTATGGTTATGGTTTTAGCTTTAGCTGTAAGTTTCGGTGCTTGCGGTAAAAAGGACGTAAAAAAAGCTAAAAAACCTGACGATATAGCTACACAAATTACAAAGGCTAATTTTGATAGTTTAAACTTTAAAAATATGGGTTTAGAAGTTAAGGTAGGTGTAACATCTGATATAAAACCTTATTTGGAAAAGATGTTTACTAATCCAGAGCAGAAAAAATACATTGGATTTATAAATGATATGGCTAAAAATTCAAGTATTGGATACAAATTTTTAACTAAATACGATGATAAAAATAAAGTTCCAATGTTTGATATAGCTTATTCTGTTTATACAAAGGACAAACCTCTAATAGGATTGTCTGCGTTTTATGACGGTAAAAATATTGGAATTATGATGCCTGAAGTTTCTAAAAAAGGTATAATCATGGATCCTGTACAAATTTTGAAAAATAGTCCTGAAATTTCTAAAAAAGATTTTGAATACGTATCTAAACTTTTAAAACTAGATTTTGATAAGTATGTAAAAATATTTACAGAAGGCAAAAGTCTTTATGAAATATATGCAAAAAATTATACTGATTACAAAAAAATCTATGACGATTATTTAAACAAAAACTTTAAGAAGACAGAAACAAAGAGCATAAAAAGAAACGGTAAAGATATAGCTGTTACTGAATATAAAGCTAGTGTAGATTTTAAAACAGCTATGGACTTAAATAAAAAGTTTTTAGAAATTGCTAAAAAAGATGATAAATTAAGAGAAAGATTAGTTAAAAAACTTGGTCTTGTAATAGATGAACTTATAAAGTCTAAAGATTATGAAGTTTTAGAAATTAAGGTAGCTGATTTAGAGAAGGCTAAAAAAGAACTTGAAAAACTTAATAACGCCGAAAATGCTAAAAAATGGGCTGAAGGCATTGAAAAAGCTATAAAGAATAATGATGATTCAATCAAAAAATTACCTGAATTTGCTAAAAACTTTAAAATGGATGTTGTTTTAAGAATTAACAGTGAAGGTAAAATGGATTCAGGTGTTATTTTATATACACTTAATGTAGATAAGAATATGCCACCTGTAACTTTAAAAGCAGAAGTTATGTATATACAAAATCCAAAGCTTACAAAGTCTGATTCAAAGAATTTCTTTGACTTTACACCTTATGTTGAGTTATCTGAAAAGAAAACTGAAGAAATGCTTAAAAAAGACAAAAAATTTGGATCTTTTGCAAAAGGATTTATTAAAGACTTTATAAGTTATGCTACTGATAGTGAAAATGTTAAGGGTGTATATGAGCTTATGAAGAAAAATAAACTTGAAATGGAAGAGTCTATGATTAAGCTAGTTTTAACTCAAATGAAAGAGTCTGTAGATAAAATGACTGTAGAACAACTTATGCAAGGAATGCAAGGTGCAAAGCGTTAGTAAAATTTTAGCGTAAAATAAAAATATCTCTTAAAGTTATGCGAAAGTTTAATTTTAAGGGATATTTTTTTTAGGAGTTTAATACTTACCAAATAAATTATTTTAATTATTCTTTACATATTTATCAAAAAGTAATAAAATATAAGTGTAGTTTAGGAGGTTTGTATGAAAAAGATATTATATGAATTTTTAACTGTTTTTATAATATTAATTTCAGTGCTACTAATAAATAGTAGCGGAATAAAATCTAACAATAAATCTGTACCCGAAGAAATAAAGAAAGAGATATCCTATCAAAGGTCTGATAAATTTAAGAAAAAAACGCCTATTTTTAAAAATAATTTAAAAAAATCTACTAGAAAAAGTTTTAAAAAAAGTTCTATAGGCAAAAAAATTGATAAGTATAATGAAAGAAAATATGTAGATTTAAAATCTGCAAAGCCTGTGTATGTAAAGACTGAAAAGGGGCGTATAAATTTAAATGTAGCGACTTTAAATGATTTGATAAAAATAAAAGGTGTTGGAAATACAACTGCAAAATATATATTAAAGTTTAGAAAGGAAAAGGGCGCATTTTTATCTATTGATGAACTTCTACTCATAGAAGGAATAGGTAGGACAAAACTTAATAAAATAAAAGCTTATAATAAGTAATAGGCTTGACAAAGTCTTATAAATGCTATAATATTACTTAATAACAAACTACGTGGGAGGAAATGATGAGAATAAAATTAAGAAAGCTATATAAAGAGATTGATATTTTTATGAACAAAGAAGTCCTTGTAAAGGGCTGGATAAGAAACCATAGACAGCAAAAAGAGTTTGGATTTATTGAATTTGCAGATGGTACTTTTTTTGAAAGAGTACAGATTGTTTATGATAATACTCTTAATAATTTTAGTGAAATTCAGGCGTTAAGAGTTGGTTCAGCTATAGAAGTCAAAGCGGTGGTTGTGAAATCGCCTGCAAAGGGTCAAGTTTTTGAACTAAATGCAAGTGAAATCAATATTCTTGGAGATAGTCCAGAGAATTTCCCTATACAACCTAAAAAACACACGAGGGAGTTTTTGCGTGAAAAAGCACATTTAAGACCTAGAACTAACCTTTTTCAAGCAGTGTTTAGAGTAAGGTCAGTTGCGGCTATGGCTGTTCACGAGTATTTTCAGTCAAATAACTATGTATATGTACATACTCCATTACTTACAACTACTGACTGTGAGGGTTCAAATCAAATGTTTAAGGTTACAACTTTAGATTTTGATAATTTACCTAAAGATGAAAAAGGTAAAATTGACTTTAAAAAAGACCTTTTCCACAAAAAAACTTATATAACAGGTACTGGGCAACTTCACGGAGAGGCTTATGCTGCGGCATTTAGTGATATTTATACATTTGGACCTACTTTTAGAACAGAAAATTCAAACACTAAAACTCATATGAACGAGTTTTGGATGATAGAACCTGAAATTGCATTTTGCGACCTTGATATGTTAATGGACGTAGAAGAAGAGATGCTTAAATTTGTAATAAATTATATTATGGAAAAATGTCCGGAAGAGATTGAGTTTTTTGACAAATTTGTTGAAAAAGGTTTAAAGAAAAAGTTAGAAAATGTAGTATCTTCTGAATTTGCTAGAATAGACCATAAAGAGGCAGTAGATATACTTTTAAATTCAGGAGAAAAGTGGGAATTTGAGCCTAGTTATGAGGGCGATATTGCCAAAGAACACGAAAAATATATAACTAAGTATTTTGATAAGCCTGTATTTATAAAGAACTGGCCAAAGGATATTAAGGCTTGGTATATGAAGTTAAATGATGATAATAAAACTGTTGCTGCAGTAGATTTAGAAGTTCCGGGTGCAGGAGAACTTATGGGTGGTTCTCAAAGGGAAGAAAACTATGATAAGCTAGTAGCTAGAATGAAAGAAATGGATATTGACGAAGATACAGTTGAGTGGTTTGTAGAACTTAGAAAGTACGGTACTTTTGTGCATGCAGGCTTTGGAATGGGTTTTGAAAGACTTATAATGTATGTAACGGGTATAGACAATATAAGAGATGTAATACCATTTCCTAGAACTCCGGGAACTTGCGAATATTAAGAAAAAAACTTATACCTATTAAATAGGTATAAGTTTTTTTAAAAATTTACATATTGACGCATTTTTGACTTTCTTTTAATTTCTTTTTTTCTTCTCTTCTCTGGTTAATCTCTTCTTGAACAATTCCACCAATATGGTGTTTTCCACGTTCTTTTGCTATTTTTATTTGTTTTTGTCTTTCATCATATCTAGTTTTTTGAGATTGTGTTTTGCTATTATGGCAGTAGATACAAGATTTTCCTTTTTCGTAATATTCGTTTTGCATTTCTTCTTTAGTTAAAGGCATTCTACAAGCATAGCACTGGTCGTAACTACCTAGTTCTAAATTGTGTTTTACCGAAATTCTATTGTCAAATACAAAACATTCACCTATCCATAAAGATTCTTCTTTTGGAATTTCTTCTAAATATTTTAATATACCACCTTTTAAATGATATACCTCATCGAAACCTAGTTGGGTTAGATATGATGTAGATTTTTCACATCTAATTCCCCCTGTGCAGAACATTGCAACCTTTTTTGGTTTTTTAGTTTCAAGTTCGTGTTTTAAAAAATCAGGAAATTCTCTAAAGTTAGTAATATGTGGGTTTACAGCGTATTTAAATGTACCGATTTTAACTTCGTATTCATTTCTAGTATCTATAAGTAATACATCGGGGTCAGAAATTAATGCGTTCCAATCTTTAGGCTCTACGTATTTACCCGCTTGCGTTTTAGGATCAATATTGTCTACACGCATTGTAACGATTTCTTTTTTTAGCTTAACCTTTGTCCTGTAAAAAAGGCATAGTATCGGCGTGAGAAAACTTGTAATCAAACTTTCCTATTTCGGATATATTTTTTTTAAATCCTAGTACTTTATCTATACCTTCTTTAGAACCTGCAATAGTTCCGTTTATTCCCTCTTTGGCAATTAATAGAGTACCCTTTACTCCGTTACCAAGCATTGAATTTTTTATTGGCTCACGGTAATTTTTAAAGTTTTCAAAGTCCGTGAATTTATATAAAGCCGCAACGACTATTTTATCTTTATTTATAATATCTCCTATATTATTATAATATTTTATTTATAAAATTATATAATTATTTTTATAATTATAACAATATATATTTACCCTATTAATAGATAATTAAACTTTTTTGTGTATATAGATACCCTGATAACAATATTTTATTTTTAACTTGAATATATTTAAAAAATTTTATTAAGTGTTATAATATTAGTAGTTTATATTTGTCATTATTAAATAATAGGAGGAAATTTTATGAAACAGGTGTTAAAAAAAGTAGTTGTGTTAAGTATAATTTTTGCTATTGTAATAAGTTATACATTGGTTTTACAAAATAATGTATATGCAGAAAGTAAAGCTGAAAAAGACTTTAAGGTAAAACTTTCTAAAGATGGAAATGTAACTGCTACTTATACTAAAGCTAAAAAACAACTATTTATAAGTGGTAATGGAAAAATAGATATTAAACTTTGGGCATTAATGGCTAGAAAGTTTGATAAAGAAAATTATGGTAGATTTTATAGAGATAAAGAAACCTTTGAATGGGTTGATAAAAGAGGGTGGATTGGGAAAGAAAATTTTGATATAGTTTTTGATAAAAATACTAAAGTAAAACTTTGTAATAGCGTAGATGATAAGAAAGACCTATTTGGATATGGCTTATTTACATATTTTGATAACCAGATTTATTTTAATAATGCAGTAGATACGTTAGAAGTAACTAATATGCATTGTATGTTTTTCGGGGCGAAAAGATTTAATCAACCAATAAATTTTAATACCAAAAATGTAACTGATATGGGATGGATGTTTTGGGGCGCAGAAAGTTTTAATCAGCCAATAAATTTTGACACTTCTAATCTAATTTTTATGAAATGTATGTTAGGTTGGACAGATAATTTTAATCAAGATATAAATTTTAATACTTCAAAGGTTTATAATATGGATGCAATGCTTTTTATGCGAGATTCTTTTAGGTCAAGTGTAAAATTAGATATCCGTTCAATTGGTAACCCTATAAAAAATTTAAATCCAAGAGATGAAGATATAGAAAATATTTTATTTATAAAACTTAAAAAGCCTGAATATAAAAGAAGTAGTATTATACCTATAAAAAAACTAATCTTAATGAATAATGATGGGTTAAATGAAACTGTTTATCAATCGCTTTTAAAAAATACTGTTGCAAATGAGTATGAGTTTATAAAATTAGGAAATTTTACTTTTAAAGTTCCTGCAGATTATATTGTAAAAAATTTAACTTCTAAAAAACAAGAGGAAGTTAAAAAGGGAACGGATTATAAATTCAAAAAGGGGAATAGTTATTTACTTATAAATAAAAATTCTGAAAAGTTTGAAAAGAGAGTTATAAAAAAAAGTAAAATTAATCCTAAAGAAAATAAAATTAATTCTAAAGATTTTGGAAAAGTAATACGTAATTTATATGATCCATTAGTGTATAATCCTTTTATAAAAGTAGTTATATTTTTTATTAGATATATTTTATTAAACCTATTATAAAAGTTTAATTTAGATAATATGTATTATATTTTATATAGGATTATTGCTTTTTATAAATTGACGTGATATAATTATTTTAATAGTTAATTTAAAGGAGGATTTATGAGAAAAATTTTGAGTTTTTTACTTATTACAACATTGTTTTTATCGGGGTGCGGTTCTGCCGATAAGGATAAAAAAGATGCTACTAAAGACAATAATAATACTAAAGTTGAAAAGAATAAAGATTCTAAAAAAAATATTAATGGAAAAGACATATTTGTAGATTTAGTTATAGCTATAAGTGGGATAGATGATAAGTCTTTTAATCAATATACTTGGGATGGTATGCTTAAATTTGGAAAAGAATTTAATGTACCAGATGCTAATTTTAAATATGCGCTTTCTCTAAAAGATGAGGATTTTGTAAAGAATTTATCTAATTTTTCAGACCAAAAACCTGATATTATAGTTTCGCCTGGATATTATTTTAAAGATGCGGTTTCAATTGTGAGTAAAAAATATCCAAAGCAGAAGTATTTAATTATAGATAATATAGTTGAAAATAGAGATAATGTTTGTTCTGTTGTATTTAACGAAGAAGAGGCTTCTTATATAGTTGGTGTAATTGCAGGTATGAAAGCGAAAGAGGAAGGTTATAAAAAAATCGGATTTTTGGGCGGTAAGGATGTACCTTTAATACATAAATTTGAGGCTGGTTTTGAGGCTGGCGTATATAGAGTGAACAAAGATGTCGAAATAGTTATTGTGTATGCTGATGACTTTTCAAATCCTAAAAAGGGTAAAAAGTTAGCTAAAGAAATGTATGATAAAGGTGTAAAAATCATTTATAATGCAGCGGGCGATACTGGAAACGGAATGATACAAGAAGCTGTTGATAGAGCTAAAAAGGGTGAAGATGTTTGGGCTATTGGTGTAGATAAAGACCAATATGAAGAAGGTAAATACAGCAAGGATAAATCAGTAGTAATAACTTCTGCTATAAAAAGACTTGATGTAGTAACATATAATACTTTAAAATTAGTTGCTGAAGGTAAATTTAAGAGTGGTTTAAAAGTTTACAATCTTAAAAATAAAGGAGTAGGGCTTCCAAATAAAAATCCAAATCTAAAAAAATCATGGCTAAAAAAAGCTAAACATTATAGAAAGGGGATAATTCTTGGAAAGGTTAAAGTACCTTTAGAACCAAAGAGAATTAAAGAATTAAAGAAAAAAAAGAATAAATAATCTAATATGGCCTAATTTATACTTAATATAAATTGTAGGAGAGATGTTATGAAAAAAATATTAATTATTTTACTAGTAATAAGTGTAGCTTTTACGGGTTGTGCTACAAAAAAGATTAAAAATAAGAATGTTGATGCTAGTAAAAACGTAAAAAAAATAGATGTTTGTTTATTAATAGCAAAGAGTGGTATAAATGATGAGTCTTTTAATCAATGTGTTTGGGAAGGTATGCAAAAGTATGCAAAAGATTTTAAACTTTCAAGTGAAAATTTGAAATACGCTCAAGCACTTTCTAAAGAAGATTATGTAAAAAGTTTGTCGATATTTGCAGATGAAAAGCCGAGTCTTATAGTAGCGTCGGGATATTATTTTAAAAAGCCTATTGAAATAGTAAGTAAAAAATATCCAAAGCAGAAATATTTGCTTATAGATAATGTGGCTAATTCTAAAAATGTATTGTCTGTTACATTTAAGGTAGAAGAGGCGTCTTATATTGCGGGAATAATTGCTGCAATGAAATCAAAAGAAAAAAATTATAAAAAAATAGGTTTTATTGGTGGTATTGATAAACCGGTAAATCGTGCATTTGAAGCGGGTTTTGAGGCAGGTGTAAAGGAAATAGACAAGAATTTAGAATTACTTGTTTATTATGCAAATGATTTTACAAACCCTGCAAAAGGTCAAAAGTTAGCTAAAAAGATGTATGATAAAGGCGTAAATATAATATTTAGCGCAGCATCGTCTACAGGTAATGGCGTAATAAAAGAGGCAAGAAGGCGTGCAAAAAAAGGCGAAGATGTTTGGATAATTGGTGTAGATAAAGACCAATATAAGTGCGGTATTTATGATAGTAACAAGTCTGTGATACTTACTTCGGTTTTAAAAAGGTTAGATATAGCTGTTTATGATACAATGAAGTCAGTTGCTAATGGTAAATTTAAAGCGGGTAGTAAAAAGTATGCTTTAAAAAATAATGGAGTTAGCTTACCAAATAAAAATCCAAATCTAAAAAAAGAATGGCTTAAGACAGCTATGGAATACAAAAATAAGATAATACAAGGAAAGGTTAAAGTACCTTTAGAACCTAAAAGGATTATAAAAAAAGATAGGAAGTAATTTTACTTCCTATCTTTTTTATATCCTATCTAAGGGCTTGTTTTGCCCCCCCCCTATTGGGTTTGCCTTCTTTCTGTTTATACATATTTTGGTCTGCTATATGTAAAACTTTTTCAAAATCTATGTGTTTACTTGAGTCATAATATGCGCATCCATAAGATACTCCAAAGTTTTTAATTCCGTCGCCTACGTATGCTAGTTGGTAATCTTCAACTAATTTATCTAAATATTTATTTATGTCTATTTCTTTTGGCGCATGATATATCATTACAAACTCATCCCCACCTATTCTATATAAATCTTTTTTATAAGTATTATCAAATACTTTTTCTAATTTATGTATGAGAAGTTTGATGATTTCATCTCCATATTTGTGTCCGCAAAAGTCGTTTATATATTTTAAATTGTCTATATCAAATAAAATTATAAAGAAATTAGATTGGCTTTTATTATAAGTATTTTTTTCTTCTGAGAGAAGTTGCCTGTTACCAACTCCAGTTAGCTTATCAGTAAATGCTAATTTTCTATACATATCTGCCTTTGTTTTTTCATCACGGTCAGACATATATATATTTAAGTATTCGTAAGTTTGTAATATAAAGAATATAAATATTAATATTTTAATATAGTTATTCAACTGGATAAAGCCTTTGAATTGGTTCATATAAATTGAGAATAAAACTCCTAACAAAAGTGGTGTGAAAGTAAATCTTACTAATTTAAATTTATGTTTTGTATTATCTTTATATGTAGCTAGCGTGTATATTAATGCTATTGAGATTATAAAATTAATTATATTAGTGTATTTTACCATCATATCTAAATATTGGTTTCCATTTAGAGTTAGTAGGTGTTGAATACTTAAATTTAGCACAGCGAATATATATATTAAATTTAGGTATCTTGATTTTTTTTCATCTACTCTAGCTATTATTGCCCTTACCATAAATATTGGTATAATCATTATAGACGTATAATTAATCATATATAGGAAAATTTTGTATTTATCAAATATATAGTAACTCATTGTGGTTACTGAAAAAATATAAATTGCTATAAATGTTGATAGTAGTGCCATATTTTTAAAGTATAGATCTATTTTATTTTTTCTTTCAAAGAAGTTACTAGTTATTATTATACTGAAACAAATAAATATCATACAAATTATAAGTAGTATATTGAATAGGTCTTCTTTTAAGAAGTAATATGTTATCGTATCTATTTTTTGACCTATTTTAACATTTTTTATTACAAATTTTCTTTTTTGTTCTTTAGTATTTTCAAAATGAATAGTTATATCGTTATTTTTAACTGTTTTGGGTATGTCTACAAAGTTTAACATATCAGCATCTGCGTATTTAGACTTATTATTGTTACCTATATTTCTGTATATTATGGTGTTATCAATTTCTACTCTTATTAGAGTATCTTTTGTTAAGAAGGATAGAACTTTGTCGTCTATCATACCTATATTTTTTAATTTTAGTACAATGGAAAAACTTTTGTTAGTATTTATAACAAATGGTAATTTTGATTCATAAGGTTTTTCTCCCTCAATTTTAACGTCAATTTTTCCGTTGAAAACATAAGGAGCTTGAAATTTTCTAATGTCTTCTGAAAGTAAATATTTGTTTTTTATTAAAGTTGCTATTACAACTATAAATATTAGTAATGTAAATATAGATATAACTTTTTTAAATTTATCTATAAATTGAAAAATTGAATTCATTATAATTATTTCTCCTAGTTTTTTTGTTTCTAAAGTTAATTTCATTATAAAATTTAATGTTAAAGTAGAATCATTATATCATAAGTTTTTAGAAATATGAATATTAAATATAAAATATATACTACTTTTGTACTATAATTAAAAAATATGATTAAATTGATAACTTTTTTTTATTGAAACGTTAATTTCGATAAGTTAATTATATAATAAAGTTTTTTGCATTTAAAATGTAACATACTTTTGATTATAAAAAATAGTTTTTTTAGTTATAATGCTTGATTTTCGGGGGGGGTGTATGGTATTATGTAAAATAACGTTTATAAATTTAATTATTTTTAATTATTTTAATTAAAAATAATATTTTAGGAGGGTAATATGAAAGGATTTAAATACAATTTATTGTTTGGAATTTTAGCAATTTCGATAATTTTTTCTATAAGTATTTTTGAAAAAAATGTAGTTTTTGCAGAAGAAGGTGAAAAGTTTATGTCTGACCCTAATTATGTGTATTTAATAGAAGGTTCATCAGGTATTATTCATAGACTAAAAATTAATGATAGACAGAATATTAGTAAAAATGTTACAGAAGTAGTAACAGAAAATAGAATGATTGATGGAAGATCTTTTGGTGGATTAACTAATAGTGGATATTATGAAATTTGGAAAAAAACAGGATATAGACCTGGTCAATTAAATGCATTGGGATTATCACAAGATGGAAGATATGCTTATGTTATAGCAACTACACCAAATTTAGTAGCAAAAAGTAAAAAAAGAAGTGCTTTAGCTATATTAAGATATGATGCTACGAAAAAAGGCTGGGAAATATTAAGTACAGTTGATGAATGGGGAGATAATGCACCTAATTCAGCTAATAGATATTATACAAAAGGTGGATATGATCCAGTAAGTCATTCATATGTGTTTTCAACAACTGAATTTTTAAATAATTCAGATTTTGGACCAGCAGATGGAACAAAATATACTGAAAGATTTTGGGCTTATAATATAGATGACCATAGTTTTAAATCAATTGGTTATATTGTACCTAATTTTATGAAAGAGTTAGGTCTTAGTCAAGATAAAGTTAAACAAACTAAAGTTGTTCTTAATGGTGATTTTTCTATTGGTTCAAATGGTGAATTGACAGTATTATTTAATGTTGTTAATACAACAGATAGAAAAAATATGAAATCAGTTGCATTTAGATATAGAGTTCCTTATAAAACTTTTAAAAAAGCATTAGAATTAGGAAATGCGGAGCATGAAATTATAGGTAATATTGATTTTCGTGCAGAGATTCCAGTTAATTTCAGTGGAGCTGCAATAGATACTGATGGTAATATGTTTATTTCAAATGGTAAAAATGTATGGGGGTTAGTTCCTAATAATTATTATACAATGCCTAAGCTGCATGGTAGAACAGCTCCTGGTAGTAACTGGACTGATATGGCAACTGTACCAGGACATTTTGTAATGGTTAAATATGAAGATGAACAAGGAAATAAAATTAAAGATGAAGTATTTAGTAAATCTAATATGCTAAATGATACTCCTTATGATACAACAAAGGATAAACCAAAAGAAATAACATTTAATGGAAAAACTTATATTTTAAAAGAAGTTAAACAAGGTTCTGATAAAGAAAAAGATGTTTTATATGATAGAGATTATTTTGTAACTTATGTATATCAAGAAGTTAAAATAACAAAATTTGTAGATGAAAATAATAAGACTATTGAGTTAAAAGATGCAATAAAAGATAAAGGTTTTGTAGTGAATGGTGATGAACCAAAAGAAATAGAAAAGGATGGAGTAAAATATTACAGAACAAAAACTCCAGCAACAGAAAAAGGAGATACAAAAACTTTCTTTTATGCGAAAGAAAAGCTTACTAAATGGGTTGATGAAGATGGAAATGTTTTAAAACCAGAAGATACAGGGGTGGATTATAATAATGACAATCCTGATACATTAGAAAAAGATGGAGTAACATATTATAAAAAAGAAAAAACAGAGGCTGATGGTACTAGAACTTATATCTACTCAAAAGAAAAAACAACAAAATTGTTGCAAAAGAATTTGTAGATGGAGAAGAAGTAATAACATTAGAAGACGGAACAAAATACTATAAATCAGCAACAAATCCAACAATAGAAGGAAGCGAAAAAACAGTTTATTATACAAAAGAAAAAACAACAAAATGGGTAACAGATGATAAAACACCTATAGATTTAAAGAATGCAGAAAAAGGGAAAGATTATGGTAATGGACCAGAAACTCTAACAAAGGACGGAGTAAAATATTACTTAACAGAAACAAAAGATCCAGTAAACGGTGTTAAAGTTTACGTTTACTCAAAAGAAAAAACAACAAAATTTGTAGATGAAAATAATCAAGAGTTTGAAGTAAAAGATTTAATTAAGCAAAAAGATTTTGTTTTATTATAAAAAAGAAGTAACAACAAAATGGGTAACAGATGATGAAACGCCTGTAGATTTAAAAGATGCTGAAAAAGGAAAAGACTATGGTAATGGTCCGGAAACTCTAACAAAGGATGGGGTAACATATTACTTAACAGAAACAAAGAATTTGTTGACGGCAAACCAGTAATTACATTAGCGGATGGGACTAAGTATTATCAATCAGCTACAGAACCAACAATTAAAGGTACTGAAAAGACTATATATTATACAAAAGAAAAAGTAACTAAATGGATAGATGTAACAGATCCTAATAACTCTGAATTAATGCCTAAAACAGAAGTAGAAAAGGGTAAGGATTACATAGATGCAGGAACACTTCCAAAAGGATATGTATTTGTAGGCACTGAAATAATTAATGGCGAAACAGTTCATAAATATGTGAAAGAAAGGACAACGAAATTTGTAGATGAAAATAATAAAACATTAGAACTAGCAGACAAAAATGTAGGTAAAGAATTTGTAGATGGCAAAGAAATAATTACATTAAAAGATGGAACTAAATATTACAAATCAGAAACAGAACCAACTATAACAGGAAGAGAAAAAACAGTTTATTATAAAAAAGAAGTAACAACAAAATGGGTAACAGATGATGAAATTCCAGTAGATTTAAAAGATGCTGAAAAAGGAAAAGATTATGGTAATGGACCAGAGACTTTAACAAAAGATGGCGTTAAATATTATCTACAACCAAATCCAGTTGAGAAAGATGGTGTTAAAACATATGTATATTCAAAAGAGAAAACAACTAAATGGATAACAGATGATAAAACGCCTGTAGATTTAAAAGATGCTGAAAAAGGAAAAGACTATGGTAATGGTCCGGAAACTCTAACAAAGGATGGGGTAACATATTACTTAACAGAAAATAAGTCAACAAAAGATGAAGGAAAAATTCCAAACTATGAGTTTGTAAAAACAACTACAGATAAAAATGGTAATGTAACACACCACTTTAAGAAAATTGTAGAAAAAGTTTATAAAGCGACTCATAAGTTTGTAAGTGCGGAATTAGGAAAAGATTTGCCACAAGCGGTAAACGATTTACTACCAAAAGATAAGGTGGATTTAAAAAATAATACAGAAGTAAAACCAAACTTACCTGAAAAATTAGAAGTAAGAGTAGAAGGTGGTAAGTGGGTGTTTAAAGGTTATGACAAACAAACAGCACTAATAAAGAATAAAGATGAACATTTTATAGGAAAATGGGAGTTTATAAAAGATGATGTTGTTGTAGTCGAAAAAGAAAGCCAATATATAACAAGATGGGTAGATGAAAACGGAGAAGACCTAAAAACTTCAGTGGTAGGAAAAA
>PDWI01000325.1_pt1 | contig 76588 bp, 64 predicted proteins | sample 1430891 | NCBI WGS metagenome assembly PDWI01 (sample SAMN01162508, study PRJNA174530) | Oral metagenome, whole genome shotgun sequencing project. | biome: Marine environment; feature: Marine mammal; material: Swab sample of the gingival sulcus; isolation source: swab sample of gingival sulcus...
CTTACTATCTCTAGAGTAGTTTTTTAAAATTCCACTATAACAATTGCCATTTACACTTCCTATACTTTCAGCAATAGGCTTTCCTAAGCTTTTTCTATTAATAAAATTACCATTTAAGTCATATTTATTTACTATTCTACTGTTGACAGATGTTACAAATATAGTATCATTATTTAAAATAATACCATTGGGTTGTATTATTTCTCCGGGACCTTCTCCATTACCTCCAAATATCTTAGATAGTTTTCCATATTTATCTATTATGGCTATTTTCCCTTCTTTATAAGAAGATAGATATAAATTACCTTTATCATCAATGAAATGTGGAAAGAAACCTGCAAGATCTAGATCTCCTAAATTTAATTCATATATTTTTTTTGTTTCTGCCTTTACAGTATTAACATTTTTATTAACTCTGTTTCTTATAACTTTTTTTCCATCTATAATTATGGTTTTATAGCCAACTTCATTGGAACAAGAAAGAAATAAACAGGTAAATAATAGTAGTATTATTTTATAATAAATATGGCCATAAAAGCTCAACTTAATTAAAATATGTTATTATTGTAAAAAGAATTAGTGGACTAGAGATAAATAATATTAAGATATTTATTCCTGTAAAAATTTTTAAATATCCTTTTTTATTTTTCCCTTTCATAACTCTTTTATGGGTAAATATATTTATTACAAAATTAATCACACTAGCAACTAAAGAAACTAAGAGAGAGCTATTTTTATCATATCCAAATAATGGAAGAGCAATATAAAAAGATACTCCGAATAGCAAAGAAGAGAAGATATTTACCAGGGTAAAATAAATTTTTATATTTTTTTGTAAAAATAACCAAGTGTTATCATCTTTATACATTTTATAAATCATTAATAATATTACTATACGACCTAATATTCTCATATTATCCTCCCTCAATAAAAATAGAAAAATTATATAATATTATAAACTTTTAGACTGCCATTATCCACATTAAATGTATAAATTTTATCATTAATTATTTTTATATGCATAAATGCATTAAACTCAAAATCAATATCAAATTCAAAATAATTAGTATTTATAAATTTATTATCCTTGAAAATATCAAATCTTAGACCTAAGTTTTTATCATCCAATTCTTTAGGAGTACAAACCCAAATCCTTTTTTTATTGTCAATATAAATTCCATTTATAGATTTTTTATATTTTTTTCCTCTATTTTTAGGCTTCATGGAAGATATTCTACTTAATTTCTTTTCCGCTAAAAAGTACTCATGTTCTGAATATTCTTTTTTTGAATAACTTTTTGAAATAACTCCTTTATGGTTTCCTAAAAAATCATAGAAATTTATTTCATAGAAATCATAAGAATTCTTAGCAACATAGATATATTTTTCATCAGACACATAACTAGAATATAAAAATAAAGGATCTGTTGAATCTCCTTGTTTAAATGAAAGTTCTTTTTTATAAATTGATTTAATTGGAATAATATTATTATCATATATATTTATAGATGTAAAATATATTAGTTTTTTTTCATATTTTTTTAGGTCAAAACTTGATCCTACTAATTTACTATTAGTAATATTTTTTAGAAAGAATGGTATTTTACCTTTTATATTTTTTTTTCTCACAAATTTACCATTAACAGTGAATAATGTAACAGTTCTATTATAATTATTATTGATATATATTGAATCATTTGATATAAAAAATGATGATACTTTAGTAAATTCTCCAGGTCCAGTACCCCTTCCTCCAAATTCTTTAATAAAAATGCCTTTAGAATTATATTTTTTCACTTTAAAATCTTTAAAATCTATAAAATATATATTCCCAAAACTATCAACATCAAAAAAAGCTGGATATGTTAAATTGTCAGTTCCTGAACTTATCTCAAATTGTTTATCGACTTCAACAAAATAATTTTTATCCAACGGAATATTTGAATTCTTATATTCTTCTACTTCTTTTTTACTCACCGAACAACTTATAAATAAAATAAAAAATGCTAATAATAGTTTATTGTATTTCACTTTATCCTCCATTTGGTTAGAATCTGGTTATTGATATACTTCAGAAACATTACAACTAAAAATTGTTTTATTATCATAATGCATTTTCAAAAGTGTTTTTAAAGAAAATTTCCATTTTTCACAATTATTTTTTTTATTATTTTGTATTTTAGTATAAGGACAACCACCCAAACAAAGAGGTAAATAGCTACAGTTTTTGCAATTTATGTTATCAAAAGGATTCCATAAAATCCATTTGTTATAGTTTTTAGAATCAAAATAACTCCTATCTGTAATTTTACCAAAAGAAGCTTTTGGGTTTGTACTATCATTCCAGCATTTATGCATTTCTCCGTTAGGTCCAAAAACAACAGAGTTTGTTCTTGTTGCTCCACAAAAATCATTTTTATTCCTAGGATAGATCGATATTTTAAAACCCTTTTTTAGGGCATATTTAAATATCTTTATTTCTTCAATTGAAAATTCTTTTTTTGAAAGTTCTCTAGTTTTATAATGGTTTTTATCAAGTTCATTTTTCGCAAAATCTTGAACATGCCCAAGATATGGATATACCCTGTTTTTCAGACCTTCTTTCTCTAGGATATCAAATAAATTTTTAATATCAAAAAAATTTTCTTTATCAATATTGATTCTTACACTAATTTTAAAATATTTTGAAGCTATTTTTATATTTTCTATTATCTTATCAAAGGTTCCTTTATTATCTTTTTTATATGGTCTTCTAATATTGTGAATATCTCTACTCCCATCTACAGTAATTTGCAAAGCGTCTATTTTTAATAATTTTAAAAGCTTAATTTTTTCAGTATTTAAATCATAACCATTTGTTATCATCATTGAAGAATAAACAGCCCTTCTTTCATTTGAAATCTTTATAAAATACTTGGATAATTTTTCTATTATTTCTAATTCCAGTGTAGGTTCTCCACCAAACCATACTACTCCAAAAACACCGCTATAGAGTAACTTTTTTTCAACATACTTTTTAATTCTATCTATAACCTCTTTAGTCATAATCTCTCTTTTGTTGTCTTCAAAACAGTAAGAACAGTTGAAATTACAATCCAAAGTTGGTGAAATTGTTAATGTCAAAGTTTTTTTTGAATATCTGTTTTCTTCATATCTAAGCTTTATAAAATTAAACTCATCAAACTTACTATCAATTAGAAATCCATTATTAGTTAAGGTTTTAAGCAGAGTATTATTTATATCACTATAGATAGGTGTAGTATTTAATAAAGCTTTTACTTTTAAGTATTCCTTATTATTATCAAATACAATAAATGAATTTCTAAAAGAATTGTAACCAAAATAGTTGCCATCATCTTCCCATAGAATATTATATTCTGATTTCTTTAGAACCAAGGTTAACTCCAAATAAATTTATCAAAAAAGTTAATTATTATTTAATTTTTTATTGGTCAAAAAATAATTTTTGACCAATAAAAATCATCATAAAATTATTGTGTCAATCGCACATATATCTGCGGCACACATATCAAGTACACACGCTTCTGCTAAACAAGCGTTAGCTCCACATGCTTGAATTGCACATCCTTTCCATCCACAAGCATCAGCAGCACAAGCATCTTTAGTATCTTCATTTTCAGAAGAAACATAAAAAGAAGTAGATCTTTCTATAACCTTCATAATTTTCTCCAATTTTACTTTTACTTTTTTGTTGTAACTACCCATACACTATTACTGACAATAACCGGTTTTAATAACTTGCTCTCATAGTTTCTGAATAGATTATATTTAAATTTACAACTGCTTTTATACAGCTACAAATATTTTCCATGTCCAATTTTGATATAAGAAAATTTATCAGGGGTTTCTGATGTTTTCTTTTTAAACCACCTAATAAAATGTTCTTCGTTTTTAAACCCGACTTCATAAGCAATACTACTGATTTTATAATCTTTATTCCTCAATAGCTCTATAGAGTATTTTAATCTACAACCCTGATAAAAATCTTTCAAACTTTCCTTTTCAAAACCTTTAAACCAAATTCTCATTGTATTATATTTTATACCTGCTTTCTCGCAAATACAGGGTAATGAAAAACAATAACACTCATTGCTCTTGATTATTCTTTTTATTCCTTCGATTTTCATCCTTTTAAACTTTTCACAGTAAAATCGTCTATACTTTCTATCTCTCTTCTCCAACTATCTTCTCCGATGATTTAAAATAGAATTTACTTGAGGCTTGTTTTTAAAAGATCATAGATATGATCCATACTTTACTCTATTAGTTGCCCTAAAATTAATTACTAAAAACACTCTTCCTCCTTTAATTTCTTAATCTAGGGATGTCTGTTCCCTCATTGTTATCACTTCTATCCGTATCAATAATAATTGCTTTACCATCTACCATTACATAGATAATTTCTGCACTAACTTGAGATGTTAATGTTGCAATTAAAATGATAAGTAAAAATATCTTTTTCATCCTAAACTCCTATAATTTGTGCTACAGGAGGATTTTACAAAGAAAATTTTTATCTTCAAAATCTACTATTTTTGGTAAAAGTTACTAGTTTTATCTTTTAAATTATATTGATTATGAAAGATAAGGATTTAAGCTTGCAATTTTTGATAAATATTTTTACCTTAAAAAGAAACAATAAATTTTGGATAGTATGGCGTATTCTCTAGATTATAAAAACCTAGTTCTTGATAGAATCCTTAAAGGTGAATCAATTCTAAATATATCAAAAGATTTCTCTATATCCAGAAAAACACTTTATACTTGGAAGAGTAAGGGAGGGGCTTGTTTAAAACCAAGTATTAGAGAAAGGGTTATATCTTTTGAAGAGAAGAGAAAAATAGTAGAACTTAAATCTTCTAACCCTAAAATTACTCTAAGAGAGATAAAGGAAAGATTAAAGCTATCTATATCTCTTAAATCGATATTTAGTTATATAAAAAAGGAGAATCTATCCGAACCTAGAATTAAAATTAGTACAGAAAACTATAAAAACTACTACTCCTATAGTGTGGAAAAACTTGAATATTTATATAATAAACTAATCAAAACAAAAAAGTTTAAAGAAACTATTGAGGAAAGATTCTGTTTCTTTTTAATATTTTATGATAGAGGGATCTTTAAAAATGCTCTTAAAATTATTAAATCTCTTCACAGAAATATAAAAAAAGTAACAGAGGTTTTAAAGGGGAAACCAAGGTTTAATCCTATAGAGTTTTATAGAGTGTTGGGGGATTGTTATTGTGCAAACGGCATAAAGAGTGAGGGTGACTTTTACTATGAAAAATACCTTCAAAAACTTGATGAAAATATTTTATCAAACAATAAGAGTAATGATCTATTAGGGTTTTCATCCCTTCTTTTTACCTCTGATATAGAACGATCTAAAAGTATGGCTCTATATCTTAAGAGAGAGGTAAATAGTATTTTAGATTCACAAATTAAAAATAGAGTTTGTTGGGGGATAGGGGATTACTATTATAAATTAGGATCCTATGAAGAGGCTAAACACTATTATGGTATAGTATCTAAGGATACTAAAACTAGCAAAACAAATATAGCTATTTCATATTTTGCTATTTCAGTTTGTGAGAAAAATTTAAACAACCTATCTAAATCTTTATTTTTTTTGAATAAAGCTAAATCTTGTAATAACAATGAAGATCTCTCCCTTGCTGGGCAGATAGAGAAAGAGATAGGCTTGATCGCTTTTAGACAACTAAGAAAGAGAAAAGCTATAAATCAATTTCTAAAAGCTAAGAAAATATTTGTTAGTATAGATAACGAGAAAGAACTTGTAATCACTTTTTTTAATATGTGTAGGTACTATAAATATTATAAGAGTGAGAAAAATTATCAATTATACTATAATAGGATTGAAACCCTAGGTAAAAACAATCCAAAACTTTCAACAAAGTATTGGTTGGAGAAACTGGATAATCTTTAAACCTTTTCCCTCTTTTTCTTGGTATTATACTATATCAAAAATTATATTAGATATATAAATCTATTTTCTTAAAGGAAAGATTATGAAAAAGCTAGGCTTAGGAATACAAGAGCTGTCAAAATTAAGAGAAAATAATTATGTTTATGTAGATAAAACGGAAATTATCCATAGGATTATTACAACTGGTTCCTACTACTTCCTTTCTAGACCTAGAAGATTTGGGAAATCTCTCCTTGTGAACACAATAGAGGAGATTTTTAAAGGAAATAAAGAGCTATTTAAAGAAACTTGGATTTACGATAAGTGGAACTTTGAAGAGAGGTTTCCGGTTATAAAAATAGCTTTTACGAATCTAGATTATGAAAATAATGATTTAGGAGACGAGATTTCTGAAGTGTTGGATAGGATAGCTGGTAAAAATGAAATAAAGCTAAACTCTAAGACATATAAAAAGAAATTTCAGGAATTGATAATAGCTTTGAGCAAAATAAACCCTGTTGCTATTTTGATAGATGAGTATGATAAACCTATTATTGATTATATCACTGATATAAAAACAGCTGAAAAAAATAGAGAAACCTTAAAAAAATTCTACTCTGTTGTTAAGGATTTGGATAAACATATAAAACTACTCTTTATAACCGGAGTATCAAAGTTTAGTAGAGTATCGTTTTTTAGCGAGCTGAATAATTTAACGGATATAACAATAAAAAAACAGTATGCGGATATTACAGGATATAGCGAAAAGGAGATTGAAGATAATTATGGAGAGTATTTAAAAGAGATCGAAGATGAGTTTAATCTCGATAGGAAAGGTTTAATGAACCTTATAAAGTTATGGTATAACGGATACTCTTGGGATGGAAAAACCTTTGTTTATAACCCATACTCTGCAATAAGTTTCTTAAATGATAGGGAGTTTAAAAATTTTTGGTTTAAATCCGGAACTGCTACATTTTTAATAAAAAAGATTAAAGAGAATGGAATAAATATCAAAAATTATGATAAAATGATAAAAGTTCCTGAAACATCTTTAGATTCTTACGAAATCAATAATATTGATATAACCGTTCTACTATTCCAAGCAGGATATTTAACTATAAAAGAAAAAATTGTTGATAGGAACGATTTTTCTCTATCCTATAAGTTGGGTTATCCAAATATGGAGATAAGAAAATCTTTATATCTACTTTTAGGAGCTGAATTTTCAGATATTCAGAGTGGTATTTTCTCCCAAATGTCCCAAAGTTTATTAGACTCTCTAAAAACAAATGATATAGACCTATTTATTGATACTTTGAGATCTATTTTTGCTTCCATACCAAACAATTTAGCCAGTGGAAGATATGAGAGTTATTATCATACTGTTATCTATTTAGCTTTAATGTTTATTGGAACAAATATCAAGGTTGAACAAAAAACAAATAATGGTATAATTGATGCTGTAGTTGAGACTGCTAATTTTGTTTATATCATGGAGTTTAAGATGAGCAGTGCTTCATCTGCCATAAAACAGATTAAAGAGAAAAAGTATTACGAACCATACTTAGCCGATAAAAGAGAGGTTTTTTGTATGGGTATAGCCTTTGATGAAAAGGATAGGAATGTGGATGATTTTATAGTTATGGGTTTAGATGAGCTGAAATAATAGAACTATATTTTACATATATTTTAACAGGAAATTCACTTATACTCCTTCCACTCATATACTCCCCATAGAAAACTTTTTTGATCATATATCTTTCCATGAGAATCAACTTTCTCTTCTGACTCATATAGTCCAAATAGAACATAAATATTGTTTTTGGACAATATTTTTTTCCCATCTCGACCACTTATCAAATGGCTTATCTCTTTCCTAAGTAGTTTTTTCTCTCTATGTAGTTCTAAAGTATCCTTTCTAAAAGAGTTTTCCAATATTTCTATCTCTCTATTCAAACTCTTTTTTAACCCTTTTATCTTTTTGTTAAGAATATTTATATCCCTCTGTTTTGAGATAAGTTCTAACAAAAGATCCTGATTTTCTGTAATAGAAGGATATACATGACTACCAAAAAAATAGTTATTAGTTTTTGGAAAATTGATAGAGTCCAAATCAGCAGGAAGATTTAGTTTAGACTTGTACCTATCAATAGTTGAATCGCTATAACTTATAGTTGTACAAGAAGAGAGAAATAATATAGAAATAGTTAGTACAATTTTTAAATAGATTGAGTAAAAAAATATTTTTCTCATAATAAATTACCCTTAAATTCTCTATTAAAATAAAAGTTTTCACTTTTGAGCTATCAATAAAATATCAACCTCTTAAATAAGATTTATTCTTTTTTTCAGTAGATCCTATTTAATCATAATTAAAAGTTTTTTACTCTTACTATAGTTAGGATTAAGCTCTAAAGATTTTTTTAGATAAGTCTTAGCATTTTCATAATCATTTTTAAGATGATATAACTTACCCAAAAGATAGTTTGCCCTAAATAATCTCGGCTGATTATCCAGTATATTGATTTTATCCTTTAGTTTTAAATATCTCTTTAAATATTCAATACCCTTATCATAGTTTAACTTTTTCTTTACCGAGTAATTTCCATAGTAAGACAGTAGTTTTGTAGATTCAATCTTAGATATTCCTCTATCTAAAACTTCAAACCCTTTGTCATTCATATTTCGCATAAAATAACTTCTTGCTGTTAAGAAATAAAAATTAGGATTCAAACTATACTTCTCAATACATTTCTCTCCAAAAGATCCTGCATCATCCATATCACCACCGAAAAAGAAAAGCCTTAATTTACATAGATCAGAATATTCCTCATCAAATTTATAGGTATCGCTTAATATTTTTTCAGTTTCATCATCATCTCCACCATAAAACCAAGGAACAATTTGGTATTCTAAAGCTAAGTGAAATATTAAACCTTTATGTTTAGGATTGAGTTTATACCCTTTTTTGAGAAAATCAAAGGTTTTATCAACTTTTTCCTTACCGGATGGAAGATTTGCATCTTTTGAGTTATCTGTCGATAGTAAAAATTTTGCAGTCTTATATAAAATATCGGGATCATCATCTTTGAGTTTTAGGGCTTTTTCCATTATAAAATAGGCTTTTTCTGGATTTCCTTTAAGGTTTTCTATTAAACCGGTAAAATAGTATTGCTCAAATTTTTTCAAAGATGGTATAATCTTTTCTGCTTCATTGAGTTGATCTGTAGCTATTAATTTTTCAACCTTTTTGTTACTAATTGAAAAGAGAGAACTACTTAAAATCATCATTATTAAACAATAGTATTTTAACATTTTAGACCCTTATTCTTAATTTAATATTTTATACACTTCTATAGTTAATTTATCCTTGTTTAAAACAAAGATCTTATCCTTATATATTCTAAACTCAAGGGTAAGAAAAAGTTCTGGATTATTTACCTCAAAATCCATAGAAAGTGAGTTTTGGAAAATATTATCAATAAAAATATCAAACTTTACACCTTTCTCTTCATCTGGAACCGCAACCCAAACTCTGTTTAGATGATCGATAAAGATACCGTTTATAGATTTTTTATAATCTAACCCTTTAAAACCTTTTAACTCATTACCCATGATAGAGTTTTTATTTTTTTTATCAGGATTACTCTTTTTCTTTATATAGCTTTTTCTTATTTCAGAGATCTTCTCTTTATTGCTATTGAAAATATAGTATCTATAGCTATCACTACTATTTTCAGCTATGTAGATATTTCCTCTAGAATCAAAATCTACTTTAGGAATCATACCTGTCAAAGATTCAGAACTATTGGTTTCAAATTTACTATATTTATATATCTCTCTTCCTTGAATAAAATAGCTATAATCAAAGAGATAGATATTATTACTAAGCTCCATCTCGCTCTTTGAAAAATCAGGCATTATTGCAGATCCTAGTAAAAGATTATTCTGATACTTTTTTACATAGGTTGGCATAACCTGTTTTGGAAGGTCCCTTTTCTCAATAAAAGTTCCATCAGAATTAAAGATTAAAAATCTCTTATTCCCAGGCATAAGGATATGAACTCTATCATTTATACAAACCATATTTACAACATAATCTCTTATGATAAACTCTCCCGGACCACTTCCCAATCCACCAAAAGAGAGAAGATAATTACCTCTATCATCATATTTAAAAACCTTTGACTGCTTTTTATCCAGTAGATATATATTTCCATTCTTATCAATATCAAATGAGGAAATATCATTTATATAAATAGAATCATTTACCTGTGAACTTAATGTAAACAGTTTCTCTATTTCAATCTTAAAAGAATCATCAGCAGGAGTATTTTTATTTATATAGTATGTTACCCCATTTTCTGTATAACTCTTGATTTTTTTGCTACAGCTAAAAGTAAAAAGAATTACAAATATGATTACAAAAGATTTTGACATATTTTTCATTATTTTTAATTCCATTTTTTATCTTTATGCCCATACTTAAAGATAAGCCAGCTCTCTTTTTCATCACTACATTACATATTTCTTCTTTTTCTAGTAAATAAATATTTTGGTAACCAAAAGCAATTTCTACAATAAAAAATATATTCTTTTTATCAAACCAACAATCCTAATATTTTTGTCGCAGATTTAATCCTTGTGTACTAACTATTATTCTGTACTTTCATAATATTTAATTTTTTCTAAGTGCTACTCCTAAGTTTAGAATGATAAAACTATTTGATATATAATATAGATATAAATAAAAAAAATATTCGTGTCAAGGAGTAGAGATTAAATTTTAAACTTTATTTATAGCCCTTAGGATAGAACCTCTAGTATCCAAAATAATTTTTATTAAATCTACAGATCTATTTTTGAAATCTATAAACTTTTTTTTTGGGAACTTTTTATAGCCAAAAGAAGCAAAAGAGGAATTAGGGTGAATAGATAAAACTACTCTAAAAAATCAGACTGACTAGAAGCGAGCAGTACAAGGAATTACTTTTTTATGTAATTTAAGCCTATAATTACTAGGTGATTTGAACATAAAAATCAACTTATCTTACTGACGGTTTATAGACAATCTGAATTTTTCACAAACTGAGATATACAAACCTATTTTTATCATACCCCGTATTAACTATAGTTTCTATTTTAGCAAACAGATATTTGCATTAAATTATAATCTATAAAGATAAATTAAAATAGAGGAAATCAGTATGAACTATCCAAAAACTAGGAAATCCAACCAAGTTGATGATTATTTTGGAGTTAAAATTCCGGATCCCTACCGTCACTTAGAGGATGATCGCAGCCTTGAAACAGAGGAGTGGGTAAAAGAGCAAAATGCCCAATGTGAACAATATCTAAACCAGGTAAAAGGTAGAGAAGAACTGGGTAAACAATTAAAAGATCTAATGAACTACCCAAGTTATACTACCCCTTTTAAAAAGGGTGATTACTACTACTTCTACCATAATGAAGGGTTACAGAACCAATTTGTTATCTACAGACAAAAAAGTTTAGATGATCCGGCAGAACTATTTTTGGATCCAAATACTCTATCTGATAATGGAACTACATCTGCTCATCTTAGTGGCTTTTCAGATGATGCTAAATTTGTTACAGTTTTTATATCTGAAGCGGGTTCAGATTGGCAAACTATTAAGGTTATGAATACCGAAACTAAAGAATGGTTAGAAGATGAGATAAAATGGGTTAAGTTTTCAGGTGCACAATGGATTGATAACGGATTCTACTACAGCGGATACTCAAAACCCGATAATAGTTCCAGTGATAAGAACCAGTTTCATAAAGTATATTATCACGAATTAGGAAAATCTCAGGAAAATGATCAACTAATCTACGAAGATAAAGAAAACCCTCTTAGATTTCACACTCTATCTATAACTAAAGATAAGCAGTTTCTCATATTGTATATATCTGAAGGAACAAGTGGAAATAAAATAAAGGTTTTAAACAGAAGTAAAAATGGTAAAGAGTTTACAACAATTTTTGATAAAGATGGTTATGAGATGAGTATTGTTGATACCAAAGATGATAAGTTGATCACCATGACTAACTATCAAGCACCAAACTCTAAAGCTATTATTTTAGATCCTGAAGATCCTGAAAACTATACAGATTTGATCCCGGAAAAAGAGTATCCTTTAGAAGGTATAGTAATTACCAATTACGGTATAATTGCATCCTACCTCAAAGATTGCTCTACCTATGTTGAAGAGCTTGATGAAAATGGTAAATTTAAAAGAGAGATTAAGTTTCCTACAATAGGTTCTATAGGAATTGGAAGTTACGAAAGGAGACCGGAAGAGCTATTTTTTAGCTTCTCATCCTATGTTCACCCTACAACAATCTACTCCTATAAAACAAAGGATGGAGAACTTAAACTTTTCAAATCAACACCAACTACTTTTACCCCTGAAAACTATACGGTTAAACAGATCTTTGTAGCTAGTAAAGATGGCACTAAGGTTCCTTTCTTTATGATCCATAAAAAAGGGTTAAAATATGATGGAAACAGACCAACAATTGTTTACGGTTACGGTGGTTTTAATATCAGTTTAACACCGAGCTATAATCCGGCACTTGTTCCTTTCTTGGAAAAAGATGGAATTTATGTTGTTACAAACCTGAGAGGTGGTGGAGAGTATGGCGAAAAATGGCATGAAGGTGGAATGAAAGAGAAGAAACAGAATGTATTTGATGATTTTATCTCTATCACAGAGTACCTTATAGCAGAAAACTATACCAATCCTAAAAAGATTGCAATTAATGGTGGATCTAATGGTGGGCTCTTAGTGGGTTCTATTCTAACTCAAAGACCTGACCTTATTGGAGCAGCTATTGCTGAAGTTGGAGTTTTGGATATGCTCCGTTTCCATAAGTTTACCATAGGTTGGGGATGGGCAGTAGAGTATGGAAGCAGTGATAATAAAGAGGATTTTGAATATTTGATAAAATACTCACCTCTTCACAATATTAAGGAGGATTTTAACTACCCTCCAACTATGGTTATGACAGCAGATCATGATGATAGGGTTGTTCCTGCTCACTCTTTTAAGTTTGTTGCAACTCTCCAAGAGAAAGCTCAGAAAAAGAACCCTTATCTTTTGAGGGTGGATATAGATTCAGGACACGGTAGCAGCAGTAGAGATAAATTGATTAAAAATGCAAAGGACAGACTATCTTTCGTTTTTAAAAATTTAGGTATGGAAGATTAGTCAAAAGATTGGACAAGTAATAAAACAGCTCTCCAAAACGGAGAGCTGTTTTTATTATAAATAGAAAACATTGATTAGTTGAGCAGTGTTCCAATATCTGAATCAAGTTGAGAAATTGAGGAGTCTAATCTAGCACTAATATAATCCATAAAGAAACTGCTACCCCTCTCTATAAACTCTATATGTTGACGTATAGCCTTTCTTTCATTCTCTCTTGCAACAGAAGTCAGATTTTTCTCTTTAATAGATTCTAAAACCTCTTTGACATCTTTTACAATATCCAATCTTGATATAAAAACGTGGTTGTTTGGAACTACCTTCATAGATCTAAATCAACCTCATCTAAAATTTTACCCGCTGTTTCCAAGATAACATCATCTCTGGAATAGAATCCGGTTTCCATTCTTTTCTTAACCATTTCAATCTTATCTACTCTGGCTTGAGAGTCTCTGTTTAATATAGAGTTAACCATATATCTCTCTTTTTCATCACCCTTTAAATGATTTATCTTCAATTGAGAGTAACCATCCATACTATCAAGAGTAACTTTTTGATTCTCAGAAGGTGTTTCACAAGAAGTAACATTGCTGCTTCTCTTCATGAAATCTTTTAGCATATCAACAAAATGTTTATCTGAAGAGTTAACTTTTGAAATCTTTTCGGTTTTTAGATTTTCAGTATGTTGAGTCTTAACTACTTTCATTACTGTTACTTTTTCGTAAACTTAATTAACAAACACAATCTCACAATTAATAATATGGCAATAAATAAGCCAAAAAACTATAGTAAAATTATTTCATTTGCTATTTATTTTAACAATAAAGAAAGTGTCACCTTATAGTATCATAAGCTGATTTCATTTACCACTATAGATACATATTTATTTAGAGTCTACTGGAAAAAGGTGATTTTGTAACAATGGTTACTCAAAAAAAATTGATATTCCTCCCCTATTTAGGTATTATGGTTCTTAAATAGAGAAAAGGGGAAAGGATAAGTTTATTATGAATCTTTTAAACATCTCCGAAGGTGCTTCTCTTGCAATGCACAGCTTAGCACTAATTGTAAAAAAATATCCTAAGAGAATGAATGCAAAAAGCTTAGCTGAAGAGCTGGGGGCTTCTCAATCCCATCTTTCAAAGATCTTTCAAAGATTGACAAAAATGAATCTGGTAAACTCTTTAAGAGGTCCTGCCGGTGGCTTTGAACTAAATGTATCGGCAAAAGATATCTCATTTTTGGATATTTATGAATCCATAGAGGGAAAGGTTATAGTGGATAAATGTCCTCTGGGTAAAAAGGGATGTGCCTTTGAAAATTGTATCTTTTCAAGCAAGATAAATGTTATAACCAAAGAGCTTTACAACACCTTAAAAGAGATTAAACTCTCCGATTTTGAAATGAAAAATTAAAAATAGTATGTATGAGGAAATCGAGATGAAATATTTTGATAAAAACAGTAGAATCTCAGAAATAATAGAGAAGTATCCAAACACAATACCCGTTTTTATCTCTAAAGGATTTAAACAGATGGCAGATGAAGATAAAAGGAACACATTTGCTAAAAATATATCTTTGGGAATGGCACTTTCTTTTAAAAAACTGGACTTTGATACATTTTCAAAACTATTGATAGAAGCGATTGAAGAGAACTCAAAAGAGGATCTTTCTTTACGGGAGACAGATAAAAAAAACTCTACGAATAGTTTGAAGATTATGGGGCTTTTTCCTTGTCCCGTTAAGGTTCCTTTAATAGAGGAGTTTACATCTTTTGTAGAGGAGTATACCGAGAACTCAAAAGTTGAAGTGGATTTTGATTTAAAGTCAGCTTCTATGGGTCTTGATTGGATTAAGGAGGATATTAAAGATTTAGAGGATCTCTCAACATATCCCGATATTTTGATCTCTCCGGGATTTGATCTGTTTTTTGACAGAGAGAGGGTAGATCTGTTTGAGAAGAGTAAAATCTTTCAAAATAGCATTAAGTATAAAGAGTATAATAGATCCTTTGATGGTTTAAACTTGGAAGATCCTAGATCCTACTTTTCATTACTTGGGGTAGTACCGGCAATATTTATGGTAAACTTAAATGAGCTTGGGGATAGACCTATCCCTTTAACTTGGAGTGATATTTTAAAGCCGGAATTTGAGAAAAGGGTTTCTCTTCCGGTAAAAGATTTTGTAATGTTTCACGGAATACTTTTAAATATCCATAAAATCTATGGAGATGAGGGTGTTATCAAGCTTGGTAAGAGCCTTTTGGAATCCCTTCATCCGGCTCAAATGTTAAAGAGTGAAAGGATAAAAACAGAGAAGCCGATAATAACTATTATGCCATACTTCTTTACTAAAATGGCGGGTAAAAATAGCAATATGAAAGTTATCTGGCCAAAAGATGGAGCTATAATAAGTCCTCTTTTTATGCTCGCTAAAAATGATCGCTTAGAGAAGTCCCAAGAGATAATAGATTTCTTTGGGGATAGAAAAATTGCGGAGATTCTTTCTCATAGAGGTTTTTTCCCAAGTGTAAATCCAGATATTGACAACAATATTGAGAAAGAGAACAGATTTATGTGGCTTGGTTGGGATTATATCTACAACAACAATATGAAAAATTTGATAGAGCATTGCGAAAAGATCTTTTATCAAAATTCAGATGAAAAAAGCGGTAAATAAGGGGGGATTATGAATTTAATTACAGTGTCAGGACCCCCTTCATCGGGGAAGACATCTATAATATTAAAAACGATAGACTCTTTGAAAAAGAGAGGGCTTAAAGTTGCGGTTGTAAAGTTTGATTGTCTTTATACAGATGATGATATACTATATGAGAAAGCAAATATTCCGGTAAAAAAGGGTCTTTCGGGTGTTTTGTGTCCGGATCACTACTTCATAAGCAATATTGAAGAGATTACAAAGTGGGGAATCGATAACAATTTTGATGTTTTAATAAGTGAATCTGCCGGACTTTGTAACCGTTGCTCTCCATATATAAAAGGGATAAAGGCTATATGTGTTATAGATAATTTAAGTGGTATTAATACACCTAAAAAAATAGGTCCAATGTTGAAATCTGCCGATATTGTGGTAATTACCAAGGGGGATATTGTATCTCAAGCGGAAAGAGAGGTTTTTGCTTCCAGAGTAAACACCGTAAACCCAAGGGCTATCATTATGAATATAAATGGTCTCACCGGTCAGGGAAGCTATGAACTTTCTACCTTGGTTTATGATGATGAGAATAATATTGATACTCTTGTAGGCAAGCAACTTAGATTCCCAATGCCTGCCGCTATCTGTTCATACTGTCTTGGAGAAACTAGAATAGGCGAGAGTTATCAAATGGGAAATGTTAGAAAAATTAAGTTGGACGATTAGAAAATGAAGTATAATAGTGAAAATATAAGGAAAGAGAGATTAAGGGATATTATAGAGAACTACCCTTTCATTGAGACCTATTTTAGTGATAATAATTTTGATATCAACGATAAAACAGATCTTACTCTTGAACAGTTTTTAGGGGAGTTTGATACGGCTAAAATAGAGGATGATGCTATAGATATAGAGAGTTTCTATCTAAATATTGTTGAGTTTATAGATCAAATGTCCCAATTTTTAGGTCAAGAGGATGAGGGGATATCATCTATAACAATCCTTCCGGGACAGGACAAATCAAAAACTCCTGAAAAATTTGAAAAGTTTGAGATAAAAAAGGGTGAGGTTATATGTATTGTAGGGCCTACAGGTTCAGGTAAAAGCCGTTTACTTGCAGATATTGAGTGGGTTGCCCAAAACGATACACCTACAAATCGTAAAATACTTATAGATAATGATATACCTGATACAAAATGGCGTTTCTCTATCTCTGATAAACTGGTAGCTCAAATTTCCCAAAATATGAACTTTGTTATGGATCTCACAGTCTCCGAGTTTATAGAGCTCCACGCAGAGAGTAGACTTGTGGAAAATAAGGAGGAGGTTGTTCAAAAGATTATCTCAAGAGCAAATGATTTAGCTGGAGAAAAGTTTACTCTAGATACCCCAATTACAAGTTTAAGTGGAGGTCAATCGAGAGCTTTAATGATTGCTGACACTGCTATTTTAAGTAAATCTCCAATTATTTTAATAGATGAGATTGAGAATGCAGGAATTGATAGAAAAGAAGCGTTGAAACTTCTTTTGTCTGAAGATAAAATTGTTTTAATGGCAACTCACGATCCTATCTTAGCACTTTTGGGGGATAAAAGAGTTGTTATAAAAAATGGTGGTATAGATAAAATTATCCATACAACTCAAAAGGAGAGGGAGATTTTAGGAACTTTGGAGCATATGGATAAAACCCTATTATCCTATAGAACTAAATTGAGAAATGGTGAAAGATTAAACCAATTATAAAGGAGTAAATTATGCCTCATGAAGGATGTAGTGGATCATTTGAGAATGGAAAACAGGTTGTAGATAAGGTAAGATTAATGGGGTTTGCAAACCAGTATATGCCAGTTCCTATGAACCTTAAATGTGAAAATTGTAATAATGAGTTTGAGATGGAAAGATATGAGGAGCATTGCCCTAAATGCAATATGGTTTATGCTGTTACCCCTTGCCACGCTTTTGATCCATCAAATGTTTCTGCAGCAGGGATTGATTATTAATCGAAAATATTAAAACTTTTTTGGCAATAAGAGAAGTAAAATTAATATATTCTTCCAACATAGAAGTATAAAAATATTATATTTATATAAAAGTTATTTATACCTAAAGTAGCTTTGTTTTATCTGCCTTTAGATCTCTTCTCCCCCTGAAATAGAGAAGAGATTTTAAGATTCTTTGCCGAGAGAGGATTATCAATTTAAATTGGTAATCCAACCTAAGTTTGATACAAGGTATTTATCAACTATGTAGTATAATAAATAGAGTATCATATACAACTATATCAATCATTCTTGGAAAAGTTTTAAGACTTTTTTAAAATCTATAAACTTTTTATGGTACTTCTTTTGTAGTCAAAAGAAACAAAAGCCCTTCTATTTTTCGAAAATATGAAATTATATTGTATATGTTGTAAAAAAGATCAATATCAATCTATAAAATGGAAATGATGATTGAAAAAAGTCTTGATTTTGAGATAAGATAAACATACATTTATTATTTAAGATTTGAGAATTTAATCAATCATAAAGAGTAGTAAAAAACTAATTTGAGGTGTATTATGAATGACAACAAACAAAAGTATCTTCCCCACTTTCTACTGGTATTATACATAATTGAAGCTTCCCTTTTAGCCATAAACCCTTACGATAGATCTGTATGGTTTGTTGAGAATCTTCCTATTTTTATACCGGTAGCAATCTTAATTCTAACTTTCAATAAATTTAGATTCTCAAATCTATCCTATCTATTAATTACAATCTTTTTTATGTTTCATACAATAGGTGGACACTACACTTTTGAAAAAGTTCCCTTTGATTTTTTTAATAACCTTCTTTCTCACCTAAATTTAGATTTTATATTCCCTGAAGGTAGAAATAATTTTGATAGAGTTGGCCATTTTATGATTGGAGTTTTAGCATATCCTATAGCAGAACTATTTTTAAGGAAAAAGTGGGTATCTAATATTTCAACGGCAATTTTTTTAGGTATTATGACTCTAGGTTTTTGGGGTGCTCTGTATGAAATTATTGAGATGACCTATGCAATTATTGATGGAGGAGAAGCCGGAGCAGCATTTTTAGGATCCCAAGGAGATATATGGGATGCTCAAAAAGATATGCTTTTGGATATTTTGGGTGCTATATCCGTATTTATAGTTTTTGGATTTAGGTTGAGGGAAAATTTAGATTAGATAGCTATGAGTAGTAATTTTTACTATCTTACTATGAGTGTATAGCTTTATTTGAGGATTAAAACGGTCAGAAAAGTAAGATATATAGATCTATTTGCTGGTATTGGTGGTTTCCATCAAGCTATGAATGGGTTTAATGCAGAATGTGTTTTCTCTTCTGAGTGGGATAAAGAAGCAGCAAAAACCTATTTTGAAAATTATGGTATTAAGCTACATGGCGATATCACAAAGATAAAAGAGAAATCCAAGAGAAGAGTTACTAAAAAATATAAAAGTCGTATTGTAAGAGAAAATATAAACCGGGAATCTCTTAAGTCAACAGCATTGACCCTGAAGCTACTCAAAGGGTACAACTATGTTGATCACCTTCCGTCTTCGGCCTCCCCCTCTTCTACCTCCCACGATCCATAGCTATTACATAAGATGGACTATTATTTTTATATTTTAATGAGGTAGATTTAATGATTTATAATGAGATTATCGTTTATAATATTTGGGAGTGTGACACTTTTTCTATATATGCCACACTCCCCTTTTCCACGGAGAATGGATTTAAAAATCTAAAAGCATTGCACTATCACCTATATTTCTTATAACTTCAACTTTTGTACTATCTTTTAAACTACCAACACCTATGGTAACTATACTATCCCCTGTTTTTATACCACTTAAGATCTCAACTCTTTCGCTGTTTGTGTATCCTGTCTTTACACTATGCTTAAAAACAAGAGAATCTTTTACAACAAAAACAGCCCTCTCTTCATCTTCGGCCAATAGAGCACTTTTGGGGATAAGCATGGTATCCTCATGTCTATCATGCTCAATCTTAACTCTTGCAAACATACCCGGCTTTAAAAGATTCAAATTATCAAAAACCCTTATCTTAGCCCTGGAAGTTCCTGAAGTAGGATCAATTACAGGATTGATCCTTACAATTTCACCTTTAAAACTCCTACTCGGAACAGCATCAAAACTTACCTTAGCTTCCAGACCCTTACCTATTTTATGAAGTTCAAGCTCCGGAATATCAACATCTAAACATAGCTCATCAAAGTCCTCTACCTCAAAAGCTTTTGCACCGTTGGTAATCATATTACCTAGAAAGATATCCCTTTTTGAAATAATACCATCTATGGAAGATCTTATTTCTGTATTATTTTTTGCCCATAAAAGTTGCTTATATCTATTCTCTGCTGTTCTAAATTTATATAGATAGTTTTCAAAAGCTTCATCACTTATAAATGTTTTTTTGTAAGATTTTTCTGCTCTTTTAAAATCTTTTTCACTCTTATCAAGCTCAATCTTTGCTGCTTTAAGATCTAAAATTTGCCTCTCATTTTCCAGTACTGCAAGAAGTTGACCCTTTTTTACTTTATCACCTTCATCTACAAGAATTTTATCTACATAACCACTTGCTTTGGCAACTATTTTAGCATTTTTTTCAGTGTATAAACTTGCGGTTGATGAGTAATAGGCACTTATCATACCCTTGCCTACAACAGCTATCTCAATAGGTATTTTAACATCTTTCTTTTTATCATCTTTATTATTTTTATCGTTACAACTTATTAGCATTGACATTATAATAAGAGAAAACGCTATAAAACTAACTATTCTTTTCAAAATACCTCCAAAAATTTGTACTTAAGCTCTTATACCTATTAAGATGTAAATAGGATTTATCCTCATATTAGTTAGAAGATAAAAGCTTCTATAAAATAGATATAATCCGACATAAAAACAGATATGGAACACTCTTTTTATGCAGATTCTAACTATAAGACTTCACTTTTTTGTTAATGGTTGTCATCTTTTTGTATTTTTTATTTTTTTATACAGACAAAGAGGAGTAAATAAACGAAATCAACTGAAAAAGTCATAAACAGATAAATTTTAAACTTTTTCAGTTGACCATAAATAAAAAGGTTATAAATAATTTGAAGCTAAAATAAGATTCTCCTCAACTTAACTAGAAAAAGTACTACTTTACTACAATCCAAGCATTCTCAAAATCAATAGATTGAGATCTAAAAAACTCTCTCGCTTCTTCTGCCTCTTTTCTAGTATAGTATCCGCCAACCAAAACTTTGTAGAGAGTGCTACTATCTAAAATAACAATATTGCTATAACCAAGACTATTTGCTTTTTTCTCAACCTTTTTTGCCGATGCCCTACTACTGAAAGCTCCTAACTGAACATAAAACATATTTTCAGAAGATATTCTTTTCTTTACTTTACTCTCTTTAGAAAAGCTTCTACTTTTTTTACTCTCTCCATTCTTAACTATGAAAGAATCAGGGAAATCATTTTTTAATATTTCAAGCTTACTGTTTAAAGATCCCTTATCATAAATGTTTACCATAACCTTGTTGAGGCCACTACTTCTATTTATGAAACAATCATAATTCTTAGATTTAAGTCTATTTTTAATATTTTCTGCTTTATCTGAATTTGAAGTAACAAAAACCTGAACCTTTACAGGATTATCTCCTTTCTTAATATAATTATTTGAAAAAACACTCTCTTTCTTCTCACTACTATTTTTCACTTCAAAATTTTTGTATTCATTAAAAAGAACTACCTTAGATGATGTCAAACCAAACTCATTAACAATTTTTTCTCTTAAAAGCTCAGCCTCTTCCCTACTATAAAATTTACCTGAAAACACAAAAAAATGGTCATCTTTTTCTGAAATATAGTTGTCTTTTGGGAACCTTTTTTCAATAATATCTCTTACTCTAACAGCATAGCTATAGTTTTCACCTTTAAATATATTTACGGAGTATTGTTCCTTCATAACTTTTGAACTTTTTTTGGATAATTTTCTAACCTTTTTAGGAAAAACATAAAGCTTTTTATAGCCTAGCTTAGCTATATCGGATTTTAAAATTTCAGCTTCATCTCTACTGGTACAATCTCCGGCATATATATAATATCTGTCTACAAGAAAATCTATGTATAAACCAACATCTATAGAACCTTTAACCCTCTCCTTTATTGCTTCAGCTTCATCCAATGTTTCAACAGCATCAATTTTAACTCTATAACCATCAATAAGCTCACTTTTATCTATATCTTTAACTTCCGGCTCCTTCTCTTTTATAGGTTCTACAACATTATTTACCTGATCTTTCTTAGGTTTATCTACTACACTACTTTTATTTTCTAAAGGAGTATTAACGGCACAAGAGATAAAAATTATTATCAATATTAAATTTAAAATAAACTTCATAAATCCTCCAAAACTTCATACAATCTATTTGTACTTACAGATTAAATTTTCTAAAAGATTATTGTAGATGATTTAAACACCGGACCTTCCTTACAAACAAGAAAGAAACCATTCCCGCCCCTTTTCTCTACAGCACAACCTTGACATACCCCAATACCACAAGCCATAGGCTCCTCTAGAGAGACTTGAGTTTCAACACCTTTTTCCAAGAAGTAGTTTGATACAGCCCTCATCATTGGAGTCGGACCAACAACATATATATCATAATCTTTAAAATCTCCAAACTTATCTATACTACTTTTTAAAAGATCCAAAACATTTCCGTTAAAACCTACACTTCCATTATCTGAGGTAATAAAAAGTTTAATATTGGAGCTAAGATATTTATCCAATTCAAAAAATTGAGATTTATCTCTATTACCCCAAATTAATGCTACATCTCTATCTTTCTCTAAAAAATACTCCATAAGATATTTTATAGGAGCAATACCTAAACCTCCGGCAATCAGCAACTTTTTCTTATCATTATCAATATCAAAAAAGCTATTTCCCAAAGGTCCTGAAACATTGAAAACTTTACCAATCTTTAAATTTTCTTTAAATATATTTGTTCCTCTGCCAACCACATCAAATATGAGCTGAAAATTGTTTCCATCTATTGAAGATATGGCAAAAGGTCTTCTCAAAACAGGAATTGAGTTTTCAGTATTTGAAACTTGAACATTTATAAACTGTCCCGGCTTTGAATCTTTTACTATCTCTTTTGATTCTAACCAAACAGAGTATATATTTTTAGACTCCTCTTTAAAATCAACAACTTTTGCTTTTGACTCGTAGTATATTTTACACATTTTTGCCTCTCTTAAAACTTTTCATAATATTGGAATATTCTATCTTGAGTATACATAATATCTTTTATTTTTAAAGATCTTATTACTTTTAAGATTATTTATTTTCTTAAATTGGGATTGAGTCATACCAAACTTCTTACAAATTCTACCTATGTAATCTCCATACCTAGCCTTATACTTTTTGAAATTATATCCTCTAAGATATAAAGTAGTTCCAACATTGAGATAAGATTTAGATGTTGACCTTGGATTCCACCTTTTTATAGATTTAACATCAGTCTTATAAAGCTTGGCTATTTTACCTAGAGTATCACCCCTTCTAACTTTATACTTCAAAGAGATATAAGAAGATCTCTTTTTAACACTTTTTCTACTCTTCTTTCTCTTTTTTCTCTTCTGCTTTTTAAACTTTTCAGGATTCTTTTTATAGATATTATAAGATTTTTTCCATTCAATATTCTTATTACCCAAATTAGTAGCTTCAAAACCTATATCATTAGGATTGGAAAGTATAATTGAGAACGCAACAAACTCACTGAAAGAGGGATCATCTATATCCAAAGATGAAACACCGTTTCTAAAAGCTGTTCCTCTATCTTTAAGAATTGTAGAGACTATATCTAAATGATTTTTTCTACTGTTTCTCTTTACTCTCTTTACAAATTCAGCTGTAGAAGCTCCAATATCACTTCTCATACCCAAGAATCCACTCCTTTCAAGCTTCCAAATTCCTCCACTATTTTTATTGTTATAGTAGGCTGAAAGAACTGAAGGTATAAATGAATAGTATTCAGGTAGAGATTCTAACTTTAGTATATCTTTTAAAAAGGATTCATATTTGCTATATCTTAAAAAAACCTCTTTAAGATTAAACAGATCATACTTTAATTCAGTATAATGAACGGCAACAGAACTGATAAATTGTTTGTTTCTAAGCCTTCTGTCTTTATAGATCCTTTTTATCTTATCTTCAATATATCTGTTCAACTCCCCGGTTTCATCACTTTTTTCAGCATCCCTTGTTTCAATAACAAGCTGCTTAGTTGGAAAAGATCTATAGAGAGAGTTATATATTTTAAACATCTCGTCACTATCCCTTAAATGGGGGTTGTAACTATTTCTCGAAAGATCAAGAATCATTAGAGAATCACTTAATCTTTCTTCAGGATATAAATATTCAAGATTCTCAATAATAATATCAAAAAGCAGTTTAGCGGATCTGAGTTCTCCATTTGAGTAGTACTCCAACATCTCCAGATACCTGCTCTCACATCTGTTTAAAATCTGCTCTTTTTCAATCTTTACTACCTCATTGTTTGAACCACTACCGGCATCAACCATAAGCTCTGAAAGAGTTACATAACTCATATTTTCAAGATTCTGTGAATCCTTTACAGATTCTACTCTGCCCTCATAACTTCTAAAAGGTTTAGTGGCACATGAAACAAGGAATAAAAATAGTAATACTACATATATTCTCATATTAAGCTTCCAATAAATAGTTCAAAATACAATCAAAACAGATTAATTTTAAAATCTTTTGGAAATAAAATCTAAACTGTTTCGATTGTATCATATTATAATGATAGGTTAAAATCAAGTAAAATAACAGATATAATATTATAAATTTAATAAAAAAATTATTAAAAACATATTTCAATATGAAAACTTAAGTTTATTCAAAAATTACCGATATATCTATATGAGGGTTTTGGAAAACTTATGAAAGAGAACTATATTCATACAAGGAGTTCTATAATATGGAAGATATGTTTAAAAAAGATAAAATAAAGTGGTTTCTGTTAATGATTATATTTGGAATGATTGCTATTTTCCTTAATCAGTCCACACAGTATCAATCTACTTATAGATCTTTTTTTAGAGAAACTACCGGTATTTATATTCAAATGATGGATGTAGCTTTCTCCATTCTATTCTCAATATTTTTTACTATTGCTCTCTACTTTATTGCAAAAATATTTTATAGAATAATTATATTTATTCTCTCTGACGCAAAAGATTTTATAAATGTAATAAACCCCCAAAAGGAGAGCTTATTAGATTTTATAGAGTTTGCACCCGTTGATAAAGATGGAAATATGATACCTATCAAAAATAAAAAGTTAAGTTAGGTGCTTGGGAGTAACTACTTAACCAATAATTTATAAAACTGATCCCCCCGGTAAAAAGAGATTGTTGTAAAAGCCTATATTCCTCAACAATCTATTGGGAAAAGTAGCTATTCTCATCACCTAAATCAAAAATAATATTTTCATTCTTGATTGCTTTATTCACAAGTTTTTCTTTACTCTTATCAGCCCACCAAAAGTATAATGAACTGTAATAATCACCATCAAAGCCCAAAATATTTTTAGGTGTTCCAAACCTATCCCAATATAAAATTCTCTCACTGTACGATGAATACCAACCCATTATAGAATGGTATTGATTATAGTACTCTTCATCTATTTGCTGAATATATCTCTTTCTATTTTTAAAATCATACTCCTCATTATACAGTTCAATTAAAGAGTCAACATAGGAGCTTTTAAAACCTGTAATATTATTTGTATTTTCAATATCACTTGTTGATGAATGTAAAAAGAAACCCGGTGAAGGTATATCTGTATTTTTCCAATAGCTAACTACCATATCAAAAGATTTAGAATAAACTCTATCACTAATTTCATCTCTATCCACTGATTCTATTTTTAGGTCTATACCCGCTTTTTTTAGATCATTCTTAAAAAAGCTTACAAACTTACTACTATATTCTGACTCCAATATTGAAATAGAAAACCTCTTACCATCCTTAACCCTAAAACCATCAACCATATTCCAACCATTTCTTTTTAGTAGAGAATCAGCTAAATGAAAATTATACTTTACAGGAGTAATATTTTTGGAAGCATACTCTCCACTAACATATATAGATGGGGTTGGAGTATACTCATTGTTAAACAGCTTATCTATTATGTACTCTCTGTTAAAAAGATGAGCTATTGCCTTCCTAACTTCAATATTATCCAGCGGTTTAACCCTTGTATTCAAATCTATCCTAAAAGATGATTTTGGAAGATTATTAAATACTTTTCGCTTTTTCACAACCCCTCTTTTTAAACAAGAAAATGATAAAGAAGGGTTTTCTCTATCAAACTCACTCTTCCACCAATCTGTTCTTGGAACCGGAAGAATATCAATATTATCATGTTTGAAGCTATCTTTACAGATAAAATCACTTTGAAAAACCTTTAACTCTATTTTATCAAAATTTCCTGTTTTTTCCCAAAATCCTTTCTTATATCCCCAATAATCTTTTCTTCTCCTAAATTCAAAACTCTTTCCCTCATTAATATTAAAAGGATTAATTATGTAAGGACCGCTTCCAACTGGTTGACAGTTCTTATATCTATATATAAATGTATCTATTGAGTTTTTTTCGATCTCTCTCTTTTGGAGAATATACATGAATGTTGATATTTTACTAAAAGATCTCCAATTTTTGTTTGAGGTTGTTATTTCAATTATATACGGAGAAATAATTTTTGCTGAAAACTCTTTAAAAAAATTATTTTCAAATAAAGATTCTGTTTTTGGATTTTTGATAAGTTCTAACGAAAATTTCACATCCTCAGCCGTTACCCTACTACCATCACTCCATCTTGCAAGAGGGTCAATTCTAAATGTATATTTACCCTTCTCATTATCTATTTTCCAATGAGAAGCTAAACTTGGGCAATATCCTCCTTCTAGAGAAGGGTCTTTCACAAGAAGAGTTTCAAAAACTAAAGAGTTCAAATAAACAGAAACTTCCCAAAAACTATCTTTACCAATTGGAGACAATGTTTTAGGATATTGAAATATAGGAAATCTAAACACTCCCCCTTTAACAGCCTTTTGGGATTCGTAAGGGTCATAAAAACTACTTGTAACAAAACCCAAATCATCAGCAATTTCCTCAAAACCATTACCCCCCATTTCAGGATCAACAGATAAGATGGCACCATCAGAAACCTCATATCTAGAGACAGAAACAGGACCATCATCGGGAAATTTATTTTTTCTTTTAGTTATACTTTCGCAGCAGATAAAAAAAAGAAATATTAATATTAAAAACCATTTCATCTATATATCATAGTCATTAAAAATTTTAAATTCAAATTATAAAGAATCTTAGACTTAATAGAGTAAAACATTTATGTTGTCAATCTTAATTGAGGAATTGCATCAAATTCAAGATTTTTTTCAAAAATTGTCTCTCCATAAAATTGAAACTTTTTAAAACCTGTCATTGCTACCATAGCAGCATTATCGGTACAATACTTTGGTGAAGATCTGTAAAATTTAAGATTATTACCCTTCTTATCTTCCAAAACCTCTCTAAGTCTTGAGTTTGCGGAAACGCCTCCGGCAACAACAATTCCTACAGATTTGTTAAGCTTTGCAGCTTTAAGAAGCTTTTGAGAAAGAGTATCTACAACAGCTTCCAAAAATGAGGCACATATATTGTTTATATTTTCTTTTATAAATGATTCATCTTTACTCTCAATATAAACCTTAACAGCTGTTTTTAAACCACTAAAAGAGAAATCCAAGCTATTACTCATGGCTCTTGGAAACCTATGAAATTTTTTATCACCCTTTTTAGCAAGTTCATCTATAATCCTACCACCCGGGAAACCAAGTCCCAGCATTTTCGAAACCTTATCTATACATTCACCTGCGGCATCATCTCTAGTTTTTCCTATAAGTTTATAGGATCCCACTTCATCAACTTGTATAAGCTCTGTATGTCCACCCGAAACAACAAGTACCGTAAGAGGAGGTTCCATATAAGGGTTTTCTATATAGTTTGAATATATGTGAGCCTCTATATGGTTTACCTTGATAATAGGTATATCTCTCGACAGAGATAAACCCTTTGCACTATTTACTCCAACAAGAAGAGCACCAACAAGACCCGGACCATATGTAACGGCAATGGCATCAATATCTTCCAATGATTTATCGGCTTCCTTTAAAGCTTTATCAATAACGGGAATAATATTTTTTTGATGATTCCTTGAAGCAAGTTCTGGTATAATACCACCATACTCAATATGAACCATTTGAGTAGAAACAATGGAGGATAGAACCTTTCCGTCCTCAACAATAGCAGCTGATGTGTCATCACAAGATGTTTCAATACCCAAGATCAGCATAAGATCCTCCAATAGCTAAACTTTACAACAACCTCAAAATCTATTTTATAATTTACTAAAAAGCAAGAGATAAGAGATATTTATGGGATAAATTCTTTATTTTATAATTTAGTTTACTTATTTTGTACAAATGATTTTAAAGGGAACTATTTTATGAACAGAATAGCACTAATTACAATAGGTGATGAGATATTAAACGGATCTACTCAAGATAAGCACCTAAACTACATAGGAAAATCTTTATATAACAATGGAATAAAGGTTTCAACACATGTAACCATATCCGATGATAATAAAACCATAATAGAAACAATAAAATATCTATTAAAATCACACAATATTATTATTACTACAGGAGGTCTCGGTCCTACTCCCGATGATAAAACCGTTGATACTGTTGCCAATCTATTCAATAGAAAATGTGTAATAAGTGAAGTTGTTTTAAACGATATAAAAGGTTTCTTTAAAAGAGTGAATAGAGAGGTTAACCCTCTATCAAGAGATCAAGCTTACATAATTGAAGGTGCAAACTTTTATAGAAATAAGTTTGGTACAGCACCGGGTCATTATATCCGTTTTAATGATAGTTTTAATATAAATGACAAAGGAAATAATCATCTCTTTCTTCTTCCGGGAGTTCCTTACGAGATGAGGTATCTATTTGATACCCATGTAAAAAGGTGTGTTATTGATCTTTTTAATGAGTTTATAATTACAAGAAATGTTTACACCTACGGAATTGGAGAGAGTGATCTTGTATTAAAAATATCTAATTTAGAAAAGATCTCAAAAGAGGTTGAGCTTGGTTTTTATCCTCAAAGTGGCGGGGTAAAAATAAGCTTAACAGCCAGAGGTAACAACAAAACAGATATTGAAAAAAGATTGGAAAAATCTTTAGAACTTTTATCTGAGGATATAGATACCAATATTGTTGAAGGAGGATCTGCCAGTAAACGACTTGTTGAGAAACTTAAAAAGAAAGATTATAAGATCTCTTTCGGAGAGAGTTGTACGGGAGGGCTTTTAAGTAGCAGTATTGTATCTATACCGGGAGCATCAAAGGTTTTTGACAGGAGTTTTGTTACCTACTCCAATAAATCAAAGTTTGAAGTTTTGAATGTTTCACCCTACACCTTAGAGATAAATGGAGCAGTATCAAAAGAGACTGTTGATGAGATGCTTGAGGGTCTTTTAGCTGAAACAAAATCGGATATTGTTGCAGCTGTTTCAGGTATTGCAGGTCCTGAAGGAGGCTCAAAAGAGAAACCGGTTGGAACTGTTTACATTGGTATTGAGGAAAGAGGTAAGAAAAGAGTTGTGGAGAGAAGATTCTTCAATGGAGATAGAGAAGAGATCCAAAAGAGAACGGTAAGTTATCTGTTTAATGAAATTACAAATCTACTACAATAGAGGTTTTTATGAGATATATTTTTATTATACTAATGACTATTTCATCCCTATTTTCAGAAGAGATAGTTAAAGTTATTGCAACAGGTTTAGGATCTGATACGGAGCAAGCAAAAAAAGTAGCCCTTAAAAATGCAATTGAACAAGTGATTGGTCTTAAAATTGAGAGTGAAACATATGTAAAAAACTATATAACATTAAAGGATAATATATATGGTAAATCTGAAGGTTTCATAAAATCATACAAGGTTATTTGGACTGAAAGAGATAAAGATATGAGCAGTGTTACTGTAGAGGCTCTGGTTTTAAAGAGTACTCTTATGGGAAAAATTGAGGAATTTGGTATAGTTCTTTCCAAAATGGATCAGCCAAGAGTTCTTGTTGCTCCTCTAAATGATGAAAATGAGAAACTAAGCAACAAATTTTACAGATCTTTAGTAAGTGTTCTAAGCGATCACGGTTTTTTCCTTTTAGACAGAAATAGTTTAGAGGAGTTTTACAAGGAACAGAAAGCTGTTTCATACAGTGATCTAAACAATAGGATTGCAGATTTTGGTCTAAAGGTAAATGCAGATTATATAATTAAATTTGACTTCTACAAAGAGGGTAAGCAAGGAGTGGTTGATTGTGAGGTAGTATCCACTTCAACAGGTAAAATTTTAAGCTCAATTGAGATGGATACCGGTAAAAAGAGTATCAGTAGAAGATCTGTTTCCTCAATGGGTAAAGGTTGTGGTGAAAAACTTTACAAAAAGATAAGAGCAAACTGGGAGCTGAGAGTAAAAAACGGTAAATACTACACTTTGGTTATTGAAGGCTATAGAGGTTATCAATCTATACTTAGCTTTATAGATAAACTAAATATAAAAGATTATGTTAATAGTGTAACTGAAATTGAAAGTGGAAGTAATAAATCAACCTTACTAATCATATACAAGGGAAAAAGAACAGGATTCAAATCTGAAGTTTTTAAAGTATTTAAAGAGATGAACTGGTCTATTAGATTGGTTAGAAGTGAAAATAGTAGAATGATTGTGAAAGTATTAAAATAATGAGTGGAATTCTATACATTGTTTCAACCCCTATAGGTAATCTTAAAGATATAACCTACAGAGCCGTAGAGGTTCTAAAATCTGTTGACCTTATTGCTTGTGAGGATACGAGAAAAACAGGGATATTAACAAAAGAGTACAACATATCCACTCCACTAATCTCTTACCATGATCATAATAAGGAATCCAGAGGGAAACATATAATAAATCTCTTGGAAAGTGGAGAAAATATAGCTTTAGTAAGTGATGCCGGGACACCCGCAATAAATGATCCCGGTTTTAATTTGGTAAGAGATGCAAGAAATCTAAATATTAAAGTTACAGGTGTTCCGGGTGCATGTGCCGCAATAAATGGAATAGCAATATCAGGCTTAGCTACCGACAGATTCTGTTATGAGGGTTTCCTTCCGGTAAAAAAGGGAAGAATGACATCATTGGAAAAGATTAAAAATGAGGAAAGAACTATAATTATTTATGAAGGTGTTCATAAAATTGAAAAGACATTAAAGGATCTTAAAGAATATATAGGAGATAGAAAAATTGTTATTCTTAGAGAAATGACAAAGGTTTATGAGGAGTATATAAGAGGAACAGCTCAAGAGATTTTAAACCACTTTAAAGAAAATCCTCTAAAGGGTGAGTTTGTACTCATAGTTGAGGGTTTTGATAAAAAGAAAGTTAAAAAAACAAATAAATACTCTAAAAAACCATAGTTTGGTATACTAACCCAAAGGTTTATATAAAATAAGATTAAGTTAAGATCTTTCCAAAATCTTAGGTTCCCATAAAAAGTCAGCCTTTCTGGGAACGAGTAGTACAAGGAATCATTTTTTATGCGATTTGATCCTAGAAATAGTAGGTGATCTATTGCAGAAAAAAATTAAGACGCAGTAATGCGAAGTTGGTAGGCAGTCTGGAGATCTTTCCAAGATCTCTAGAATCACTCTCAGTCAAACTGCTCAAAAGAATCAACAGCATCAAGGTAAACACCATCAAACCCTGCATTAATTATCTTTTTTAGGTATGAATCATCGTTTCCATAGATAATATCTTGCCAATCACTCTCCCAATATTTTACAATATAGTTTCCTTCCCAATTGGGGTTTTCACTATCTATAAAAGTTGGAGTCCCTATCTCCCAATCAGATTGCCAATAATATCTATAGTTTTCTGCTTCCCCAATGCTCATATAACAGATCAATAGTCGTTTCCCACCATTTTCTTTATCTCTTAACTCCTCAATCTCATCAGGCGTAAACTCCTCTCCATTAAAAAAAAGATCCATTATTACATAATCGTAATTGGTTGATTTAACAGACTCTATAAACTCCTCCTTGTTGGAGTATCCATTATCAGGATTGATAAGGTATAAATAGTTTTTTGCTTGGGACAGATCTGTTATTGTATCTGGACTCTCATTATATGTGGGAGTAGGATAAGTTGGTATATTATCAAGTTCTCTATGATCAGCTGCAAATGATATATAATCATACATATTATTTATGTGATATGAACTATCAACTTTTGACTCTGTAAAGCAATAATCCGTAACCATTATTTTAATATCTCCGTTGCTTTTAGCCATATCTAAGAATAGTTTTAATCTTTCAGTTTCATCACTTGGAGTTGCTTGATCATCTCCATTGTAACCATAGTTTAAACTCTCTTGACCAATACCATCAATACTGCTTATATAATCCATATCGGGAGAATCTCCACTTTCTCCGGTTATGCTTACAAGTTCCACTCCGTTTTGAGGGATTATGAAAAAGTGAGGATTTCTCTTTTTTGCATAAGAGCTAATATCTTTTATAAAACTTTTCATCTCCTGTTTATAATACATATTTGAAATCAATGGGTTTTTATTATTTTTACAAGAAAAGAAGTTTATTAATAAAGCTAAAAATATTACAACTTTACTAGTTTTTATAGATCTTGTTACCATATATTTAATTCTCTTTTGGTTTATAAGTTAATTTCCATACTCTAAATATACTCTAAATTATTAATACTGCCAAACAATTTAAGTTTTTAAATTTTATAATCAACTCTATTAAGAGTATTTAAACAAAAAAAGATAACTAAGATCTCTTACTTTGATCATCAATCTCATTTTCACTGATAAGTTCTTTTCTATTCTCCCTTATTGCAAATTGTTCAGGAAGATAAATATTTTCTTTTTCGTTCTTACTTGGAATTGGTAGATTATTTTTGATTAATTCCTTTTCGATAGTTTCTATTCCTGACTTATCTAACTCAACTATTAGCTCTTTAAATTTTTTATAAATTTTATCAATTAAATCTTGCTTCTCATTTTCATTTAAAACATCTCTATTTTGTTTAAATTTTTCTATATCATCAAAAAAACGTTTAATTTTTCCCGGAACTCCAAGTCTCCGTTCAACTCTTTGAATTCGATCCCCTAAGCTTAGATCTCTTGATATGGCTTTTACAATATTTTCAGTTATAGATTGGGAATCTTTAATAATATAATCAATTCCGGTTCTAATATTTCCATAACCTCCAATACCTGCTATTATAATTAACGATAGGTTGCTAAAAATTTTAAGCCTTGATTTTAAAGAACCATCCTCAAATTCTACAGAAAAATACAGATCATTCCTTAAATACTCTTTATTGTAATATTTTTTAGCATACTTTTTACCGTAATATAAAAGATCCTTTTCAAATACTTTCTTAAATTCTTGATTAGCCTTTATATCCAATTTAATGTAAGCTTGTCCTATTTCGTACACACTCTCTTTAATCATAGTTTTATCCTTTTAGAAACAGGGTTTAATTAAAAAAATACAAAACTTTAGAAGTTAGAGTCGAATACTATATTACAAAAAAGGGGAATCAAAAAATCCCCCTTTTTTTGTCTAATATATAATCTAATGTTTAGTTGTAAAGAGGATACTTTGTTGAAAGAGCAATAACCTCCTCTTTAATAGATGCCAAAAGCTCTTTATTTTTATGATCAGCAGCAACTCTACCAATAAATCCTGCAATAGTTCTCATATCATCCTCATTGAAACCTTTAGTTGTTGCTGCAGATGTTCCAAGCCTTACACCACTTGTTATTAAAGGCTTTCTCTTATCATAAGGAACCATATTTTTATTGGTAGTAATACCCGCTTTTTCCAGAGCTTTCTCTAAACCTTTACCACTAACCTCTTTATCAGAAAGATCCAAAAGTACCAAGTGATTATCGGTTCCACCTGAAACAACCTTAAATCCGAGTTTCATCAGCTCATCTGCCAGAGCTTTGGCATTTGCAACTACTCTCTTTTGGTAATCTACAAAATCTTCACTCAATGCTTCCTTGAATGCTACAGCTTTTGCTGCAATTACATGCATAAGCGGTCCACCTTGAATACCAGGGAAAACTACAAAGTCAGTAGCTTCAGTAATTGTTTTTGGCTTAGGCATATTTTTTAGTAAGATTTCACCACCTTCAAAATTTGAAAGGATCATACCACCTCTAGGACCTCTTAATGTCTTATGAGTAGTAGTAGTAACCAGGTGAGAGTATGGAAGTGGAGAAGGATGAAGACCGGTAGCTACCAAACCTGCAATATGAGCCATATCTGTCAATAGATAAGCTCCTACTTCATCAGCAATCTCCCTAAATCTTTTAAAATCTATAGTTCTTGGATAAGCTGATGCTCCGGCAATAATAACTTTTGGTTTACACTTACGAGCAATCTCTAACACCTCATCATAGTCAATAAAACCCTCTTTAGTAACACCGTAAGGTACAATATTATACAGTCTTCCGGAGAAGTTAACAGGAGAACCATGGGTAAGGTGTCCACCCATTGAAAGATCCATTCCCATAATAGTATCTCCAACCTCTGCCAAAGTCATTAAGGCTGCCATATTAGCTTGAGATCCACTGTGAGGTTGAACATTTGCCCATTTACAATTGAAAAGCTTTTTCGCTCTCTCAATAGCCAAATTTTCAGCTTCATCAACATAGATACAACCACCATAGTATCTTTTACCCGGATATCCTTCTGCATACTTATTTGTCATTACAGAACCCAAAGCTTCAATAACAGTTTTTGATACAAAATTTTCCGATGCAATAAGCTCTATCTTATTATTTTGTCTATCTTTTTCATCCTCAATATTTTTAAAAATTTCAGGATCAAAATCTTTTAAACTCTTCATCTAAACTCCTTATTATATAATAATTTAAAAAAACTAAGCTAGGTATTTTAAATAAAATATCAAATACCTGACGACAACTTATAAAATTATAACTATAATAGCAATAAAGATATTTAGGATTTAATTCAAAAGATTTTAAAATTTGTGAAAGGAAGTTATAATATCTCTTCAGTATATTCTAGGTATAAAACTTATTTTCTGTAGCATCTTTCATAGTTTTAGATAATGTTTCTATGGTAAAAGGTTTTTGGATATATCCTACATTATCATTTTCCGAAAGAACACTCTGTACCCTGTGATCTTGTTTAAAACCAGAAGTTAGAATGATTTTTTGAGTTGGATCTATCTCCCTTATTTTCTTAAAAGCCTCTTTTCCTGAAAGTATAGGCATAACCATATCCAAAAGTATAAGATCTATTTTATCCCCATTTTCTTCAAAAACATCTATTGCCTCTTGCCCATTATTAGCTGTTATAACAGAATAACCGCACTCCTCAAGAATTCCTCTTGAGGTTATTCTCATAATCTCTTGATCATCTACAACTAAAACAGTTCCTAATCCCAAAGGGATATCCTCCTCTTCATCTTTAAGGTCTATTACATCTTCATTTGCTTCATAAGCAGGAATTAGTATTTTAACTTTAGTTCCTACAGAAAGTTCAGAATCAACTTTTATTATACCACCATGTTGCTCTACAATACTGTAAACCATGGCTAATCCTAAACCTGTCCCTTTATCCTTATCTTTAGTAGTAAAAAAAGGATCAAATATTTTAGATAGATTTTCTTTAGAGATACCAACCCCATTATCCTCAATTGTCAGTGAGATATAATCTCCCGATATTTTAATACCATTCTCCTTAGCAAAATCAGGATCTACAAAAAACTTTTCTGTAACAATTTTTAAGATTCCTCCCCACCTAACATTTTCACCTCTCATAATTGTCATAGCATGACAGGCATTTACACATAAATTTAAAACAGTCTGCTCTATCTGTACAGGATCAGCATTTATTTTTGCAGGAGTACCTAGCATTACAGGTTTAATTTCAACACTTCTGTCAAATGATGATCTAATTATTTTTACAACATGATTTACTGTTTTATTTAAATCTACAGGAGCAAGTGCAGACTCCTGTTTTCTTGAAAGAGTAAGAAGTTGTTTAACCATTTCAGTAGCACTCTGACCCGCTTTCTCTAAGGTTTCAATATGCTTATTAAGATCTTCTCTATTTAACTCTCCGTTTCTATTAAGCTTAAATTTCATAAAAGAGAGAGTTCCTACAATACCACCTAAAACATTGTTAAAATCGTGAGCAAGACCTCCTGCCAAAGTTCCAATAGTCTCCATTTTTTGAGCCTGAATAAGCTGGAGTTCCTTATTCTCAATTTCAGTAACATCATCAATCTGTATAATCATTTCACTATTTTGATCATATAAAAGCTTAAAAAGCTTTATAGTAAAATATTTATTTTCTAAATTATCAAACTTAAATTTTGAAAATTCAAACCTTCTATTTTCATCAATAACCTCAAAGAAGTACTTATGAAACACTTCTAAAGAAGGTATAATATCAAAATAAAGATTTCCTCTCACCTTATTAGAGTCAAGATTGAAAAGCTTATCAACAACAAGATTAGTATGTGTAATTCTTCCCTTATTATCAACTGAAATCAAACCTTGCGATATGGTATTTAAAATATAACTTTGATGTTCTCTAATTCTAATTATCGCTTTTTCATTCTTCCTCTTTTGGGTTTGATCTGTTACAAATATCATAACAGAATTTTTATCTTTCCACTTTATTGGCGTAATATTTAATTCTGCCCAAAGAGTATTACCGTTCTTATGGATCATATTTACAACTAAATTTTTGACATTCATTGGCTTGAAAGTTAATCTTAAAAGGATCTCATTAAGATGCTCAATATCTTTTTTAGAAATAATTTTAGAAAGAACAATATCCTCATCTCTTTCATTATTGTAACCGGTAATATTCCTAAATACTGAATTAACATAAAGAATATTACCTCTTTCTAAAACAATTATACCCTCTGTAGAGTTTTCAATAATGGTTCTATAGATAGATTTAGACTGTTTAAGATCTGATTCTATCCTCTTTCTTTCTGTTATATCAAGATAAACACCATCAAAAATTAAGATCTCCCCATCATCTTTTACTAGCTTTATATGCTCTTGAATCCACTTAACTTTGCCCTTCTTTGTTCTCACTCTATACTCAAAAAGATTCTCCTTAACATTTGTATCAAAAATGAAAAACTCATCTCCTTGATCTTCCGGTAATATTATACTCTTATAAGCAGAAAAAGAGTTTGAAATAAAATATTCCTTATTATAACCTGTTATAGATTCAATATTATCACTTAAGAAGAGATACCGTGATTTTGTTCCTTTAGTTTCAATCCTAAAAACTGAAGCAGAAATATTGTTTATCATGGATTTATATTTATCTCTATCCTCTTTAAACTCCATTTCTGTAATGTGATGCTGGGTTATATCTCTTATAAGTATAAAGTAACTCTTATGATTTTTTGTAGAGATACTAAATTCAGTAAAAATATTCTCTTCAACAAAAAACTCAAAACTTTGTTCATGAAGTTTCCTTGTATCCAAAAACTTAATTACCTTAAAAATTTTATTGAAAAGATCTGAGCCAAAAATATCCTTAATATTCTTTCCCGTTAAAGATATAGATTCTTTACTGCTCTTATAAAAACTTTCACTTGGAGAAAATTCATTTAGAATATTGTAGTTTCTATCTATTTCAATAATACATATAGGCAATACTTGAGATATTAATTTAAACAAATTTATATCATTACGCCTATTTATATTTTTTTTCAAAATTTTATGCATAAGGACCAAAACCACAACAATGGTTATAAAAGTAAGTAAATCAAAAAAACTAAAAAAAGAACTCTTTTCTTCATCATTGATATTTAACCACTTTTTTTCAAGAAACTCAATGCAACCATCATTCTTTAAAAATTCAAGCCTCCGATTGATAAAAGTGTAGAGTTCCTCTCTATTTTTTTGTATCCCAATTCTTATACTTTTACAGAAAACAGATTCAGAGATTAAATTAACCTTATCTCTCAAACCTGTTCTGCTTATAGAATTATCCAAAACATGAAGCTCACCAAAAACAGCTTTTAACCTTCTATTCCCCAAAGATACAATCGCAGAATCAATATCTAAGATTGGCTCTAATTTGAAATTGTAATCCAGATTTTTTAAATATTGGAGAGAGTAGCTACCATATTGAACACCTACAACTTCATCACTATCTATATCATTGAGAGAGAGGAAATCTTTATCTCTACTCCTCTTTGCCAAATGAAATTTTATATGAGAGTAAACATCTGAATAATCTATTTTTTTACTTCTATTATCGCTAATTATAATGGTGGATAAAAGATCTGCACCTCCTTTGTTAACAATCTCAACACCCTTATCTACTGAAATAACACTCTCAAATTGTAGCTTATACTCTGAATTTTCAAAAATTTTATTTATTAAATCAATTGAAAATCCTATACTATTATCACCTTTTTTACTTGAGAAAGGATAAAGATTTTCCGGAAAAAGAACTTTCAAGTTTTTTGATATTAATGATGATGATAAAAGAAAAAGTATTAAAAATAATCTTAACATAAAAACTCTATATTTTATTACATCTATCTGAGTTTAGGTTTAATGAATTAAAATAAATGCATCTAATAAAAGTTCATTCAATCTAAGAAGAATATACCTAATTTATCTTTTTTGAACAATAGTTTAATTGATTTTTAATTAGAGCTACCAATTTTTTTAATAGAGAAACAGTAACTACTAAATTTAAAAGTTACTTTCTCCGAAAAATATTATTTCGAAGATTTTTTTTGGTATAATTTAATTACACCAAAAATTTCATTAAAAACTCAAAAGGGCTATAAACAATTAGTATAAAGAATCCAATTTTTATGTGATTTTACAATAGTATATAGAAATCTTTGAAGTTGTCTTATGAACTTGAAATATAAATCTTGACTTTAAAAATAGCAGATAATATATTGTATAAAAGTACGGCGGTATTTTTTAGTTTTCACTTTTTAGGATATAATTATGCAGGTAAAAAAAGAGAAAGTAAAACAATTTATTTTAGAAGCAGCAAGAAGTGAGTTTTTAGAAAAGGGTTTTGAGAAAGCATCTCTTAGAAATATTGCCCAAAAAGCAAATGCTACCAAGGGTAATATTTACATATATTTCAAAAGCAAAGATGATCTTTTCTCTCATCTTATTAAACCTGCCGAAGATATAATTATGCATTCCTTTGATGAATCTAACAAGAATATATTACGATCAATAAAAACCAATGAAAAAGGTACTCTTCAACCTTTGGAAGACTCTATAAATGAAACTAGAGATTGGTGTAATGCTATCATGAAAGAATATGATAGTTTTAAACTTCTCTTCTTTAGTGCCGGAGGTTCCAGTAAAGAGAATTTCAAAGAGAAACTTATTCAGCTATACACTAAGAAGAGTGAGTACTACTACTCTGTGTTGGGAGAAAACAGACCGGAATTTAGGACTAAAGTATCCGAAATGTTTATACATACCATGGCAGGAACTTTTGTTACAATGATAGAGGAGCTCATTCTTCATAATCCAAATGAGAAAGAACTTGAAGAATATGTGGAGCAGGTAGCTCTTTTTGTTCATTTCGGTATAGAAAAGATGCTTCTTTATGAGAGGAAAAAGGAGTTGAATGCTAAGTAGCTATTAATTGATGATAGGCATAAAAAAGATTTATATTTTACCAGTAATGATTTGTAGATATAGGAGCTCTATTATGGAAAAGAGGGAGGAAAAAGTATCTATTTTAAAAAGACTGACACCCTTTATGGGGAAAAAGAAGTTTTTATTTCCTATTGCCTTAACTTTGTCAGCTTTATCGGCTCTATTTAGTTTGCTACCTTTTGTCTTTATTTGGATCATTGCAAAGAAATTGTTTACAATTCAGAATCTTAACTTTACGGATATTTCTACTTATGCTTGGCTAACTTTAGGATCAGCCTTCTTGGCAATGTTACTCTATTTTTTTGCCTTAATGATTTCTCATTTAGCCGCCTTCCATGTAGAGGTTGAGATGAGAAGATGGGCAATGAAAAAGATTATAAGTATGCCTTTAGGTTTTTTTGATAAAAATCAAAGTGGAAAGATTCGAAAAATTATTGATGATAATGCAAGCCAAACTCACACCTTTTTAGCTCATCAGATGCCTGACTTGGCAGGAACAATAATAGCTCCATTAATAATCTTGATTTTAATGTTTATTGTTGACTGGAGAATGGGTATTATTTCCCTGATACCTATTGTTCTTGGTTTTGTTTCTATGTTATTTATGATGAGTAGTGTTGGAAAGGTTTTCCAGAAAAAATATATGGATAGTTTAGAAGAGATGAGTAGTGAAGCTGTGGAGTATGTTAGAGGAATACCTGTTGTAAAAACTTTTGGTCAGAGTGTTTTTTCATTTAAAAAGTTTGTGGGTAGTATTACTTCGTATCGTGATATGGTTTATGCTTATACATTAATGTGGAGAAGGCCTATGTCTTTTTACACTGTAATAATGCAGGGCACATCCTTCTTTTTGGTTCCTTTTGCCTTTCTATTTATAATCAAAAATGGAAATATTTCTCAAGTTTTAACAGATTTTCTTTTTTACATACTAATAGCTCCCCATTTTACCCTACTGTTTATGAAATCTATGTATTTTCAAAACTATTCAGCTATTGCAATGCAAGCAATGGATAGATTTGATAATATTTTGAACTACCCTGAAATGAAATTTGAGAAGGAAAGTAGAAAAATTTTAAATTTTACCTTAGAGTTTAAAGATGTCTCTTTTGCTTACGAGGGAGCTAATAGTAACGCTATTGAAAAGATTAGTTTTAAAGTTGATGAGGGTGAAACCGTAGCTCTTGTTGGAGCATCCGGAAGTGGTAAAACAACAATTGCAAGACTCGCCGCTCGATTTTGGGATAGTTCTAAAGGCGAAATATTGATTGGTGGGATAAATATAAAGAATATATCTCGCAAAGATTTAATGGATTCAGTATCCTTTGTTTTCCAAAATACAAAGCTGTTTAAAACAACTATTAGAGAAAATCTTACATATGGTAGAAAAAAATGTGAGAAATCTGAGATTGAAAGAGCTCTTAAGCTATCTCAAAGTAAAGAAATAGTAGATAGCCTTAAAAACGGCTTAGACACTATCATCGGTAAGGAAGGAACCTATCTCTCAGGAGGAGAACAGCAAAGAATTGCTATTGGAAGAGCTATTTTAAAGGATGCTCCAATTGTTATTTTAGATGAAGCCACTGCTTTTGCAGATCCCGAGAATGAGCACTTGATTCAATCTGCACTTCATGAATTGAGTAAAAATAGAACAACTTTAATGATTGCTCACCGTTTAACTACTGTTAAAAATGTTGATAAAATTTTAGTTATTGATGGAGGTAGAATTGTAGAAAGTGGTACCCATAATGAGTTACTTTCAAAAAGAGGTTTATATGAAAATATGTGGAAAGAGTATCAAAAATCTGTTGACTGGAAGATTTAAGTTTTAGAAAAGATTATACTTTAAGGAGACACTAATGGTTAATTCACCAAAAGAGATTTCAGAGATTATTATTGATCAAGGTATTGGCAAGGCGAATAAAAAGTTTTATAAAACGTTTTTGTTAGGTTTTTCAGGAGGACTTTTTATATCCCTTGCCTCAATTGGTTCTATTGTTATGTACGCCTACGCAGGAGATCATTCTCTCGGTAAATTTTTGGCAGGTTCAGTCTTTTCCCTGGCTTTAATGTTTGTTGTTTTAGCAGGTGGAGAGTTTTTTACCGGGAACAATCTAATGACTTTAGGTTTTTTGGAAAAAAAGTATAGGATTAGTTTGGTTGCTAAAAATCTTATAGCTGTATTTTTGGGTAATTTTGCCGGTTGTCTTTTAATGGTTGGTATCAACTACTATGGGGGAGCTTTTGGTTATGAAGCTGAAGCCACAAAACTTTCCCACAAGATTGTTGTTATTGCAGAAGCAAAAGCACATCTAACATTCATTGAAGCATTAATGAGAGGTATAATGTGTAATATGCTAGTTGCAGGAGCTATCTGGATGCAGGCTTCCAGTAAAGATGTTGCAGGAAAGGTTTTAACCATATTTTTTCCTATAGTAGGATTCATTGTAAGTGGATTTGAACATGTTGTTGCAAATATGTTTTATATCCCTATGGGTATGGCTCTAGGTGCAGATGTAAGCGTACTATCTCTTTTTGGTAATATTATACCTGTAGCTTTTGGAAATATGATTGCAGGATCATTTATAATCCCTGTAATGTACTACTTTATCTACAGAAAGCAGTAAACATAAACTTCTGAAAAGGGTAAATCACACTCTATTACTAAGTTATGTGAAAACTTAATATAAAATCATTTTTCAACCACAGAAAAAAGAGAAAATGAAAATAAAAAACGAACTCTTTTAGTTTTAATTAAGAGGTAAGAATTGGTAGCATCTATAAACGGCTCCTACCGTAAAAACAAATTTAGGAGGTTATTATGATTAACTATTTTCAAAATAGATTTGGGTTGAGTAAAAAGGGAGCAAAAGATCTCCGGTTTGCTATAGTAACTCATACTTTCTTAAATTTAAGTTTTATGCTACCTATAATTATAGTTATGTTTTTTTTACAAGAGTATATAGGTGTTCTATTTTCGGATAAAACAAGTACCTATTCTATTCTTTTCTACATATTCTTTGCACTTATCTCTTTTATAGTTATGTATGTAATAGCAAGAGTAGATTATAACTCTACATATACTAAAATATATAATGAGAGTGCAAAAAACAGAATAAATCTAGCCGAAACATTGAGACAACTCCCAATGTCATTCTTTGGTAAAAAAGATATTGCTGACCTTAGTTCAACCATTATGGAAGATGCAACTCAGATTGAACAAATATTTTCTCATGCAGTACCTCAACTTTATGCTTCTTTCATCAGTATGGCTATTATGACCACTATGATGTTTTTTTACAATTGGCAGATGAGCTTAGCTCTTTTTTGGGTTGTTCCTATAGGTTTTTTGGTTTTTAAACTTTCCAAAGGTGTCATGGAAAGAGATCACAGAAAGATCTACGAAGAGAAAAGGGTTATCTCCAACAAGATCCAAGAGGGTATGGATATGGTTCAGGAGATTAAGTCCTACAGTCAAGAGGAGAATTATTTAAACGATCTAAACACCACCCTTGATTATTATGAAAATGACCTTATTAAAAGTGAACTTTTAGGAGGAAGTTTAATTAATCTTTCCCACTTTATGTTAAAACTTGGATTTCCGACTGTTATTTTTGCGGGTGCATATCTTCTATCCCAAGGAGGAATCACTCTGTTTACATACATTGTTTTCTTGGTAATTGTAGGCAGAATCTATGATCCCATAACAGAAGTTATGAATAATTTTGCAATGCTACTCTATCTAGATGTTAGAATAAAAAGATTAAAAGATCTTAATGAGATGCCAAGACAGAGTGGGAAAAAAGATTTCACTCCAAAAAATTTTGATATTGAGTTTAAAAATGTAAACTTTTCATACCAAGATGGAATACAAACTCTAAAAGATGTGAACTTTACAGCAAAACAGGGTGAAGTTACGGCTCTAATTGGTCCTTCAGGAGGGGGAAAAACTACAACAGCAAAACTATCTGCAAGATTTTGGGATATTGATAGTGGTAAGATAACAATTGGAGGTGAGGATATCTCTAAATTTGATCCTGAAGCATTGTTAAGCTCTTTTTCTATTGTATTTCAAGATGTTACACTATTCAACTCATCTATAATGGAAAATATAAGACTTGGTAAAAAGGATGCTACCGATAGTGAGGTTAAAAAGGCCGCTAAACTTGCTAATTGCGATGAGTTTATAGAAAAACTACCAAACGGATATAACACCCTAATTGGGGAGAATGTAGAGAGAATATCCGGTGGTGAACGTCAGAGAATCTCAATTGCAAGAGCTTTGTTAAAGGACGCTCCTATTATTCTACTTGATGAAGCAACCGCAAGTCTTGATGCTGAAAATGAGAGTAAGATACAGAGAGGTATAAGTGAACTTATAAAGAATAAAACCGTTTTAATCATTGCTCATAGAATGAGAACTGTTATTGCAGCAAATAAGATTATAGCTTTAAAAGAGGGAAAAGTTGTAGAGTGTGGAACTCCGGAGGAACTAAAGAAGAGAAATGGTCTATTTGCAAAAATGTTAAACAAACAGAAGGTATAAGGAACAAACATGGAAAAGGATTGGTCAAATTTAGCTGAAAACTTTGATGATTTACAAAAATATATAGTGGGTGATGTTATAGATAAAATAATTAAAGATGAGCTTTTAAATTTAAAAAATTTAGGTAATGTTATTGAGTTTGGTTGTGGAGTAGGTAATTATACGAAACCTTTAGCCTCCTCCAGTAACAGCATATTAGCTACAGATATCTCTGATGATATGATAAAGTTTGCCAAAGAGGAATTAGTAGATTTTTCAAACATAAAAGTAGAAAAAGCAAGTTGTTATGGTACTGATTTTGAAGATAAAAGTTATGATACGGTTTTTATGGCGAACCTGATTCATGTTGTTAAGGATCCCAAAAAAGTTTTAGAAGAGTCTCACAGATTATTAAAAGATGGAGGAAAACTTATAATAGTTTCTTTCACACCTGATGGAATGAGTTTAACCAATAAGATGAAAATGATAGCCAAATATCTAAAAACTTTTGGACCGCCTCCAAAAGGAAGCACCCCTTTCAAACTAAAAAGTTTAACAGAGTTTGTGTCTACTCATAATTTCAAGATAGAAATATCAAAACTATTGGGTAAAAAAGAGAGTAAAGCAATATTTATTGTAGCTGAAAAGGTGTGATTTAAGAAATAAAAAGCCTCCTGTTTTGGAGGCTTTTATAATATCTAACAAAATATACTTTCTTAGTTAAAATTATTTTAGCTGCTCAATTTCAGGTTAGAAGCTCCGCACCTTAGTATTGATTTTACCTTGAAACGGTTTGCACTCATGATCTTTTAAGCAGAACTTAAAGTAACCTAACTTTTATTAACCAAGAGTAGCTCCAATAAACCATATCTCTTTATTAAAAAACTCTACATGAGATTCAAATAGAGATACAGCTGCAAACCAACCCTCTTTATCACTTCCGTTTCTTAAATCTGTTGCAACTTTTCTAAGTAATTTAATATCTTCTAAAACAATTTCCAATGCTTCGGAAGGTTTAAAATCTTTGGAATCAATCTCTTTAATGTGAGAAATTTTGAGATAGTTTTCAAGTTTAACTTCAGGATCGTGTCCATTCATTTTAATATGCTCTGCAACTTGGTCGTAGAACTCAAAAGCTTGATCATATAGATCCTCTGTATGTTTGTGAACAGGAATAAACTGTTCACCTTTAATGTTCCAGTGTAGATTGTGTAGTTTAAAAGTAAAAACTGCCAGATCAGCCAAATATTCGTTAAACTCTTTTAGTAAAGTCATCTTTTCCTCCAATAATTATTTTAATTAGAAAACAATCTATTATTCAATAATATTAAACACAATTATAAATATCATAAATAGAGAAAAGTTTAATATAAAATTTTGATTTTTTAATATTGATATTTATTAACATCTACCACCAAAATTTTCTGATCACATTCAAATTTGAAGTATGGTTAGCTCTCCTTTTATTTTTGATTTTTCCTTTCTTAATTAAATAATCGTAATAGTTTCAATAAAAAGAGAATATTTTTTGGAAATATATAAACTTAAAGATATTTTTTTCTTGACAAAACAGAGTATTTATCATAAATTTTGCCGTGTCTTTTGGAAAGACTAAAAAGATTCCGAAGTAGCTCAGTCGGTAGAGCAGTTGGCTGTTAACCAATTTGTCGGGGGTTCAAGTCCCTCCTTCGGAGTAAAAGCTCAGTAGAAATACTGAGCTTTTTATTTAATCCCAACTATTAAAAATATATAATTGTGATAAAGAGCACAGATCCATAATAAATATTGTTTTATATTTTACTTTATTGCTTTTTATGAAAAAGGAATCGGAATGAAGTATATAACAATAATTGCTATAACTTTTCTATATTTTTCATGCTCTTTCGTATCTATTCCAGATGGTTTAAAACCTGTTGATAATTTTGAGATTAAAAAATATCTTGGAAAATGGTATGAAATAGCAAGAATTGATAATAGATTTGAAAAAAATCTTATAAAAAAAACAGCAATCTACTCACTAAATGATGATGGAACAATAAAAGTTTTAAACCGAGGATACAATATTGTTGATAAAGAGTGGAAAGAGTATGAAAGAAAAGCTAAATTTGTACAAAAAAGAAGTTTAGGCAGATTAAAAGTTTCATTCTTTGGTCCATTTTACAGAGGATATAATATTATTGATATTGATAAAAAAGGGTATGAATGGTCTATAGCTTCAGGTCCAAATAGAGATTATTTATGGATCCTTTCAAGAAAACCAAGAATAAATGATAATCTTTTAATGGAACTTCTTTTGAAGGTTGAAGATTTTGGATATAAAACTGAAGATCTTATATTTGTAGGAAACTAAGAAGTTACAAAGGGGTAAATTTGAAATTTTATAAAATAAACGGAGCCGGAAACGACTTTATTTTTCCCATTGACAAAGAAAATCTTACTGAAAATGAGATAAAAAACTATTGTAGGAGAGGTGTATCAATAGGTGGAGATGGTATTATCTTTGTTAAAAAACATGCCCATTACGATTTCGAGATGATCTATTATAATAGTGACGGATCTTTAGCACAGTTTTGTGGTAATGGAGCAAGATCTGCCGTTCTTTTTGCAAAAGAGAGAAATCTTATTAGCAAAGATTCTACAAATTTTTTAGCAGGTGATGGAGAACATAAAGCTTTTTTTATTGATAGAGAGAATATTAAGTTACAGATGAACTATAGTAAAAAATCTCAAAAGATTAGTATTAATAATTTTGAAGATATTACTTTCTTAAATACAGGGGTAGAGCATATAGTTGTTTATATTAACAGCTTGAAAGATTTTAATGTTAATAAATATGGTAGAGAGTTAAGATATAACCCAATGTTTCCCAAAGGAACAAATGTTAATTTTGTAGAAAAAAATGGGAACAAATTATCCATTAGGACTTACGAAAGAGGTGTAGAGTCTGAAACATACGCCTGTGGAACAGGTATTACTGCCGCCGGTATAGTTGAAATGGAGAGATTAGGAAGTAATGAGATAGATCTTAAAACTGTTTTAGGATACAGTATGAAGGTGAGCAATGAAAATGGAAAGTTTTTTTTAACAGGCCCTGCAAATATTGTCTACAAAGGTGAAACTTATTGATAAAATCAGTTCAATATAAAACCAACAGATGATCTACTGTATTAAAAAACTCTTACTGAGAAAGAATCTTAAACTGTAACCAGTGTCTACTAAAAAATGAGAAGCTTTGAACTTACGGTAAAATTGGGTTAATGAGCGTAGCCTACAAGAGTATAAAAGTAACATAAAAAATATTTTAACTCCAATCAAAAAGAAGCAGCGAAACTAAACCCTTTAGTTCCACTGCTTCTTTATTCCAAGAAAACCGCAAGGTTTCTACAAATATAACTTTGTCTTTTTAGTAAATTCTAACTATCCTATACCCTTAATAACCTCTCCCCTCTTGGCATCTACTGTAACTAAAGTTCCACTTCTCAATATTTCAGTAGCATCTGAAGCATCATATAGAACAGGTATTCCTAAAGCTATAGCACCAATAGCCATATTAGATTGAGAATCCTCCTCTGTAATAACAGCGGAAGCCTCCCTTAAAAGAGAAACTAGTTTCAAGGTGCTCTTTGAAACTACCAAAACCCCTCCTCTTGTGAACCCTTCTAATATTTCATCTTCATTATCATCTTTAACAACATAAAGATTACCGGAAGCTACTTTATTGTTTAAACCTTTTGCTTTCATTAGAACATTACCAACAATATGAACCTTAAGCATATTTGTAGTTCCACTCATTTTAGAAGGAAATCCACCTGTAAGAACAACCAAATCTCCATCCTTCACCTTTCCAAGCTCCAAGGTTTTATCAACAGCTTGTTTTAAGATTGCATCTGTGTCACTCTTCTCTTTGGTAAATATTGGAGTTACACCCCAAGAAAGGGATAGCTGATAAAAGATCTTTTTTAAAATTGTTGGAGCAACAATTGGGCAAGCAGGTCTAAATTTTGAAATCATTCTGGCTGTAGTACCTGATTTTGTTACAGTAATTATGGCATTTGCCCCCAAATTATGTGCTGTTGAGCAGGTAGAATATGATATGGCACTTGTAATTGTAGATGTTGCTTTAATATCTTGTTCTCTAAACCTTTTTTCATAATTAATATTCTGTTCAGTATTTAAAGCTATTTTTGACATAGTTTTAACCACATCTACCGGATACTTACCAACAGAGGTTTCAGCAGAAAGCATAATAGCACTTGTACCATCAAAAATAGCATTTGCAACATCGGAAGTTTCAGCTCTTGTAGGTCTTGGATTTTTTATCATAGAATCGAGCATCTGGGTTGCAGTAATAACAGGTTTTCCTGATCTATTACACAATCTTATAATCTGTTTCTGTAAAACAGGAAGCTCTTCAAAGTGGATCTCAACACCCATATCACCGCGAGCAATCATTATTCCGTCACTTAATCTAATAATATCCTTTATATTATCAACACCCTCTTTACTCTCAACCTTGGAGATGATTTTAATCTTAGAACCTCCATTACTATCCATAAACTCTCTTAAACATTTAAGATCACTTATATCTCTTATAAATGAAGCAGCTATAAAATCAAAATCATTTTTTATGGCAAATAAAATATCCTCTTTATCCTTATCACTCATATAAGGTAGTTTTATCCTGATACCCGGTATATTTACACTCTTTTTGTTTGAAAGAGTTCCACTATTAAGAACTTTACAGATAATATCTTTATCTTCAATATTTTTAACCTCAAGTTCTATTAAACCATCATCAATGAGCACCCTGTCATTTTTATGAAGGTCTTTATAAAGATCCTCATAGTTTACGGAAACACCATTTTCATCACCTATACTATCGTAACATCTTATTGAAAAAAGATCTCCATCTTTTAGATCAACAGATCCATTTTTATAATCTTTTGTTCTAATTTCAGGACCTCTGGTATCCAATAGAAGTGCAACCGGAAGATTTAATTCCTCCCTTAACTCTTTTACGAGATCAACCCTCTTTTTATGTGTTTTATGAACATCGTGGGAAAAATTCATTCTCGCTACATTCATACCGCTTAACATCATATCTTTTAGAATCTCTTTTGTATCCGTAGAGGGTCCTAAGGTACATATAATCTTTGTCTTTCTCATACTAATCTCCCAATTCATTCTTTATTCAACTACGAAACAGACAATATAAATTTGTTTTCACATAAGAGCAAATTGCAAAACCAATAAAAAGTTTCAATCTAAACCAGAAAGATCTGTATACTAATTGTTGATATATACTTTTTAAGATAAAAATATAGTTTCTTCGGTCTGATTCTTCTAAAAACAAATGAGGCACTCTTTTTGCTACTCATATTAGAGCTATAACTAATTTTGGATGGTTTGGAATATGAAATATATAGTTTTGCTTACCTTGATACCAATGATCTTTATACACTCCAAAGGTATAAGAGTTAAAGATATGGCTAAGATTGGATCTTTGGAGTCAAAAGAGCTTGTAGGGTACGGAATAGTTACGGGTTTAGATGGAACAGGAGATGGTAGCAGATCTATGTTTACCGTACAATCTGTTGCTAATATGCTTGAACACTTTGGAATTAAGGTTGATAAGAAATCTTTGAAACCAAAAAATGTTGCAGCTGTTATGGTAATGGCAACACTTCCTGCCTATGGGAAAAAAGGTACAAAGATTGATGTTTCCGTATCCTCTCTGGGAGATGCAAAATCTTTGCAAGGTGGAAACCTTCTCATAACACCTCTTACAGATCCTGTTTCTCCATCAAAGAGTGAAGTATATGCAATGGCTTCAGGACCAATCTCCATTGGTGGATTTAATTTTGGATCAGGAGATAACAGCGTAAGAAAAAATTATACCTTGGTTGGTAGAATACCTGATGGAGCAAGAGTATACAAAGAGATTAACGGAAATCTTATTAGAGAAGGAAAGCTCTCTATATTTCTAAACTCTCCCGATTACACAACATCTGTAAGAACTGCAAAATCAATAAACAATTTTATAGGTGAAAAGGTTGCAACTTCAGTAGATATTGCTGAAATAGAGATAGACCTTCCTAAAAAGTATCAAGACAGATCTAAGGCTATGGAGTTTGTGGCACTTATTGAGAATGTAGAGGTATCTCCGGATGAAAAAGCCAAAATTGTAGTAAATGAGAGAACCGGAACAATAGTTATTGGTGAAAATGTAAAAATAGATCCAGTAGCTATCTCTCATGGTAATCTTTCAATTTCCATTGAAGATGAGAATAAGATTGTTCAGCCAAACCCATACTCACTTGGAACAACCGAAACAGAAAATAACAGAGAACTAAAGGTTGAAGAGGAGAGGGGAAAAGTGATAAACCTAAAGGATAATACAACCCTTAAAGATCTTGTTGATTCTCTCAATAAACTAGGAGTATCTCCAAGGGATATGATATCAATATTTCAATCATTAAAGCAAGCAGGAGCTTTGAGGGCAGATCTAGTTTTAATATAAGTAAATTTTAAAGTGATAAATTATGGAATCGATCAATAAGTTAAACATATCCAATACTCTACAATCTATAAAGAGTAATAATATTGAGAATAAAGTCAATGCTTTAAAAGGTCAAGATAAGGAGAAACTAAAGAAAGCTTGCTACGATTTTGAATCTATCTTTGTTAAAATGATGTTGGATGAAATGCAAAAATCTACCTCTATAGAATCCTCTTTTGGTAAAGGAGCCGGAGGAGCTTTTTTTAAGGATATGTACAACAATCAACTCAGCAGTGATATTGTAAAACAATCACCTTCAGGTATAGCAGGGACAATGTATAAACAACTTACAGGTGAAGATCTTGATATTAGTGGAGAGAATGAGATATTTGATGGAATGAGAAAATTGAATAGAGATGACTATTTGAGGATAAACAGAAAAAATATTGAGATTAAAACCCCTCTTTCCATGACCAAAAGATACTCAAAATTTATTGATAGCTACTCCGAAAAAATAGGTGTTGATTCAGCACTTGTAAAATCTATAGTTTTAAATGAGAGTGGAGGGGATTACAGGGCTGTTTCAAATAAAGGTGCCAAAGGACTTATGCAACTTATGGACAGCACAGCTAAAGATCTAAAAGTTTCAAATCCATTCGACCCTTACCAGAATCTAAAAGGTGGAATAAACTACTTGAAAAAGATGTTGGAAAAGTACAATAACGATATAGATCTTTCACTTGCGGCTTACAATGCAGGACCGGGAAATGTGGATAAATATAAAGGTATTCCTCCATTTAAGGAAACGGAAAACTATGTAAAAAAGGTTAAGGAAAGTATTAAGCTATTTAAATAGGATCTGCTACTTTTCAATAATAACCCTATGAAAAACATATATTTTTTTTTACATTAATATACCGAAATAATAACCAATGGTTAAAGCTAAATTAACAACCATAATTTTGGCTATAACTCATTAGTTTAAAGGAGAAGGATTTGTATAAAAATTTAAAATAGATTGTGTGAATATATGGATTATTACGATAAAGAGATTCTTATAAATGTAGGAATGAATGAAACGAGAGTTGCGTTGGTTGAAAATGGCAAACTTGTAGAGATGCATATTGAAAGACCGGAAAATCAGAGAACTATTGGAAATATATATGCGGGTTTTGTAGAAAATATTTTGCCGGGTATAAACTCTGCTTTTGTTGATATTGGGGAGAGATTAAACGGATTTATCCACCTAGATGAGTTTGTTAAAAATCTTATTCCGGAAGATTATATTATTGGAGATTATGAGTTTACGGATATAAATGAGGAGATAAAGGAGCTTGAAAAGAGCAGTAAGAGAAGAAATATCTCCATTGGTGATAAGGTTTTGGTTCAGGTTGTAAAGGAGCAGATAAATACAAAGGGACCAAGAATTACTTCCCAAGTTACAATACCCGGAAGGTATGTTGTTTTAATGCCAAACTATCACGGTGTAAGGATTTCAAAAAAGATAAGTAAACCTAACGAAAGAAAGAGACTTAGAAAACTTATTACAGGGCTTATTCCCGATGATTTTGGTATAATAGTAAGAACAGCTGCCGAAAATAAAGATTCCGATATGTTTGTTAAGGATATAATCTCAACCTATCAGATATGGAAAGATGCTATTGCGGAGTTTAAAAAGACAGAATCCCCAAAACTATTGTATAAGGACTACAATGTAAGTGCGAGTATAGTTAGAGATCTTTTTAATGATGATGTAAAGAGAGTTCTTGTTGATTCCAACGAACTTTACAATAGTATATCCGATTATGTAAGAAACCTTGCTCCGGATCTTTTGGACAGAGTTGAGCTTTACAATGATGATGAACCTATATTTGATAAGTTCTACAACATTAATAAAGATTTTCTCATAAGCCTTTCAAGAGAGGTTTTTATGAGAAGAGGTGGGTCTATTGTTATTGAACAAACTGAAGCAATGGTAAGTATTGATGTAAACAGTAAAAAATACTCCAAAAACAAACCCCAAGAGGAGAATAGTTTAACTATAAATCTTCATGCAGCAAGAGAGGTTGCAAGACAGCTTAGATTGAGAGATGTTGGTGGTCTTGTTGTCATAGATTTTATAGATATGATGGAGCAGAGTAATAGAGATAAGGTTTACAACGAACTCAGATCCAGCTTTAGAAGAGATAAGGCAAAGATAAGTATTGAACCCGTAAGCAGATTTGGACTTGTTGAGATGACAAGACAGAGATTAAAGCCTTCAATTGTTCAAACTGTTTACGATAGATGTCCTACCTGTGGAGGTAAGGGTATAGTAAGATCAAAAGAGACTATCTCGGGAATGATTGACAGGTGGATAAAAAACTTTAAATACGCTATGAATGGCCAAGAGGTGGATCTTTTAGTCAATGAGAAGCTTGCAGAGTTTTTAAATAGTGATGACAAAAACTTTATCACAGCCTCAATGCTAAAGCATTGGGTAAGGATCAACCTTATAATCGATAATAGCATTAATGAACACTCGTTTAGATTCTGTTATCCGGGAACATCTGAAGAGGTTAAATTTGAGCAAAAAGAGTATAACTAAAATATTGATTCTTACCTCTACTGATTTTGAATCTGACTCTAGCTTAAACTCTAACAGAAGATTTAATGTTACTATAAAAAAAGTGGGAGTAGGTCCCACTTTTTCCGTTTTAAACAGCTATCAATATATAGAAAAGATAGATCCTGACTTAATAATAAATTCAGGTATAGGAGGATCTTTTAACAGGTCTGACAAAATTGGAACCGTAGTAAATATTACAGAAGATATATTGGAAAATAGTAAAGCTTTAGAGGATGAAATTCTTCCCTTATCTTTTGATAGTAATTATTTTAAAGAGTATATGATAAAATCATATTTTGATAGAGTACTGGATCTTCCCAATAGAAGAGGAATTACGGTTTCATTGGTTAGTGGAAATAGAGATCTTGCTTTAAGGCGTAAAAAAGTTTACAATGCAGAGATTGAATCTATGGAGGGATTTGCCATAATGTTGGCGGCAAAAAGATTTAAGATCCCCATAATGCAGATAAGATCTATAAGTAACTATACCGGAGATGAAAAGATTACAAAAGAGAACCTTTTCTACTCTATTAAAATGTTAAACAATAAGATAAAACAGATTTTAGAGGAGCAATCTTTTGAATAAACTTAAACTTTCCATATCAACATGTCCAAACGATATATTTATGTTTTATGACATGATCAAAAGTGATGATTATAACTTTACTTTTGGAGATATAAAGGAGCTTAACGATGGTATAAAAAATGGTGAGGCTGATATTTCAAAACTCTCATTTCTTACCTATTTTAAAAATATGAAAAAGTATAAACTTTTAAACTCCGGAACTGCTCTTGGTAAAAATTGTGGACCTTTGGTTATTGGTAAGAGAGATATAAAAGATTTTAAGGGATTAAAGATAGCTGTTCCCGGTAAAAATACTACAGCATTTCTACTGTTCACCCACTTTTTTGGAAAAGATTTTGAGGTTGTTGAAACCCTATTTTCGGATATAATGGAATTGGTTAAGAGAGGTAAAGTTGATGCAGGTGTGATTATACACGAATCAAGGTTTACATACCATAAGTATGGATTAAAAAAGTTATATGATTTGGGAGAGCTTTGGGAAAACAATACAAATCTTCCACTACCTTTAGGAGCAATTGCAGTTAAAAGATCAATAGATGAAAATATAGTAAAAATGTTTGAAAAGAACTTATCAAATTCCATTAAATACAATTTAGAGAATCTTGAAAAAGTAGATTTTGATTTTTTAAAGAGATACTCCGATGAGATGGAGAATGATGTACTTTTAAAGCATATAAAACTGTATGTAAACAAATACTCTATTGATCTAGGAGATGAGGGTAAAGAAGCAATAAAAATATTATACAATACAGCTGTTAAAAGTGGATTTTGTGATAGTTTAGATCCATACCTTTTCGATGAATAATTTTAATCTTTTCTTAAATGGAGAAGCCTGACAAACTTCAAAGCTTTTGATAGATCTCATTTAAAAATTTTGCACTCTTTTTTAATTTTATACTCACAGACTACTAAATAGAATCTATATAAAAAGATTACACTTTTCTGACAGATCTTAATCAAACAATCTAAAAAAAAGTGCAGTAAAATAATATTTTAGTTATATTTAATTTGTTTAATATATGGTTTATTTGAATAGAGAAGGAGAAAAAGTGAAAAAGGATATTCTAATAAAAAATGGTCTCATAGTTACAGTGGATAATGAGATGAGAGTTATTGATAATGGTTTTGTATCTATTAAAGAGAGCAAAATTGTAGAAGTTGGTGAGATGAAAAATTTACAAGATTGCGAAGCAGATAAAATTATTGATGCTAAAGGTGGTATAGTTATGCCGGGATTGGTAAATACCCATTGCCATGCACCAATGACTCTACTAAGAGGTTATGCTGACGATTACCCACTTATGGATTGGCTAAACAACTATATATGGCCAATTGAAAGAGAGTTTATTAACAAGGATACCGTAGAAATAGGAACAAGACTTGCCGTTCTTGAGATGATAAAATCCGGAACTACAATCTTTAACGATATGTACTTCTTTGAAGAGGTGGTTGGAAATGTATGTAAAGAAGCAGGAATGAGGGTTGTCATTGGCGAGGGTGTAATGGATCTTGTTGGTGTTGCAGGAGAGATGAACTTTGATCTCTTGGATAAATTTAAAGATGATGAACTTGTAGTAACCGCCGTTGCCAATCATGCTCCATACACCTGCTCTCCTGAACTTATGAAGAGATCAAGTGATATATCTACAAAGTATAATGTACCTTACCATATCCATCTTTCAGAAACAGAGACAGAGTTTAACGATATCAAAAAGGATAAAGGGCTCTCCCCCGTTGAGTATTTAGAGAGTATTGGAGCTTTAAATGAAAGAATGGTAGCAGTACACTCAGTTGTTTTAACCGATAAAGATTTGGAGATATATAAAAAGTATAATGTTGGTGTCTCCCATAATGTTGAATCAAACTTAAAACTTGCTTCAGGGGTTGCCAGAATACCGGATATGCTTAAAATGGGCATAAAAGTTGGTCTTGGAACAGACGGAACAGCATCAAATAACAACTTGGATATGTTTGAAGAGATGGCAACAGCAGCAAAGCTTCATAAGGCTATTGCAAAAGATCCTACGGTACTTAAAGCTGAAGAGATTGTTAGAGTTGCAACTATGGGGGGAGCTGAAGTTCTCTCTATGTCTGATAAGATTGGATCTATTGAGGTAGGTAAAAAGGCTGATATTATCATAATTGATACAGATAAACCACACTTAACACCACTCTACAATCCATATTCACATCTTGCATATTCAGTACAAGGATCTGATGTATCACATACTATTATTAATGGAAAACTTTTAATGGAAAATAGAAATATGTTAACCATTAATGAGAAACAAACTATTGAAGATGTAAATAGTGTAGCAAAAAAGATTAAAGAGTTTAAGAATAATTAGCATTAATGGGTGTAGGGAGTAAATCAATTTTCACCCTTTTTTGAAATACAGAAAGGGAAGATCCGGAATCTGCCCCTATACAATTTATTTGAACATAAAAAAATAACGATATAGAAATAGGAAATTTATCAAAAATCGAGAGAGGGGAAACCCTCTCTCAACGATTAAATTCCACCTTAAAACTATTTAACAAGAGATTCTTCTAAATCAAGAGATTCAATAATATCAAGAGTTGCAATGACTACTCCATTAGAATCCGCTTTTTTAACACCATAAAAAGCTATCTCTCTTTTTATCAATCCTTTATCAGAGACATAATCATAGTATTCAGCGTTATCAAAAGATGAATCATCATGTTCATACTTTATCTTTAAGCAATCATACTCCTCACCATCTATAGATATAGTCTCTCTACCGATTACAGTTTTATCAATTTTCCAAGGCTCATATCTAAGTGTCCAACTAGAACCTACTCTAAGTGGATACTTATACACTGTTATTTCATCGTAATAAATGGAATCATTTTCAGAGGTAGAGTTTCCCATAATAATCCTAGATACCTCATTACTAATATCAATAAGCGAACTATACTCATTACCTCTAAATATATACTTTGAGGTAGCTTCACTCTCTATTTGTGGTGCAATTGGGATAGGATTAATATATCCATAACTTATTAGAGCATCTCCTGATCTATTGTAATACTTATTTCCTTGAATAAGTAATCCATTCTCAATAGTAGTTGATTTAAAGTTATACACATCAATACTATCAAAGATTATCTCCTCTCTAACTACTTCAACAGATGCATCAAAAGTTATTACAGTATCTGTAAATCCATTTGCTATAGCAAGAGAATCATATTTTAAAGTAAAAGTTCTGGAATAGTCCCATCTATCTCCAACATTTAGAGGATACTCAAAATCTTTTTCTCCGGAATCATTATCAGAGTTAATATTAAAACAACCAACAACTCCAATAAGAATAAAAACAAATAAAGCTCTTTTAATCCAGTTAATAAAATCTCCTTATTATTCTTACTATTAAAAAAACTATTGGTTTACGGATATTTAATCCCAAACCTTTCTTTATAATAATACCTGCCGATGATAAATACCAAAGCTATTGGAACTGTATATACGGAATAAAGATAAATTGCTTTAAAGGTTAAAGTCAAAATTAAAATCTTTGCACTTTTATCAGGAGCAACCCTAGATATATTTAATATTATTGTTAAGAGAAAAGCTGAAGAGATAAATATATCACTACTTAATAGAGATAAAAATATTCCAATTACAGATAGTATATTTCCAACTATAAGAGATCTTTCAACTCCACAGTGTACAGCAAAACTATTTTTACCACAAATTTTATCCCCTTCAATATCCGGTATCATTGTAAGGATAGATCCCACAACAATAATATTTCCATAGTTTATAAAATTTATAATAGAAAAATCTTGACAGGTAAGATCTACACCTAAAAGATATGTTAAACTACCACCTAAAAATGAGGATAGGAGTGTTAAAAAAGGTCTTCCTTTCCAATCAAAGTATGGCAAGTTATAAAATAGAACAATGGATATATAGAGAAATAGTTTAACTAGGAAAATATAGAAAGAAATGCTATAGACAAAAACAAATAATGATGATATAAAAAATAGAAAACAACCCTCTTTTAAGGATATTATACCCTTTGAAAGATGGTAGTTTTTATTATTCAATTTATCATTCTCAATATCATAGATCTGATTTAGAATGTAGGAGGAAGCTAGAATATTTATATATGAAAATAGCTCCCAAACAGAAAAAAGTTCTCCATTAGAGGACAGTAGTAAAAGTGTAATAGCAGGAAAGAAAAGAACAGGTCTCGTAAAAAAGATATAATCTAGAACTTTGATAACTATATTTTTATTGATAAAATTCACTAATAATCCCTTCTGTTTCTGGATATATTAACCAAGAGTGCAACAAGAACCATGTTAAAAAGAAGTGATGAACCTCCATAACTTAAAAAGGGAAGAGGAAGTCCCGTAATAGGCATAACACCTATAGTCATACCAATGTTGATAAAAACCTGATAGAGAAATATTGAAGCTATACCTACACAGAGAAGATAGTAATGCTTATTATTAACCTTAAGAGATATCATAATTGTTCTGTATATTATCACAAAAAAGAGGAAAAGAACCAAAATACCTGTAATAGCTCCCATCTCTTCAATAATTACTGAAAAAATAAAATCTGTATGACCTTCAGGTAAAAATCCCAGCTGAGTTTGGGAACCTCCATTTATTCCTCTACCAAAAAAGCCACCATTTGCAATAGCTGTCTTGGATTGTACTATTTGCCACCCACCCTTTTGGATATGCTTTTCAGGATTCAAAAAGCTTGTAATCCTAAGCTTTTGATAAGGTTTTAATCTATCCCAAATAAAAGATGTTCCCATTCCAATAGAGAAGTTAATTAACCATAAAGCTGCAATATTTATTCTTTTCTTACCAAATTTAAACAGTATAAATCCATAAACTATTAAATATGAAACAAAAAATTGGTATCCTAATGCCTTAAAAATAATAGAAAAAATAATCATAAAAAGATTAAATGCATGGAAATAATCTAAACCGTTGGCAAACATAATTACACCAAATATAGCCAAATAAACTAAAGATGTCCCTAGATCAGGTTGTTTATAAATTAGTAAAACAGGTAAAAGTGTAATTGCAGCCGCAATAAAATTTGTAAAATTAAATCTATTTATCTTTATGTTGAATTTTGAGTAAAAGTTTGCCAGTACAATAACTAGGATAATCTTTCCAAATTCAGATGGTTGAATTTCATAAAAACCTAAATTTAACCACCTTCTAGCCCCCATATGGGAAGTTCCGAAAAAGAGAACCGCTACCAAAGAAACTATCATAATAGTATAAAGGTATATAGATATGTTCATCAGCTTTTTAGGATTGATAAATTGAATAATAAAAGATCCTGCCAAGCCAAGAATAAACCAAATTAACTGTTTTTGATATTTAGGAAACCCCAAATCTTCACCGGAACTGTATATTGCAATAATACCAATTAGAATAAGAATAATAGAGGATATTATTAGAGGATAATCTGTTTCTTTTTTAACCATTATCAAAGCTTCCTAAAAGAGATAAATTATCTTTATCTATTCAACTATCTCTGGAAAATAAAAAATTTTTAGTTAATTTAAATTGATAAAAATAAAAAAGGAGCTATTTCAGCTCCTTTTTTATACAATAAAAGATTAGCCTACTTAACTAAAACCATCTTCTTGGTTAAAGAAGCGTTTGGAGTAGTTAAAGTGTAGAAATAAACACCTGCATTTAAGTTTAATGCATTAAACTTAACACTGTGATTACCTGTAGCCATTTCACTATTTAGAAGCTCTTTTACAAGCTCTCCATTTGAATTGAATACACTTAAATTAACCATACCGCTCATTGTGTTTCTAAAACTAATAGTAGTTTCAGGGTTGAAAGGGTTTGGATAGTTTTGAGCTAAAGTAGTAGAACCTGGAACTATTTCTGATTCAATACCAGACATTGTAGTTACATAAGCTCTTATATACCAGTTTCCTTCAAATCCTACTTCAGAAAGATGAATCCAGTCGCCATCAGCATATGCCCAGTTTCCATCAAGGTTTGTACTAACACTCTCATCACGAGCCATATAGTTTCCACCTGACTCAAAAACAAAAGCCACTTTTCCGGTAATAACTTCTTCGGAATTAACACTTACAACTGTTCCTTCTCCACCAAGTGCATTAAATGTTCCTGTTAAATCACCAATTACATCATCAATACTTGGAGTAGTTCCATTATACTGAGTAACCTTCCAAGTAACACCATTTTCAGGATTTGAGTATCCAGCTTCAAGGGTATTTACTTTCACTGACGATTCACCAAAATCCCAAGTAATTGCAGAAGCCCATGGAGCATTAGCAATACCTACTGCACCATCAAAACTATAATTAGCACCATACTCTACCCAATACTCATTAGCATTAGGATCGGTAACACTTACAGCAAAAACATCTGTTTTTTCAAAAGAATCATTTTCAGCCTTAACTGTAATGTTAGCAATTCCACTACTAGAACCTGCAGTTACTGTAAGAGTGTTACCAGAAAGAGAAGCAGTTGCTACACTAGGAGATGAACTACCTTCAACTGTTACAATTATTTCTACACCTGGCTCAGCACTGAAAACATCACTGATATCGATATCCATAGTTTCATTAACATTCATTGCAATATCTTCGATAGGATTATCTACAAAGATATAATTAGGATCGAAAGAATCAATTGCATCCTTCATTGCTGCATCTAAGTTTGAGTTGTTATCGTTGTAGAAAACCCTATAACCTTTTCCAACCACACCAAATAAAGGAACATAACCATTTCCAAAACCTCCCGAGTTATTGTATAAACCCGTAGAAACCGGATAGTTTTGACCTGACCAATTATATGTAGCCACCCAGTATGATTTTCCCGCATAAGGACCTGAAGCATCAGGACCAAAAACATTTGCCCATTTTTGTTGCATTACCGGCGCCGCCGCTACACAACCAGGTCAACCTGCACTTCCCCAGAAGATCATTACAGGTTTGCCTGCATCAACCTGCTCATAGATTGATGTTGTAACACCATCAGTTGTTGTAAATGTAATATTTGAGCATACATCTCCAACATCATACTGTCTAGTTTCTTGATTTTCTACCTTCTCAAATTTAGCAACTTTCCCCTCATTTGCAAAAGCGACAAAAGATACTGAAAGTAGAAAGATCAATAATGAAAACTTTTTCATAGTTCTCCCCTTAATTTAAATTTGATTAAAAATATATGGTAATTTTAAAAAAAAAGTAACTAAAAAAGAAACAAAAACACCTTAATTGCTCTTTTGTTAATGTTTTTAGAGAGCCTAATTTAATCATATTAGGATCTAATTTAAAAAAAATAAAAAGCTTTAGAAGCCTGTTAAAAAATTATTCAAAAAAGCAAAACTTACCATTGATCAGATCCTGATTTATCTCTCAAAAATTTAGATACCAACAAATTGTTTAAACTCTTTTCCTCACTATTTCCACCTTCAAAAACTAAACTACCATCAGAAAATCTCCTCTGCCTTATCAATCTTTCGGAGCCGGGTATTGTATCAAATTTTCTCACAATTTCAGCAACCTTAAAACCTGAGTAATCCCACATACACTCCCTATTACCACAAGGTTGAAAATCTTCATTACAAGGATAACAACCCCTATTTGGAATATAGATTATAGCATCTGAAAATGGAGCTGTTTGAAAATAGTAGGCAGATATATTGTAGAGTCCTAAAATTTTAATCTCTGTTCTTGCTGCCATATGTATTGTTGCCGTATCGGGAGATATTAAAAGATCTGATGACACCAAAAGCTGATAAAGCTCTTTTAGAGATTGTTTCCCTGTAAGATTTTCTATATTTTCAAACTCTGTAAAAGGAGAATATATTTCATTTCCTTTATCTATATCAGTACCCACAAGAAACAGATTATAATCTCTTTTAAGATTTTCAATAAGATTTATGTAAAAACTATTGGGAAAATTTCTAATACTACTTCCCGTGTTCACATTAATAACTATATTTTTTATTGATCTACTATTTTTGGCAACAGGTATATTTTCTATATTTTCCAAATATGAAAGATAGAGTTGCGATATATTTATGGGAGCCTTTTTTCTATTATCAGCACTATTAAAGAGGAGAGAAAACTGTTTATCCTTAATAATCTTTCTATCATCATAAGTTACACCTAAAACTTTTTTTCCAAAAAATGATGATATATAAAAACTAAGTTCAAAGGAGTTTAAGTTTATTGCATAATCAAATGTAGAAGCTCTATCCTTTCCCAAAAGATAAGAAAATCTATCAAAATTTAGAGTTTTTGAGCACTCTAATAAACCATCTATATCAAGCTCAACAATTTCACAATCAACTATCTCTTTTAAGAAAGATAAAACATTTAGTTTTGGGATAAAGAAAGTTACCCTCTCCCTTTTAGAAAGTTCCTCTATTAAAGGTAAGGATTGGAGAAGATCTCCTAACCTCAACAGATTAACAACACATACTTTCATAGATAAACTACCCTCTACACTAAAAAATAAAGAGTAGAGAAAAGAGTTTCTATAGAAATATATACTCTGTAATACTCTACTCTTCTTCTATTCTACAGATAGATATTATTTTTTTAAATTATACTCATCTGTAATATCTTTTATAGGGTTTTCTATATACCCCTTTGCATAATCAACATATTTTTGGGCATGTTTTACAAGATATTCCGCCTCTTCGTTACTAACTTTTCTTCTAACCTTGGCCGGAACTCCGGCAATTAAAGAGTTATCCTCAAAAACAGCACCCTCCAAAACAACAGCACCTCCTGCAACAATAGAGTTTTTACCAATTTTAGCATTATCCAAAATTGTAGCTCCCATACCAACAAGGGTATTATCTCCAATAGTACAACCATGAATAGTTGCAGAGTGTCCAACCGTAACATTGTTTCCAACTACAGCATCAAACTCATTTGTCATATGGATACAGCTATTATCCTGAATACTTGTATTTTTACCTATTCTTGCGTAACCAACATCACCTCTAATGGTAACATTAAACCATATACTTGAACCGGAATCAATCTCAACCTTTCCAATTACATCGGCAGAATCTGCAACAAAAACATCTTTTTCTATTTTAGGTTTAATACCCATATACTCATAAATCATAAAACTCTCCAATAGATTTTAGTTAGAAAAGATTAAAAATCTACCAACTAAAAATTTATATTCTAATTTAAGATAAAGGTCTCGTTTTCTCCTCTAACCAAATCTTCTCCTCTTCATTCAGATACGGAGAAACAAGATCAAACACACTCTTATGATATGAATCTATCCAATCAATCTGATCCTTACTTAAAAGAGAAGTATCCACAAGATCTCTTTCAATTGGAACCTTTGTCAATGTTTCAAATGAGAAAAATTTAATACCCTCATTTGTTTTCTCCTCTTTAACCACTATAAGATTTTCTATCCTTATTCCATGACTATTGGCTAAATATCTACCCGGCTCATTAGAAACAATCATACCTTTTTCAAGTGAAACAGCCTTAGGAAAAGGACTTATATTTTGAGGACCTTCATGTACATTTAGAAAATGACCAACACCGTGACCCGTTCCATGACCATAGTTTAGGAAATAATCCCAAAGTGGTTTTCTTGCCAATATATCAAGCTGATAACCTTTTGTTCCTTCAGGAAATTTAACTTTAGAAAGTTCAACCATTCCTTTGAGGACTAAAGTATAATCCCTAATCTCCTCATTAGTTGGTTTTCCTATAGCTGCAACCCTTGTAATATCGGTAGTACCCTCAAAATATTGACCTCCAGAATCTATTAGATATAAACCATCCCCGGAAATTTTTCTATCACTCTTCTCATCAACTCTGTAATGAATAATAGCACCGTTACCCTTAAATCCGGAAATAGCGGGGAAACTATCTTGAACATAGTTTTCCATAGATGCTCTAAAAGCAGTTAACTTATCAGAAGCGGAAAGTTCACTTATTTCTCCAGAACCAACATTTTTATAGATCCAGTGAAGAAATTTAACAACAGCAGCTCCATCTTTAATGTGGGCAACTCTCATACCCTCAACTTCAACGCTATTCTTTTTAGCTTTCATAAGAGTTGAAGGGTTTGGAAGATTTACAATATCAGAAACAGTTTCAAGAGCTCTGTAGATAGAATAGTTTATTCTGTTAAAATCAATAACTACTTTAGATTTTTTTACTAAGGATTTAACTACTTCACCTGTGGTGTTATAACTTTCAATATCTACACCACTCTTTTTTAAACTACTCTTCACATCTTCGGGAATCTTTTCAGGGTTAACAAACAAAGTTACCTTTTCCATACCAATGAGAAGATAGGAGATAAAACAAGGATTGTAACTTATATCGCTTCCTCTTAAATTCAATATCCATGCAATATCATCTAGAGTTGAAATGAAGTTATAATCACCTTTTCCCTTAATACTCTCTCTAATTCTATCTATTTTACTTTCTCTGGATTCTCCTGAAAATTTAACATCAAGTTCAAAAACTTTATCCATTGGAACTGTAGGCCTATCACTCCAAACTGTTTCAGCAAGATCATATTCTGCTACAACTTCAATCTTTTTAGTTAAAAACTTGCTTACCATTCCTTTAACAATACCGTAAGAAACAACATAACCATCTAAACCAAACTTTGACCCCTCTTCAAGATTCTCATAAACCCAATCATTTATGGAAGGAACACCAGCTTCTCCCATTTTAAAAAGATCTATACCGGAACCTTTAAGCTCCTCTTCTGCTTGTAAAAAGTATCTGCCATCAGTCCACAATCCAGCTTTATCAGCTAAAACAACTACAGTTCCTGCTGAACCTGTAAAACCTGAAATATAAGATCTAAAACTCCATCTCTCTGCAACATATTCAGAATCGTGAGGATCTGTTGATGGAATAAAATAACCATCAAGACCCTTTAATTTCATCTCTTCTCTAATCTTTGCTACTCTTTTCTTTATATCCATCTTTATCCCTCTAATTTTATTTAATTTAGTAATTGAAATATTAACTAAAAAACTCATATGAAAATATGATAGATATTTTAATCTAGTCTTAAATATAGTTAAACTAATTAGGAGTTTCAAGTAAATAGACTTGACAGATTTAGGGAACTTAACACTAAACAATTTTACTCCAATTATATTGAATTAGAGAAAATAGATTAGGGTTTAGAACTTTATTCTTCTGTAGATAGTCTACATATTTCATGAGGCTTTAAAATTTGGTATAATTTTTGAAAAATTATTGCTCAATGATAAAGAGTTCTGATATTATCTACAAAACACCGTGCTTTTCATCATTCTCTTCATGTTGTTTTCCCACTTTATCCAATAGTGGCTTTGTAAACTTTTTTAGAATATTATTTTTGGGAATACCTACAACACAATTAATATTATTTCTTTACACATCAACTAAGAATATCCTTTCTGGTTTCGTAATTGGAACCTCAACAACTATTCTATTATTTTTAAATATTTTTGAGACATTTTTTGATGCTCTGGAGATTTTAAATAGGATTCTATAACAGGTTTAACTTTCGCTAATTTTTTTAGATTATGGTATTTGTGATAAAATCTGGCTAAATGACAAGTTGAAAGCAAATAATTTCTTTCGTCAGCTATTTGTCTAAACAAAAGCCTGGCTCTTAAAAAAGATTTTTCTGATTTTCTATGTTCTCCTGCAATATTTAAATAAGAAAGTCCCCTAACTAATTCAATCTTAGCTTTTTGATAGTTATTTTCTTTAGTATATTTTTCAGCTTTTTCTAAATATTCGGTTGCATTTGTGTACTCTCTTAATCCATTATAACACATTGCAATATTTAAGCATACTTTACCATATTCATCATCCTTTTCCTTTTCAAATTTAAGTGATTTTTTGAAAGATTCTATGCCCTTTTGATACTTTTTAACTCTAGAGTTAGAAACTCCTAATGTTACTAAGATTTGAACTTTAATTTTAGGATTAGAGGTAGTTGTTAATTGATTTTTAAGCTCATTAATAGTTAATTCGTGATGTTTTCCCTTTAATTCTAAAGACCTACAAGCACCCTTTATAAATTCAAGGGTAAAACCATTATTACTTGTTTTTTCAAATGTCTCATAAGCTTTATGGTAGCTCTTTTCTGCTTCTTCTTTTTGGTTGTTAAATTTAAAACAATCTCCAAGATGATAATAAATTTCTCCCTCTATAAAGGAGATTTTACTCTTTAATTTTTCTAAATATCTTTCTTTTCTTTTTAATATTTTCTTGCCTACTTCAATAGCTTTACTAAAAAGACCCTTATCTCTAAATATGCGGAAAAAAGAATAAATTATTTCATAGTAGTTAGGATGTTCTTTATTTTTCGCGAATTTCTGATACTCTTCTAATAATACTTCCTCTTCTTGCTTTTCATATTCTTCAAAATTTTCTAATGAAGGGAATTCAAAATGCTTATTATTGGTAAGTTTTGCCTTTTTTAGATAGTAGTAAATTGTACCTGCTGTAACTTTGCGACCTAAATTAGTGATAATTTCTTTGTATGAAATATGCTTATTTTCTTTTTTAAGCTTAACAATTTTTCTCTTTTCTCTATAGCTTAATTTATGTCTTATTTTAAAAGATTCCGGGATTTTTCTTTGATAAGGTTCTTTTTTATTATTTCTCTCTTTTAGCCAACGATAAATAGAGTTTCTAGAAAAACTATAGGTTGTTGCTAGCATTGAAACGCTAAATCCCTTGTCATATTCTGCCAAAATTTCGTTTTTAAGTTTTATTGCAACTGTCATGTTGATAGCCTTTTTTATATTGTTTTTTGACTGCCCCAAAACTAGTATTGACTCGTTTTTATTTCTTTTGAATAACTTTTACACTCCTTTTGTGAAAACATCTTAAATTTTAAAAAGGAGAATCTTATGCAGAAGAAACTAACAATTCTGATTCTAATTCTTTCAGCTTTATTAACTACTCTCAAGGCTGAAAACCTATGTTCAAATTTGCAAAACCAACCTACAATTGAGAAGTCTGACATTATTTCTTTAGCTACCCAAAAAGGGGGTCGTACAGGAGATGATAGCGATGACCCCATTGATAACGACCTTGATTTTGACAACTACAAGTAGTTATTTTGTAACATTCTCATAAAATTAAGAACAATAACTAGGAGTGGCTCCATCACTATATCTATTATAATATATAAATTATAAGTGTAGTTTTATAGGGAAACACTCTTAGTTTCGTTTATAATTCCCATCTATTTCAAACATATAATTTATCTAAATAATAAAGTTTACAAATTTGTTTATTTTGTCATCTTTTGCATTATAATAAAAAACATTGGGAAAGTCAACTCTAAAATTGTGGTGTTTTATTTGGATTTATTTGACAATTTACTAATAATTAGCAAGTTAGCTGTAAATATCTTAAATATGGCTTAATTATTTCTTTAAGAATTAACTTTTTCTTTATCTATGTAGCTTAACTTACTTTAGATTAAGTAGTTAACCATATAAACTTCTTATACCTTCGTGTCCTAAAACTAGAACTAACTCGTTTTGGGAGCTAAAATCTATTTGTTATCCTAAAAACAGAGCTTATGAGTCGCGACCAATTAAAAGCTTCGAAGTAAATTAAGTTTAATTAAAACTCCTAAAAGGAGGTGAAAAGAATGAAAGTTGAAAAGAAAGCACAAAGGAGTTTAAAAATGAGTAGCAATTCTAACTTGATGCATGGATTTTTTGGTCTGTATCAATGCGATTTTGATCTCAGAATTTGCTGTAATGGTTGTAGTTGTACTACTTAATAGTGCCTTTGTACACTATCAATGAGGCTACTCCTTTGGGATAGCCTCATTATGATCGTTGCACAATAGATTCTTTAAGAAAAAAAAGAATCTTCAAATCATTATTTCAACTATAAATTCATTTTCATGTTAACTGTAATCTTAAAGTTTAATCGGAGATTTTACAATGAAGTATAAACAGAGTTTTTATAATATATGGCAAGCTCAAAAAGAAAAAGTTTATCTACTAAATACTTATTCGGGGAGTATTGTTTCTGTAAATAAAAATGAAATTGGGGTTGTAAACTCAATTCTTGAAGATAAAAATGATATAGATATTGTAAATGAAGAAAAAATAAAAGAATACATAAAGGTCTTACTTGATAACGGTTTTTTAATTCCTGAAGAGGTTAACGAAAGAGATAGTTTGCAATATATTTATAAATTAAACTATTTTGACTCTTCAGTTCTTGATATTGTTCTACTTCCAACAATGAGATGTAATTTTAAATGTCCATATTGCTACGAAGAAGAAAAACAAATGACTTTAACTGAAGAAAGATTACAATCTTTAATAAAGTTTGCAGAAAAAAATTTTATAAATAAAAATCGAGTAACAATTGGTTTATTTGGAGGAGAACCATTATTAGAATGGAAAAAAATTAAGAAATTTTTTGATATCGTTTTAAACTTGTCAAAGAAATATGGTTTTATGTTCGCCCCGTCAATAACAACAAATGCTTATTTGTTTGAAAAAGATATGATTAACGATATGATTGATAAATATCATTTCAGGTCATTTCAAATATCAATTGATGGATATAAAACGACCCATAATACAACACGAGTGCTAATAGAGAATGGCAAGGGAACTTATGAAACTGTTCTAAAAAATTTTAAACTTCTTTTAGAAAAGAAGAAACAATCAAAAAAAAATTACAGCTTAACATTAAGAGTTAATCTTATGAACACAGATGAAAAAAGCATACTAAAACTCTTTAATGAATTTGACTACAATGAAAAAGAACTGTTTTATATTTATTTTAGACCTATTTACAATACGAAAAATTTTTGTATTTCAAATTCCAATTATAAAAATTTAGAATCATTTTATTCTTTAGCTATCAAAGAAGGATTTAATGTCGTAACTCCAGGGTCTAATAGTTTCACTAGCATTCAAGCATGTGAAGGAGACGGTGGAATACACCAAATAGAGATTATGCCTAACCTTTCAATTTGGAAATGCTCAAATAATTTAAATTGTAAAGAAGCAAATATCGGGGAAATCTGTAATGATGGTAATATTAAATTATTTTATGATAGACTGGAAAAATGGAGTAAAAACAATCCTTTTGAATACGAGAAATGCTCAAATTGTAAGTATCTTCCACTATGTTGGGGAAGCTGTCCATTAAACTTTCTTCTTAATAAGAAAAGAAATTGTTTTTACGAAAAAGATTTCAATTTAGTTAATTTATTCTTAAATTCTAGAATTGGAGCTTCATAGCTTTTGATCCTTTAAGTTTTGAATATCAGATTTTTTATATTTATATTTTGATATAAATATAAATATTTTAAAATTAAGTTTAAATATTAAGGAGTTAAAAAATGAAATCATTGCTAAAGTTTTTTAAATTGTTACCTCTCAAGTATATTATCAGCTATTTTATCATAGGGGTTATATTTTCAGTTGTTTTTGTGTTAGAATACTTTAGCCCTTTAATTCAAAAAAATTTGATTGATACTGCAATTAGAGATAAGAATATTTTTAATGACTCCTTGTTTCATTTGATTTATCTTTATATACTTTATGCCATTTTTGTTTTTACAGCCACGCTCTCTATTTCCTTTTTGAGAATAAAAGTTGGTAAATTGTTTTATTCTGTTTTTTTAAAAAAGATTTTCAGCTTAAAAAAGACTGCTATTCAGAAAAAAGGAACCGGATACTACTATGATATTTTATCAAAGGATAAAGAGTCTGCTGTAGCATTGATAAGTTTGTCTTTTTTCTCTCTACTATTTAGTATCATTCAAACTTGCTTTATTTTAGTAATGATTTGGAAGTGGAGTCGTATTCTTTTTATAATTTTTATGATAGTTCTATTTTCATCTATAATTATAACATCTATTCTAGCTTTGTTTAATAGAAATAATTACCTAAATATGAGAAAAAACGGTACAACTTTAGCAAATGAGACAATAGATGCTATTTCAAACAATTTTTCAATCCAAAATTTTCTATCATCTAGTATTTTTCAAAATTTATTAACAAAAAAATATGCCTTTTTTGAGAAGTATATGAGAAGATACATTTACATTGCTACTTCCCCTCAAATAATTGTTTCAATTATTAAGACGGTTGCATTTGTATTTACCATAGTTTATTCTTTAAATCTGGTTATATCCGGAGAAATGACTTACGGTATTCTACTGGCTATAATCTCATATTTCCAAATGATTTTGAAACCAATAGAAAATTTTCATTCAGTAATGAACAACATTGCAGAAAGTGAAGTAAGTATCAAAAGGTTACTTAATTTAATAAATCCTAAAACTAATCAATTAAATTATCAAGATAAAGTTATACCTTTGAACAGTATAAATAATCTTACCTTTAAAGATGTTTATTTTGAATACGGAAATTCTAAAAAACAAAAACATTATCTTGATTTTAAAATTGAAGATGAAAAAGTTGGAATTGTTGGAATTTCAGGAGAAGGTAAAACTACCTTATTAAAATTATTGTACTTGGAAGAGGTTGCAAAAGAGGGGAATATTTTTTTAGATGATACAATCTTGGGTAATCTTCCAATCTCTTACTTTCAAGCTATTTTTAATATTTACCCTCAAAATTTAGAAATTTTTAATAAAGACTTACTCTTTAATTTAACTCTAGGAAAAAAAGTAATACCAAATTCAACTGTGGATAGATATCTAAAAGATTATCAAAACAGATTACAACTTTTCTTTGATTATCTTGAAAAAGAACTTCAAAACAGTAATATTTCAAATTCAAAAAAATTTATCAAAATACAAAAATATTTAGAGAAAGATGATTTTTTAAAGGAAATTTTAGGAGTTATTGATGTTTATGTAGAATCCTATCACATTTATGAAATTAACTTTGATACTTACATTAAATACCTTGATTTTATTGTAAATAATTGGAGCCATTTTGCGATCTCTCTAATAGAAATCGGATTTAATAAAAATTTTATTGTTGAGGAAAAGTTGCAAAAGGTAATCAAGGATTTAAATCTTGAGAAATTAGAAGGTAGAGATTTTGGTGAAAATGGGCAAAATATCTCCGGTGGAGAAAAACAAAAAGTTGGCTTTGCAAGATTTTTATTGAAAAACTCTTCCTCTTTTTTCGTTTTAGATGAACCTTTTACAAATTTAGATGCTCTTACTGAAAATGAGATGATAAAAATAGCAAAAGAGCAATTGCAAGGTAAAAAAGGGTTGATAATTTCCCATAATTTTACCCTCATTAATAATCTTTCAGACTCTATTATTGTTATACATGAGGGAAAAATTGCACAAAAGGGAACTCATCAAGATTTAATAGAGGAAGATGGAATTTATAGCACGCTTTATAATTCCCAGAAAAAATCTAAAAAATAATCCTATCCTTTCATGGGAAAACAGATTCTGTTTATTCTCATGTTAAAGATTTTTCTGAAACTAAACTAAAAGGAGAACAATAATGAAAAGGTTTGTCTTACTACTTTGGCTTGTTATACTGCTAGTAAGTTGCGGTAAAAAAGATAATAATTCTAAAATTGAAGAGGCTCAAAAGAGAGTAAAAAATGAAAATGTGGAAGTTTACAAAAACAAGAATGTTCCGAAAAACAGCCAAGATACCATCAATTTCACTCCCCTTTTCTCTATTAAAAATTCTAAAATAGGTCAGCTTTTTAAAGATCCTAGAGCTATTGATGTTGATAATTTTGGAAATATTTTTGTGGCAGACAGGACTACCATATTTAAATTTGATTCTCTTGGAAATTTAACTACTCAATTTGGCAGAAGAGGAAACGGTCCGGGAGAATTTATGAATATAATAGGAATCGTAATTCAAAAAGAAAATCTTTTTGTTTCTGATCGTGATGCAGGAAAAATCTCAAAATTTACAATTGATGGGAAATTTATAGAAACTATCTCTTTTCCAAATAACTCAATTCCATTCAATTTACACTCTTTTGGAGAAGATAAATTTGTCGGTTATAAACTGGAGCAAGAAGTTAAAGATGGCAAAATATATTTTGATGTTCCAATTGCCTTATTTGATTCAAATCTTAATATTTTGAAGAAAATTTTTTCCAATAAAAAGGAAGTCAATCCAAATAAGGGCTTCAATTTTATGGATTTCTTCAGCTTTTTTGCAATATCAGAAAAAAATATTTTTGTGGCAAAAAACTCGGAAGATGTTTATAGCATAGATGCTTATGATGGAGATGGAAAGATACTCTATAAAATTCAAAAGAATTATAGAAAAATAGAATATAGCGAGGAAGAATTAAAACAAATGGGTAGTGCCGGTACTGCTACAGATAAAGAAGGAAATGTAAAAAAAATAAAATTTAAGGCGAAATATAAAAAAGCAATCGAAGCCTTATTTGTTGATAAATTTGATAGAATTTATGCTAAAACAAATATTAATAAAAAACCTAATTATATTTTCAATATCTTTAAAGATAAAGAATATATTCAAAACGCTTCTCTTCCAAATTATAAAGAGATATCCAAGGAAGTTATGAAAGCTCCTATTCTCTTCAAAAGAGGAAAGCTTTATACAATCAATACTTTGGGAGACGAAATATCTGTACAGGTTTACAGTTATTAACAATCACATGATTTTCCATACGAAAAAAGGGGCCAAAAATTGCCCCTTTTTTATCCAAAATTTCTGAGCATTCTATTTAATATGCTAAATATTAGACAAATATCTATATCTCACTCAGGTTGATACAATAGTATTACAGCTATACTTTCACTTGTTTCCTATTAAATATACGGGCTAAAGCTGACCGGATCTTTTTAGATAGTAGTTTTTTAATTTCATAAAAGTAGATTAAATAAAGCTATTAAAAACTATTTTATTTAGGAAATAATTTCTCTAAATTTTATATTAAAACAGCTATTTTGATCATAGTAGGAAACTAACCTTACCTATGGATCCTTTAAAATAAAAACTAGGATTTATAATGCTAAATGAATTTAAAGTTGGATCTTTTCCCCTAGATGGAAGACATATTATTGAAGCAAGTGCCGGAACAGGGAAAACCTATTCCATAGGAATAATTGTTTTAAGATTACTCTTAGAAAAAGGTATAGAGATAAAAAATATAATCTTAGTAACATTTACAAATGCAGCAACAGATGAACTTTCCGAAAGGGTTAGAATTTTTTTAAAAAAAAGTAAAAAATATTTTAAAACAGGAAATTCAGGAGATAGCTTAATAGATTCAATTTTATCAAAATATGAAAGAGAAAAATCTGAAAAGATTATAGATAAAAGTTTAGAAAATTTAGATGAGATATCAATTAGTACAATACATGGTTTCTGTAAAAAAGTAATGAAAGAGTTTGCCTTTGAAACAGGAGAGATTTTAGATAATGAACTTATATTGGATCAAGAAGCAATTATTGACAGAGCAATCAATAAAGTATGGAGAAAAGAGATTGTAACTCTTCCTTTTGAAGAGATAGAGGTTCTTTTAAACAACGGATTAAAGAGAGATGATCTAAAAAAAGTTGTAAACAACCTAATACAGGGAATAACCCTTAAAAGATCAAATAAAACTATTAGTTTTGATGAGTACTTTAAGATAGAAAATAGAGTTAAAGATTTTATTGAAAGAGAAGATGAGATAATATCTGAACATAAATCTGAAGCTATAGAGATTTTTTCTAATTTAAAAACAACTACAAATAAACTTCCTGCATTTGCAAAAAAGATAGTAGATGCTCTTGAAAAAGAATCCTCCACAAAACCTATGTTTACAGCTAAAGGAGAACTTCTCAAACAAATTGTAAAAAATGAGTTTTTGACAAATACAACTCTTGTAAAACTTTATTTAGATAATATGGAATCTCAAAATAAATTATCAAATATGGGAAAAGATCTTTTAATGGAAACCTACTATAATTGTTCTCAAAAAATAGTAAAGGTGTTGGAAAAGTTTAAAGAGGATTCAAATATCCTTTCCCAAGATGATCTTATTTTACACCTCTATAGATCTGTAAAAAAATTGGAGAAAGAGGGTAAGTTAATCCCTTTACAAAATAAGCTTTCCCAAAAGTATAAAGCTGTTGCTATTGATGAGTTTCAAGATACAGACAAGAAACAGTACACTATCTTTAGCTCCCTTTTCAACAAAGAGGTATCTATTTTTCTCATAGGAGATCCTAAACAGAGTATATACGGTTGGCGTGGTGCAGATTTAGATACATATTTAGAAGCTCAAAACAGTGTTGATGATAACAATAAATTTACCATGAGAACAAACTTTAGATCTACTTCAAGATTGATAGAAAAGCTCAATAGTTTTTTTTCTATAAATAACCCTTTCTTTCATGAAAAAATTAAATATGAGATTGTACAATCGGGTAAAGGGAATGAAATAGATATAAAGAAAGATGGAGAAATTGTAGAACCTCTATCCATTATTAATTGTGAAAAGAGTGATAATATAGCTCTAATTAATGGTAAAATCATTCTGGATCTTCTAACCAGTAATTATACCATAGGAAGAGAGAGAGTAAAACCTAAAAATATTGGTGTTGTGGTAAGATCTAAAAAAGAAGCAAAGGAGATGAACTATTACCTTTCAAAATTTGATATACCTTCTGTTATATACAGTGATGAAAAGATAATTGCTCAAGGATCTACCCACGATTTTATACAATTTCTTTCAGCAGTAGCAGATCCTACCATAGATAAACTTAAAAGAGCACTTATTACAAACCTCACAAGCTACACATCTGTTGATATTTTAAAACTCAATGAGGAAAAACTAATACACTACCTTGAAGTTTTGAGAAGATTAAACAGAACATCTAAGGGTATTTTCTATATTTCCCATAAGATTTTGGAGGAGTTTGATATATTAAGCTCAATAAAGGATAACAGAGAAAGAGAGATTGCAAACCTATATCAACTAATTGAGATTTTAAACAGTAAGGAGAGAAGTGAAAACTATACTATAAATGAAATAATTGATTGGGTAATTAGAGTTAGAGAAGGTGAGGTTGTAACGGGTGATCAGTATGAACAGAGAATAGAGAATGATTTTTCATCTGTAGAGATCTCAACAATACATAAGAGTAAAGGACTTGCCTATGATATTGTGTTTGCACCATATCTTGAACTTACCTCTAAAACAAATATGGATTTAAAATATAAAGTTGACGGGAAACAGATAATTTCTCTATATAAAGATGAAGATGATAAAAACAGATATAAAGTAGAAAATGAGAGAGAGAATAGAAGAATCATATATGTTGCTTTAACAAGAGCAAAGTATAAAATCTTTATTACATCTACAGGTAAGGAAAGCTCACTTTCGGAATATATTAGTAAATTTGATGATAGATTTGAAAATATATCATCAAATGATATTGAAAATATAGAGATAAGTAAGTACAAAGAGTTTGATAAAGAGGATTTAAATGACAACTTTCAAAGAGTTCTGGAAAGATCTTTCAAACCTCAAAAGGTTGTTAGTAGCTTTAGTGCTATTGATGGAAAAGAACACCTGCCTCATAAGTATGAAAAGTTGGAGATTGATAATTACGATAAATTTATTTTTCAAGAGATTGGAAAAGGACCTACTCTTGGAAACTTTCTCCATGAAATTTTTGAAAATAGTGATTTTACCGATAAAGAAAGTTACGGTAATGCAATAAAATATACAAAAAAGAGGTATCCTTTAATATATAGAGATGAATATTTTAATATGTATAAGGATATGTTAAATCATGTACTAAACGGAAATCTTTATGCCAAAGAGGTTAGTGATGAAGATCAGCAGGAGGATCTTTTTAGCTATAACTCAACATTTAGGCTTTCGGAGGTAAGTAACAGGTTAAATGAGATGGAGTTTTTCTATAAGGTATCTATAGATAGTGTAGAAAAAATTGAGGATCTTTTAAAAGATTATGGTTATAGTTGTAAATTGAAAAAAATATATATTGAGGGTGCTTTTAACGGATTTATTGATCTTGTTTTTAAGTACAAAGATAAGTTTTATATCCTAGATTGGAAATCCAACTATCTTGGAGATAGTATTGAAAACTACTCACATAAAAATATTAATATTGCTATGGATGAAAACAACTATAAACTTCAATATTTAATATATACTATAGCACTTAAAAGATACCTAGAATCTATGGATATAGATTTTTATCAAAATTTTGGAGGTGTTTACTATCTATTTTTAAGAGGTATTAGAAAAGGGAAAAGAGAGGGTATATACTTTGACCTACCACCCAAAGAACTGATTGAAAAACTGGATATCCTTATTTTAGGCAGGTAATAGTTTAACATGAGTTAGGTATAAAAGAAATAGTCTATCTTATGTAATAATTAAATTTATAGATTCAATTATAACATTACGATAGTAGTCAATTTTATCATAACCGCTAAAATATGTATCTTCCCACCAAAGAAGGATGTAAAGCAAACCTCCATTACCGATGTATCCTCTAGATCGGAAACAATCAATATCCCATTCCAAATAAAAGTTTCCGATATAGCGGTGGAATCGGCAAACCCGGTAGGGTTTGAGCTAATATTATCGAAAATATTTTATGTCTTGGCTTTGCCCTAATTCTGCTTTTGCTTCT
>PDWI01002002.1_pt1 | contig 76559 bp, 71 predicted proteins | sample 1430891 | NCBI WGS metagenome assembly PDWI01 (sample SAMN01162508, study PRJNA174530) | Oral metagenome, whole genome shotgun sequencing project. | biome: Marine environment; feature: Marine mammal; material: Swab sample of the gingival sulcus; isolation source: swab sample of gingival sulcus...
AAATGGCTCCAATTCCCCCAAATTTTCTGTCAATAGTCCGGCTATTAACAGAAAATTTGTGAAAATTGGTTCTCATTTTCATGAGATTTCGCTTCGATCCCCTAATTATCAAACAGGCTCTAAGCATAGCAACAGCTCACTATGATGTCAAGAAGATTGTTTGCTCAACAATCTACTGGAATGTGCTGTTTTGGATTGGGTATGCTGATTGATGGGGGTGAGTAGTTACCTTTTTACTTGTTATTTCAGACAAAGCGGTCAATAAACAGAGCCATGGGGGGTGCATGTATTCTTCTTCTTTTTTTTGTCGAAATTGAATATAACACATCTCCCCCTTATCCCCCCCAAAGGGGGGGAAGAGGATCTCCAGGTATGGGCGGTATCCTGCTGTCCCGGGCAACTCACCCTGAAATTTCTTAGTTTTCGATCCCTGAATTTAAAAGTGAAAGTAAAAGATTGTGGGATTTTAGGTGGATTAGCGAGACTCTCTACAAGGAAGAAGGAGGCATCATTATGACATTGGCTGAACAATTAGAAAACAGAGGCCTTCAGAAAGGGCTCAAACAGGGGCTTGAACAGGGTCTTTTGGAAGGTATTGAATTAGCGGTGAATATAAAATTTGGTGACACTGATGATTGCAGGACTTTGGTAACAAAAATTAAAACTGTCCAGAATATCAACAGATTAAAATCGTTGAAGGAGAAAATTCTGTCAGCTGCAACACTCCCTGAGTTAATTAGGTTTATTGATAAGTAACCGACGCATAAAGGGGGCATAATATTATTATTTGAAGAAGTTAACATATCTTTTTTCAAAAGATTCTTGACTCCCTACTCTATTAATATATATTATATAGTATATATAAATCTGCCAATGTGAGGATCTACATGGATACAGCGAAATTATTTATTAATGGCAAGAGTCAAGCAGTTAGACTTCCTAAGCATTATCGGTTCGAAGGAAACGAAGTCTATATAAAAAAAGTTTCAGACGGTGTATTACTCTTACCCAAAGATTCAACTGTTTGGGATGTCTGGGAGAAAAATCTATCTAAATTCGAGACTCCTTTCATGACAGAACGAAACCAGCCTGTACAGCAACAAGAGAGAGGGGCATTAAAAAATGTATTTGATTGATACAAATATCTGCATATACATAATGAATAATCGTCCACAGGAAGTTATTCAGAAATGTCGTTCTGTTGGAGTTGGAAACGTTTACATTTCTTCTATCACTAAATCTGAATTATGTTACGGAGTTAGTAAAAGCCAAAAGGTGGAAGAAAATACAAAAAGACTCGAAGAATTTCTTAAACCATTTACAATAATTTCTTATGGTGAAAGAGCATCTTTCTTTTACGGTAAGATCCGAGCTAAACTTGAAAAGCAAGGCAATATAATTGGGCCACTTGATATGCTTATTGCAGCTCATGCTTTGAGCAAAGACTTGACCCTTGTAACAAACAACACAAAGGAATTTAGCAGAATTAAAACTTTAAAAGTCGAAAATTGGGTAGCCCAAAAGCAATAAATCACAAAAGCCTGGCCCTTCAGCTCCCCCGTTAGCTGTAAACCTTGCAACTGATCATCTTGATGCACATTTGTATCCATTTTGGCGAGGTCATTGGCCGCTCCAGCATCACTTCGTGAATCAGATGTGCAGAGGGTGGGTGTGGGATTGGACCATGGTAACTAACTGATTATTAAGTGTTTATTGCTTCTGTAAAAGGTTAAACCCCCCGCCTTTCAGGCGGGTAGCATTCTGATAACAGTTGTCTTCCGGGGACATGATACATATTTTCTGTCAAGCGTTATTTCATACCACAATCCGAACGTCGTCTTTCCCACCTGCTCACTTTCTCATTTGCTCACCTGCCCAACCGGTCTCCAGCCTCACAGATTTGTCTGTTACATTCCGTTACAAATTGATACGTTGCAGAAAAGCATTTTTCGACAACGTGCCATATTCTCATTCCAAACGATAGCCAAGATGCATATCGAAAATAAATGGATTTACAACACTATTAAAAGGAGGCAGTCATGAAAAAACGTACACTTATTATTACTATTGTTTTATCATTTATTCTGATTATTGGTGCCGCGGCATGCAGACACGGCCAGCGCGGTGTCATTGACAAGTTTACCCTGGAGGCCGCATCCAGGCGGATCTCTTATCAACTGGATCTGAACGAATTCCAAAAAGTGCAATTGGAGAATATCATTGCAGAAGTGGTCAACGAGGCTGAAAAAATGCGTGCTGACCATGAATCCCGCCGTCAGGAAGTGGTAAACCTGGTGCTGCAGGAGACCATTGATCGCGAATCAGTGGACCGGATGGTGGCTGAACGATTTGACAGGATTCAGACAATGATTGACCTGTTTGCAGATCGTCTGATCGACTTTCATGCCACCCTGACCCCTGAACAGCGGGAAAAGGCAGCCGAACAGATCCAGGAACTGGCCGATAAGCGCCACGGCATGTTCCGGTTGTAACAACGGATGCAACCTCATCTGCGGGTCGCTTAATGCCCTGAATAACGGCGGCCCGCAAACCATTGCATTTTTTATTGCCGCCCGGCTTTATTTTACCCATAAAAATTTGGTATTGAGAATCCATGTAATATACGCGTTAAGCCCAAGACGAAAAGAGACCATTGAATGTCCTGGAAAATTCTTGTCATTGACGATGATGAAAAGCTGAACCGCCTTTTGAAACAGTTTCTTGCCGATTTTGACTTTACCGTTTTTACGGCCCTTGACGGCCGGGAGGGACAAAAAAAGGTAAGGACCGTTTCCCCGGATCTGATCATTCTGGACGTGATGCTGCCCGGCATCAGCGGATTTGACCTTTGCCGGCATATCCGGCAGACCAGTTCGATCCCCATTATCATGCTGACCGCAAGGGGAGACTTGATGGACCGGGTAGTAGGCCTTGAGCTGGGTGCTGATGACTATCTGGCCAAACCCTTTGAACCCAGAGAACTTGTGGCCCGCATACAGGCCGTGTTAAGACGGGTGCAACACATCGGCTCAGACCGGCGGCGCTTTTTCGGCGATTTGGCCATCGATTTTCACCGCCATCAGGTGTGGCTTGAAAACGTGCCGGTTCACCTGACCACCAATGAATTTGCCGCCCTTGACCTGCTGGTCCGCAATGCAGGCAAACCCATGGATCGGGATGAAATTCTTCAGACTCTGCGGGGTATCGACAGTGATGCATTTAACCGGGCAGTGGATATCACCATCAGCCGGCTGCGCCAGAAGCTGGGTGATGATCCCAAACAGCCTGAGTTTATCAAAACGGTATGGAATGTCGGATACGTGTTTATTGCTCAGGAGTCTACGGATCTCTCTTCCTGTGTTTAAACGATTATTTCATTCGGTGTTTACCAAATTGCTGGTGATCATTCTGGTTGCCGGACTTGCCATCACCGTAACGCTTGTGGCCGGTTTTGCTTTTATCCGGTTCCATAGCCTGGGCCACCTGGATCGCAATCTTATCATGTATGGAGACTACCTGAAACAGGATCTGGGTGATCCGCCCGATCTGACCCGGGCAGAGCAGATCGCACAATGCACCGGCATGGCCATCGCCTTTGATCATCCCGAAAATGGTTGGAAAACAGCGGGCTTTCCAGCCGGGCTTCCCCTTGAACGGGCCCATGTCCGCTGGGGTGACGGCAGTATTCGGGCCGGTCATTTGAGAGCGCACACCTTTATCCGTATTCAACATGCCGGAGGAAATCTGATTTTTATCTCTCCGCACTGGAGCAAAGATAACGAAAATTTTGCCTGGCAGGCTTTTGTGGCCATGGCTGCTGCGTTACTGGTAATCCTGGCCGCAGCTTATTTTTTCATCCGGCGAATGGTCAGGCCCCTTCATGACTTGAGAACCGGAGTGGAACACCTGGGGGCCGGCCGCCTGGAATATCGGGTACCCCAGAGCGGCCATGATGAATTTGCAGGATTGAGTGAGGCCTTCAACACCATGGCCGGACGTCTCAACGCCCTGATGAATAATAAAGAGCAGTTGCTTCTTGATGTCAGCCATGAATTACGTTCGCCGTTAACTCGGCTCAAGATTCAGGTCGAAATGCTCCGGGATGATGAAATCCGCGAAAGTTTGAAGGCTGATCTGAACGAAATGGAAGCCATGGTAACCACGATCTTGGAACAGGCCCGGTTAAGAAATACTGCCGGGGCTCTGGCGACAGAGTCCACTGACATGGCCGGGTTGATAAAAGCTGTTGCCGGTGAGTTCGGCCATCGCCGGCCTGGGGTTATCATCGGCCCTGTGGAATCTGTGCGCACACAGGTGGATCCGGATAAGATGCGGGGAGTATTGCGTAATCTGATCGACAATGCCCTCAAGAACACCCCTGAAGACGGAGAACCCGTGGCCGTTTCCCTGGCCCGGGATGAACATGATAACAGTCTGACGATTATTGTGGCTGATAAAGGGGCCGGCATTTGTGAATCCGCTCTGCCCCATCTGTTTGAACCCTTTTACCGAACTGATGCCTCACGCTCGCGTAAAACTGGTGGCTTTGGCCTGGGGTTACATTTATGCAAGGCCGTCATTGATGCCCATGACGGGGAGATTGATGTCAGCAGTACACCGGGTAAAGGCACCCGGGTAAAAGTAAGCATACCGGTTAATCCGGAATTGCAATATAGTATTTGATCATCAGCAGGCTGTTGGAAAATCAGCGGCTTACTCCGTGATTCCGAGAGTTATCATGAGAGCGCAGCCTGAGATCGGAAAGCGGAATAGGAAGGTCGACCTGCGGTCTCCATCCAAAGATAAATTTCAAATATCCTTGGCTGGTATTTTGGTCCCTTCGGTAAGCCTGAATGAATTAGGCAGCCATCGCTGATATAAAAGATCTTTATATGAAAGAACGAAGTTAACCGGTTAGTTTCTTTCATGATTTGTTGTGGGCAAACCTTGTCTTTATTCGTTAGCCTTATTTAGTGCCCGTTTGACTTATAGCAGCAGGGGGTGGCCTGTTTTATCTGTACGGTTGCCTTTGTCATAACCTGTACAGAGTCAACCATGTTTGAAGTTCCTGGAACATCTGCATTGACGCGTAAATACAGAAGATCTCCAGCATTTTCTATCTCCCAGGTTTCCGTGATCCGCCACCAGTCACCTGAGCTGCCCTGGTCTACTAATTCAGGAATCTTTTCCCAGCTTTTTGAATCAGAAGCCCTGCTGCTTGTAAATTTGCTGTCAAATCCTATAAGGGCACCAACAGCGGAACCATCACTACCCTCAGGGATAAATGAAACATACTGCACCCATACGCTTGTGGTTCCCTGAACATCAGCGATGGGTGCATAAAAATCGAAATGTCCTGTTCCCATTCCTCCAAGCATTCCCTGTACGCCTTTCCAGTCCAAAGGCCACATGGGGCCTTCATCTTTCCAGCCCCATCCACCAAAAAAGTCAACGGTATATCCAGTACTGTAGAAGCTGGGTGTGTTATTGGGATTAACGTAGCCGTTATCAGGTTTAACAGCCGGATCTATATGACCCGCGCTATCCCATGCTACTTCATCAGTGAATGTCCATGTCTGGTTTGTATAATAGGCGTTGCCGCTCCAGTCAGGGGTATTCTTACCCCAGAAGTCCGCCATTGCAGGCTGGCTCGCCAGCATGGTTATCAAAAGTAATGATAAAGATAATAATAAGTTACGATACATTTATTCTCCTTTCCTGTTAATCCTTACAGGGGGAATCCCGTTTCCCCATTACCATAGTGAATTCCAGAGCGCTTCAGCCTGGGGCGAATACCCCTTTTTCCGGGCCTGGGTCTCCAGTTCGCTCATACCCATAGCCGCAACATCCATGTTCACCGGATCAATCTGCCGGCCCAGGTCTATGGTCAGAAGATAAGTGCTGCATATCTTGCAGACGTCCACCCGTTCTTTGTCCTTGGCAGGGCTGTTCGGGTCAAAAATATATTCAAAAAAGTTATGGTCCTTATTATCACATCGGGGGCAGGTGTGTCGGCTAAAACGCCATTCATGGGCGCACACAGAACACTGCAGCCAGCGCGTGCCCCCTTCGCCGATGAGCCCTGCAATACCTGCAAATGCCCCACACATCGGGCAGTGCCCGTGCAGCCACTGATCATGATCCTCTATCAAAGGAGAGAAGGCCCGGGCCTGAATTTGTTTGAATGGTTGGACAATCTGGGCCAGGATAAACCTGAGTATGTCAGGGGTGGTGTCTGCCTGGAAAGCAAGTGCGTTTATTGTTCGGGTGTCGTTCTTCATAAATGCCTGGACGCACTCGCCGGCATCAAGGTTGTTGTCTGCAATGTTATTCTTGATCGCTTCAATATCCGGCTGGATATCTGGAAATGCCCCTGCCATGGGCGGCAGAATCATATGGGCGGCCTGTTTAAACTCCTGGTAAAAGTCCATAAGACCTGTGATGGCAAACAAAGGCACCCCTTTAGAAAACCGGCCCAAATCCGATTCGGACAAATCTGGTTTGTCTAACTCATTTTCAGACAGACGTGCCGTCAATTCCGCTTTTGCCACCATCACCGGGCCAAAGGCTAAGCCAAGAGAGGATAGCTCAGGCTTGTTCATCACCAGGGTGTCAAGGGCCGTTTGAATGCCTTTGGGCGTTTTTTCATGGCAGATACGTTCATTCTCATTCATAGGTTTAACCTCCTTTAATTCGGTAGAGACCACTTCTATCTCCTGAATCCCCGGCATGTTTTTTGATATGTTCTCAACTTATTGAGAAAATTCTATTTGGTGCGCCATCTGCGAGGTGAAAGCCAAAAATAACCAATAAACGGTGAGGGGTTCAGCGTTGATCAGGTAGATGCCGGTTCCCACCAGGGTCAGAGCGCACACAAGCATCGGGGTTAATGGTTCTCCCAGCAGCAGCCCGCCGGATGCCACGCCGAAAAGTGGGGTGAGAAAGGTAAAGGGGGCGATGCCGGACACCGGGTATTTTGAGATGAGAGGGTATTGAATCCTTAATTGACGTGCCATACCTCAATCCTTTTTCATGGATCGCAGTCTTTTGTCAAGAATAAAGATTTAGGCCCATGGTCAGAATTAAAGCTCCCAAAGCTGCGCCGGATTTTAAGTCGCCATCAAGGCACGCCAATGGACGCATATTCGATATATGTGTCCGTTGGCGTAACGCAAAAGGGCGACTTAAAAGACAAGCAGATGGGAGGTTTTATTCTGATCATGGGCCTTAAGCTCTCCTGCTCAACAGATACGGCACTTTCATGGAAAATCCGATCGGAGACCTTGACAAAGCCCTGGCCCCGGTACTACTAATAAAAATATACTCGGTTAACAGCAAAATAGCCGATATGTTTCTAAGACGGAAGAAATTGGATTTCAATCTGGTGGAGTCCAAAGGGGTTCTAAATGTTGTCTGAACAAAAAACTGGAAATATTGTCGCATAAAAGGTGGGTGCAAATTTGACGGGATAAATATATTAAGTATTTATGAGGATTAAAATTTGCGACCAACAAAGTTATCGGCGAAATTTACGGTTTTTGGTCATCACGTAACAAAACACAAAAAAATAAAGGAGCTAAAGATGAAACAAAAACGCCATCCGTTATACTCGCTTATGTCGATGTTGTGCCTGGGCATCATGCTCAGTGCCTGCGCCACCACACAGACCGCAGACAAGAGTGCAGTGGAAAAAAAAATGGCCCAATTGAATGCCCAGGAAAAAGCACTCAAACAACAGAAAAAAGATCTGAGCCTGCAAAAAGAACAACTCTCCCAGCAGGAAAGAGAGCTGACAAAGCAGATTCACCTGGCAAAACAGGCTCAGACAGGAAAGCCTTCAAAGAGTTCCATTCAATCAGATATAAATGCACCGCTGCTTCCTCCCAATGCAAAGGCCGGTGAATGCTATGCCCGGGTTTTTGTTCCGCCGGTATACAAAACCACCACTGAAACTGTCTTGAAAAACGCAGAGAGCTACAAACTGGATATTATTCCGGCGACCTATAAGATGGTAGATCAACGCGTACTGGTCAGTGAGGCTTCCCAGAAACTGATAACGGTGCCTGCCAAGTATAAAACCGTTACGGAAGACATCCTGGTTCAGGACAGAGCCCTGATCTGGCGGACTTCCCTGGGTCCCCAAAGCCCGGAAGCCAGCAAGCTTTTGTTGGAAACGGCCAAGAAATACGGTATTGACCTGGCATCGGCCAAGCCTGGCGACTGTTTCCATGAACATTATCTGCCGCCTGAATATGAAACGGTCTACACAGATGAGCTTGTTTCCGAAGAGAGTTTTCGCATTGAGGTCATTCCGGCCACATATAAAACCGTGACCGAAAAGGTACTGGTTACAGAAGCATCCAGTAAACTGGTTAATGTACCCGCAACTTATAAGTATACCGAAGAAAAAGTTCTGGTTAAGGAAGCACACACTGACTGGAAAAAAGGCCGGGGCCTCATCGAAAAAATCAGCAACAGCACCGGTGAAATCATGTGTTTGGTGGAAGTCCCTGCTGAATACAAAATTGTCCGTAAAAAAGTGGTTGATACGCCGGCCCATACAGTTGTTCAGGACATCCCTGCTGAATACAAAACCGTTAAAGTCCGTAAAATGGTCAGCCCGGCTTCTGAAAAGAAAATTGTCATTCCTGCCAAGTACAAAAAAGTGGCGCAAAAAAGACTGGTCAGGGAGGGACGGATCGTATGGCATGAAATCCACGATATGTCCCTTAGCAAGGAGACCCGTACCGGTAATCAGATCTGCTTGACTGAAATTCCGGCCAAATACCGTAAAGCCAGCAAAAAAGTGGTTGTCACTCCGGCAAAAACACAGGTGCAGGAGATTCCGGCTGTTTACAAGACCGTGAAAGTTAAAACCCTTGCGACCAAAGCCCAGGAACGCAAGGTTACCATTCCGGCTGAATATCAGCAGATCACCCGGAAAACCAAGATGTCCGAAGGCCATCTGGAATGGCGGCGGGTATTGTGTGAAACCAACACCACACCCGGCCTGATTTCAGAACTCCAATCAGCCCTGTCTGCCAAAGATTATGAACCTGGTGCTGTTGACGGCATTTATGGTGCAAAGACTGCGGCCGCTGTCAAAAAATATCAGATGGACAAAGGTCTGGCCACGGGCGGCCTGACCATGGAAACGCTCAGAAGTCTGGGCCTGTAAAACAATTAGGAAGTTACTTTTTGCCAAGCAAGATATAACTTCCATGGGCTGACCTGACATATCAACTGCCAGGTCAGTCCACAACGAAAATCGAAAAATCTTAGAGCCCCTTCGGGGTCAATCTTTATTCTTGACAATTCAGCCTCAAGACTCTGTCACCGGCGTTACTGGAGGTTACATGATAAAATGCCCCAGGGTTTAATTGACGTGCCATACCTCAATCCTTTTTCATGGATCGCAGTCTTTTGTCAAGAATAAAGATTTTGACCCTTCTGTTCCATGCCCCCCTATTTTTCTCCTATTTTTAATTTTTCTTGACTTATATCAAAGAAAATTCTGTCAGTTGTCATAAAATAGATATTCAAACAAACAGCCATGGTCTGGTCTGTCACCACCCAGACTCAATCCACAACAAAAGTTGAAAGCTCTGTGTGGGTTACACAGACTTTCTGATAAAAAAATATGCCTGGAATATCTTGTGACAGGATTTCAGATATCATCCACCAACACTATGGGGAGAAGAAAATGAATATTATGAGCCGTAAGAATCTTTACTGGGGATTTTGGATACTTGGCATTATCATGGTTACAGGACTGATCTACTTTACTGCAAATCTTGGTAAAGAGGTTCCGCCATTGCCTCAAATCGTGGAAAGTCACTCCGGAGAAGTACTCTATACCTATGATGATATTGTTAAAGGTAAAGGCAATTTTCAGCAATTTGGTTTGATGGATTACGGAACCCTTTTAGGTATGGGCGCCTATCTTGGCCCAGACTTCACTACGCAGCACATGCATGGACGTATTTTAGCCCTGTACGATATTTATGGTCAGTAAACCTACAACAAATCCATAGAACAACTAACAGAAGAAGAAAAAGGGTTCATCAAAAGCAAGGTGATCAAGGATGTCAGATCGGTACAACTGAATGATCAAAAAGTGGTCTACTCAAGGGAATCAAGCCAGGCTTTCTTGAAAAACAAGGCTGAAATGATTGATTTTCTTGTCAACGGTAATCATGAATGGGCCTGGCGGAGCGGTGTCATCAATAAGGAAGAAGCCAAAAGTATTGTGGCTTTCATAGACTGGTCACAACTTGCGGCCACAACCCTGCGTCCCAATACCCAGCGAACCTGGACAAATAACTGGCCCAACGACCCTCTCATTGATCAGGATCTTGGTTGGGACTTACACCGTGTTACGCTCTGGGAATGGCTGTTATTATGGCCGGCCACGATACTCATTATTTTTCTGGCATATGAGTATCTCCTCAAGGGGAAAAACACAACCCGGGAAGAACTGGGAAAGCCGCTGCAGATCACTGCTATTTATCCCTCTCAAGAGAAACTGCTTAAATATGTACCAGTCGTTGCCCTTTTCAGTTTACTGCAACTGGTTCTGGGTGGGTATCTTGCCCACATCTATGCCGATCCAACTCAAAACTTTATTGTGCCTCAGGATTGGCTTCCTTTTAATGTTGTAAGACAACTCCACCTCAATCTCGCTATCATTTGGGTGGCCATTGGCTGGCTGGTTGGCGGATTATTGATTACACCGATTGTGGCGGGTGAGGATCTTCGATTTCCCAAACTGGTGGATGTCTTGTGGTGGGCCCTGCTCATTGTCGGGGGTGGCGGGTTAATCGGAATTTATCTTGGGTCTACAGGTCATCTTCGTTCAGCCTGGTTCTGGCTTGGCAGTGAAGGACGGGAATATCTTGAGTTGGGAAGGCTGTGGGATATCGGCCTGTTATCAGGACTTCTTTTCTGGTTTGGGCTCGTCTTTTCAACGATCAGAAAGGCAAAAAACGATCTCTTAGTCGGTACCATTGTATGGTCTGCCTTTGGTATCGCAACGCTTTACATTGCCGGTATGATGCCGATACATAAACTCATTCCTAACTTTACAATTGATGACTACTATCGCTGGTGGGTGGTCCACCTCTGGGTGGAGTTAACCTTTGAGTTATTCGCCGCTGGTGTTCTTGCTTATCTTTCTGTTGCCTTAGGGCTTGTACGCAGGACTGCGGCTGAAAAAATAATGCTTTTTGAAATTCTTTTAATCGTTGCAACCGGCGTCTTAGGCGTTGGCCACGACTACTGGTGGCAGGGCGCCGAAGCGTATTGGATTGCGTTTGGTGGTATTTTCTCTGCTCTGGAACCACTGCCGCTTATTCTCTTGATGATCGAAGCCATCAAAGAACAACGTGATATCAAACAGCAGGGTAAAGACTTTGCCTGGTCTGTCCCCTTTCTTTGGTTAGCCGGTTCTGCCTTCTTGAACTGGTATGGTGCCGGCTGGCTGGGTATGATTATCAATACCCCGACCATGAATTATTATTCCCATGGCACCTATTTAATCATCCCTCATGCCCATGTGGCATTGCTTGGCGCTTTTGGCTACATCAGTTATGCCTTTATCTATATGGCGGCTCGTACAAACGCTCTGGCAAAAGAGCTGGCCTGGAAGGAAACCATAAGCAAATGGGGGTTCTGGTTGTTAACGATTGGCGTTGTTCTGTACTCAATTCCAACTCTCATGATTGGACTGCATCAGGCCCAGTTCAGCTTTGAGTTGGGATATTATGCGGCCAGGCTTCGTGAAACACTGGAAACCGTCAAAATGTGGATGTGGATTCGAATTGTACCAGACGGCATGATGAGTGCCGGGGGAACACTCGTTCTTTATGATTTGATCGATAAAATTTATCTGGTCTCAAAAAAGCAGAGTATATAACGAATACGATTAGGCTCTTAAGGCTTTGAAAATAAAACCAGAATGCTTTATCTCTCCATGAATGGTACTGGAAAATCTCAAAGAACGATCGAAAAGGGTGCTGAATGTATGATAAAAAGAATCTTCTTCGGAAGAAACAAATAGAACTTAGGAAAGGATTTGCCTGGTTGAGAAGGCAAAAACACTTGGACACGATATGAACATTGATACATTAACAAACATTCTTTCACGGGTGGCTGACGGCGAACTGCCTGTTGAACAGGCAGCAGGTCAATTAAAACATCTTTCGTTTGAAGATATTGGTTTTGCTCATGTGGATCACCACAGATCCCTTCGCAAAGGATTCCCGGAAGTGATTTTCGGGCAGGGCAAGACATCTGAACAGATTATTGCCATTCTTGAAAAACTGGAACAATCGGAACATATTGTGCTTGTAACCCGTATTGGCCAGAAAAAAGCAGACACGGTTCTTTCACGGTTTCCCGATGCACAATATTTCGATGACGCACGCCTGTTAAAAATAGAGAAACAACCGCCTGCCATTACCGGTCGGGGAACGATACTCATCATCAGTGCAGGGACGTCAGATATTCCGGTGGCAATGGAAGCCTGTTTAACGGCAAAGGCCATGGGAAACCAGGTAAAAACACTTTTTGATGTCGGTGTTGCAGGCATTCATAGACTTTTCGCCCACCGGGCAGACCTTGAAAAAGCGTCTGTGATTATTGTTGCCGCAGGCATGGAAGGCGCCCTGCCCTCGGTGGTGGGCGGCCTTGTTAAATCCCCTGTCATTGCAGTTCCCACAAGTGTTGGCTACGGCACAAGCTTGAACGGCATGACAGCCCTTTTGGGCATGCTTAATTCCTGCAGTTCAAATATTGCAGTGGTCAACATCGACAATGGATTTGGGGCAGGTTATATGGCCGCCACCATCAATCATGTGGGGGTTGCATTTTAACGCACTATATTTGCCGGCGTATTTCCAGGGCCTTTTTATTTGACGGATCAATTCGCAGAATTCGGTTCAGGTAATCGTCGGCCTGGATAATGCGGTTATTGTTGAAATGAATCTGGGCGATCTGAAGTTTGGTTTTGATATCTCCGCGCCTGTTGTTATCAACCGTAACAAAGCACTCCATTGCTTTTGCCTGATCACCGGTTTCAAGGTAAATGGTACCAGCCTTATACAACAGATCCAGGTTTGAAGGATTATTTCTGATGGCCTCACTAACGATCTCGACCACAAACCCATATTCCATGTTTTCCAGACAGATATTGATGATTCTTTCCTGAAGCGCCTTATTAGAGCGGCTTTTAGACATGATATGTGAAAAAAGCGTTCTTGCCTCATTTCTGAATCCGTTAATCAGAAGTGTTTCGCCCAGGTGAACAGCTGAATCAAAATACCTGCTGCTGAGAGAGAGCATCTCCATGTAAACCTGGGCTGCCTGTTTAAAGGCGCGTCTGTTAATATATAACCGGGCCAGATGGTATCGTGAAATTGTATCCTGAAGGTTTACAGCAACTGCCTTTTGAAGACATTTTTCCCCAATCTCCGCTTTCTTGATCTGGATGTATAACAGCCCCAGCTTTCTTAAAATCCGTGATGCATTGGGTTTAAGCTGTAAGGCTCTTCTGGTTTCGTCTATGGCGCCTTCAATATTACCAGCCTCTTCACACCCCCTTGCCTCAAGCAGATGAAGCTTTGCCTTTTCCGGGTGGTTGGCAGCCTCAACAACACTTTTTATTTTTGTATCCAGAGTGGCCAGGGTCAAGGGTTTAAGAAGATACCCTTCCACTTCGTACTCTGCAGCATCGGCCACAACATCACGTTCGTTTTCAGCTGACACCATAATAACAGGAATATCTCTGGTATCCTTGTCACAGCGCAGATGAGCCAGCATCTGGCTGCCGTTCATTTCGGGCATATTCCAGTCAACAATGAGTAAATCACAAGGTGTATTTTTCAGCGCCTTTAAGCCTGATTTCCCGCTATCCGCAAGCAAAAGCGCTTTGCCGATCCCAAGATTTCGCAACATTTTTCGCAGGGTCAGGCGCATACTTTTCATGTCATCCACAATCAGTATGGTCATGCTCCCAAGATCAATCATAAACGGGCTTTCCTGTTAAACCGGTTCAAATATTCCTTAAGCATTTTGGGTATGGCCAATGTGTCCAACTGTACACCATCACCGGCCCGGGTTTCAATGTCAAGGGCGGCAAGTCGTAACTGCTGTGCATTTACATTGGCGGCAGCGCCTTTTAACGCATGGGCACAGGCCTTAACATATTCAGGATCAAAGGGCTCTTTTTTGACAGCCCGGACAAGATTGTCAACAAGTTCTTCCCCTTCCTGAAAAAATAATCCAAGGACGTCTGAAGCTAATGCCTCGTCATTACCAAAACGTTCAAGAAATCCGGTCCTGTCAAATACAGGCACGGGCGCACGGTTATCCGCCAAAGCGTCTGAGACCCGTTCTTGTTTTTCAATATCATGAATTTCACGATCAGGCATGTCAAAAGCTAAAGATTTAAATCCCCCCGAACCTAAGCCTTCTGACTTATACGCATTAATAAGTTCAATTAACGCCTGGGGATTAATCGGTTTTGAAATAAAATCATCCATCCCGGCTTCTTTACAAGCCAGTCGATCCCCTTCAAAGGCATTTCCGGTCATGGCAATTATGGGTGTTGGGGTATGCTTTTCCACCTCTTCATATGCCCGGATTTGACGGCAGGCTTCATATCCGTCCATTTCCGGCATTTGGCAGTCCATGAAGATCAAATCATATTTATTCTTCTTTGCTTTATCAACCGCCTGGATGCCGTTGGATGCCGAGTCAATCTGATATCCATGTTTGCTTATAATGACCTTTGTCGTTAAGACATTGCTTTCAATGTCATCCACGATTAAAATTTTAAATGCTCTTTTCCTGCGTTCTGCAAGGGCATACCGGGTTATAATGGTCTGGCTGCGTTTCCGGTAAGCCGTTGAAAGCACTGTGTGGATGGCATCCTGGAGAGTGGTTTTTTCCAAAGGAAAGCTTAAAAAGGCTGAAAAGCCCAAGCCTTCAAATTCCCTTGCATCCCCTTTCTTGCCCACAGCAGTGACAAGAATGCATGCAAGGCTATCCAACTCAGGATCCTGGTTGAATTGTCGGCCAATGGTTCTGGCATATTGATCGGATTCACTAGCCTCAAAAACGACCACATGAAAGGGGGTTAAACTTGTGTTTGCAAGGGTAACCAGTTCAATCACCCGGCTGGGCTCACACGTTTTATAATTAAGCCGCAGCTGGTCAAGTATTTTAGTCAACCGGGTGCTGGGTTCGGGCTTGTCAGATACGGCAATGACCCGGATTTCGTTTAAAGGAAGGGCAGACGGATCCTGGGCAATCTCCTGGGGCAACTGTTTTTCAAAGGGCACTTCAAACCAGAATTTAGACCCTATCATTTCAATACTGTCCACGCCCACCTGACCACCCATTAATTCAATCAACCGTTTTGATATGGATAATCCAAGGCCGGTGCCGCCATATTTTTTTGTTATAGACGCATCGGCCTGGACAAAAGGTGAAAAAAGGGCTTTGACAACCTTCTCATCCATACCGATACCTGTATCATCTACGCTGAAATGAATCAGTGCCTGGGTTTGTTTGTCGTCATTCAGTGTTACATTCAGTGCCACAGATCCGGTCTCAGTAAATTTGATGGCATTGCTTGTAAAATTTAAAATCACCTGCCGTATTCTGCCGATATCGCCTTTGAGTAGTCTTGGCACATCTGTGTCTATAGTATAGATAAACTCAAGTCCTTTTTGCCTGGCCTGCACTTCCGGTAAAGAGACGATATCCTTGATGGCGATGTCAAGATCAAAGGGACGGATATCAAGTTCAATTTTGTCTGCTTCAATTTTGGAGAAATCCAGAATGTCGTTAACAATGGACAAAATGGCTTGGGCGCTGTTATAGGCAATGTTTGCGTAGCGTTTTTGCTCGTTGTCAAGCTCAGAGTCAAGAAGGATGTTAAGCATGCCTAAAACCCCGTTCATGGGATTTCGTATCTCATGGCTCATGTTGGCCAGAAATCTATCCTTAACCTCAATGGCATTTTGGGCATCTTCCTGAACTTTTTCGGAAAATGTAACCCAAGCCTGCTGTTTTTTGAGTATTAAAAACAGGACAGATCCAATACCGGAAAACAGAATGGTAAAAAACACAAGGCGAAATTCATTGGGATTCAGTACACCCGGCCCCCAGGAAGGACCCAAATAAAAAAAAGCAAGCAATGCTGTACAAACCCCACACATAACAAAAAAACCGGACAAATCAGCAAATAAAACAGTTCCAGCCATGGCAATAATGAAAAAAAAGAGACAGGGGCTGAAAATGCCGCCGGTAAGACAGGCACACCAGGTGATATAGGCTGTAAAAATAAGCAAAATAGTGCGCCCGCGGACTGCGGACCGGCCCACGGAGGATCGCCCATTTAAAAGATGATATGCAGCCCATATCAGACAAATCGCGGCAATTGATGGTGCAATCAGGGCAAGGGTTTTTGCATACAGGCCCATGCCTGCCAGACAGAACATAATTGCTGTCAAAATAAATGACAGCCGGCTTTCTGAATTTTTGTCAGTAATCATGTCGTTTTGTGCCATTTTTATAAGGTATTAAAAGCCTGTTTGATAAAGGTTTTATTTTTCCTTGACATTGATATTATTTATATATAATAAATCGTTTTAAGTAAAAGTGAAATAGTATGATGAATATAAATATTATTAACGGCATAGTGGTCCTTATTATCGTGGAGGTGATTATTATCACCTCCTGGCGACGGGGCGACTAATGGCTTAAATACGATTCATGCAAAAAAGCCGTTACCAGCCCCGAAGGGGGCGGTAACGGCTTTTTTGCATTCAGGAGACGTTTAAAAAAATGAGAAGAAGCCGCATTGCCACACAGGGCGTGGCAAGGGCACCCCACCGGGGCCTGCTCAAAGCCCTGGGATACACTGATATGGAGCTTAACCGTCCCTTAATCGGGATTGCCAACTCCGCCAATGAACTGATCCCGGGGCATATGCACCTGGACAACATTGTCAAAGCCGTCAAGGCCGGTATTTCCATGGCCGGCGGAACCCCCATGGAGTTTTCCACCATTGGTGTATGTGACGGTGTTGCCATGAATCACATCGGCATGCACTATTCCCTGGCATCAAGGGAGTTGATTGCCGACAGCATTGAAGTGAGTGCCACGGCCCACCCCTTTGACGGTATTGTCATGGTGCCCAATTGCGATAAAATTGTACCAGGTATGCTGATGGCCGCAGCCAGGCTCAACATACCGGCCATTTTTATCAGCGGCGGCCCCATGCTGGCAGGACGTCATCCCCAGGACCGCTCAAAGAAGATCGACCTGGTCACCATATTTGAAGCCGTAGGAGCCGTACAAAGCGGCAAAATGACCCAACAGGAACTTTTGGCAATGGAAGATGCCGGCTGTCCCACCTGCGGTTCCTGTGCCGGCATGTTCACGGCCAATTCCATGAACTGTCTCACCGAAGCCATCGGCATGGGACTGCCCGGCAACGGGACGATTCCGGCACCCATGTCCAGCCGGCTGCGCCTGGCAAAACAGGCCGGTATGCAGATCATGAATTTGGTGGTACACGACATTACCCCGGACAAAATCATGACCCGGCAGGCCTTTATGAATGCCCTGGCCGTGGATATGGCACTGGGCTGTTCCACCAATACGGTTCTGCATCTCAAAGCCGTGGCTGCCGAGGCAGGTGTGGATATCCCCCTGGAGCTGATAAATGAAACCAGCAAAAAAACCCCCCATCTATGCTCCCTGAGCCCCGGCGGAAAGGATCATATTGAAGACCTTGACGCCGCCGGCGGAATCCAGGCTGTGATGAAGGAACTCAGTGACAACAACATGATCGACACAAGCCTTGTGACCACCACAGGCAAAACCATTAAAGAAAATATTAAAAACGTCAAGGTGAAATATCCTGATGTGATCCGGCCGGTGAACGATCCCTATCATAAAGAGGGTGGACTTGCCGTATTGTTCGGCAACCTTGCCCCCGAAGGCTGCGTGGTGAAGCAGTCAGCGGTTCTGCCGGAGATGATGACCCATCAAGGGCCTGCAAGGGTGTTTGATTGCGAAGAAGATGCAAGCAAGGCGATCATGGAACGGCAGATCAATCCAGGCGATGTCATCGTGATCCGTTACGAAGGGCCTGCCGGAGGACCCGGCATGCGCGAGATGCTCACCCCCACATCAGCCATTGCAGGCATGGGGCTTGATGACCGGTGCGCGCTGATCACAGACGGCCGGTTTTCCGGTGGCACCAAGGGCGCCAGCATCGGGCATGTATCTCCGGAAGCGGCCCAGGGCGGCCCCATTGCCCTTGTTCATGAAGGAGACCCGATCCGTATTGATATTCCAAACAAAGCCCTTGAACTGCTGGTGCCTCAAAATGAACTGGTCCAGCGAAAAACAGAGTGGAAAGAACCCGAACCCAAAATCAAAAAAGGTTATATGGCCCGTTATGCCAGGATGGTGACATCTGCCGGCAATGGCGCCGTATTTAAATAAATATAAGGAGGGGATAATGAAACTGACAGGGGCCCAAATCCTCATTAAGATGATAAAGGCACAGGGTGTTAACACGATTTTTGGATATCCGGGTGGTGCCACCATTGATATCCATGATGAAATCCTTAAACATGATGACCTGCGCCACATTCTGGTGCGCCACGAACAGGGCGCTGTTCACATGGCAGATGCCTATGCCAGGGCGCATAAAACCACGGGTGTGGCACTGGTAACCTCGGGACCCGGCGCCACAAACGCCGTAACAGGACTGGCATCCGCCCATTGCGACTCCATCCCCATCGTGGTCTTCACAGGCCAGGTGCCCACAGGTCTCATCGGCAATGATGCGTTCCAGGAAGTGGACATTGTCGGCATCACCCGCCCCTGCACCAAACACAACTACCTGGTCAAGGATCCAAACAAGCTTGCAGAAATTATCCAGGAAGCCTTTTTTATTGCCGGGTCCGGCCGCCCGGGACCGGTACTGGTGGATCTGCCCAAGGATGTTGTTCAGACTCTGATCGATTTCAAGATGCCGGGCCCCGTGACAATGAAAACCTATAAACCCAACTACAAGCCCAATAAAAAGCAGATGGCCAAAGCGGTGAAGATGCTTAAAAAGGCCCGCTGTCCTGTGATGTTTGGTGGTGGCGGCGTTATTTTATCCGGGGCCAGCAAGGAGTTCACCCGGGTTGCCCAACTGACCAATATGCCTGTCACGGCATCCCTGATGGGACTTGGGGCCTTTCCCGGATCTGATCCCAATTGGCTGGGGATGCTGGGCATGCACGGCACCTACCGGGCCAATATGAGCATTGGCCACTGCGACCTTATTTTTGCAGCTGGTGTCCGGTTTGATGACCGTGTAACCGGCAACCTTGAAAAATTCGCACCTGGGGCCAAAGTCATCCAGATCGACATTGACCCCACATCCATCCACAAAAATGTTGAAGTTGACTGCCCCATCGTTGGGGACTGCAAGATGGCCCTGGCGGATATTGCCGCACTATTGGAAAAAGAAGCCCCCGAAGATCTCATGAAAGAGCGGGATGCATGGTTTGAGCGTATCAACGAGTGGAAACGGCTGACCCCTTTACGTTACGACCAGTCCTTTGACACGGTTAAGCCCCAGTATGTGCTTGAGAAACTGCATGAGATCACCAAAGGCAACGCCGTTGTTACCACGGAAGTGGGGCAAAACCAGATGTGGACGGCCCAGTATTATCACTTTGAAAAACCCAACCATTTCATCACATCCGGCGGTCTTGGTGTGATGGGGTTTGGCTTGCCCGCAGCCATCGGCGCCAAGGCAGGGGCACCGGACAAAACCGTTGTCTGTGTGGCAGGGGACGGATCCATACAGATGAATTCCCAGGAACTGATGACCGCTGTGGCTGAAAAACTGGATGTAAAAATCGTTATTTTAAACAACCAGTACCTGGGGATGGTACGCCAGTGGCAGGAACTTTTCTACAATAAAGTATATGCCGACACCAATATGGAGGCCCAGCCTGATTTTATAAAACTTGCCGAAGCTTACGGGGCAAAAGGGTTCAGGTGTGATGATCCGGCCAAGGTGTCCCAGACCCTTGAAACTGGCCTGAATACACCGGGCACCGTTATCATGGAATTTATTGTTGACCGTGAGGAATCGGTCTATCCCATGGTTCCGGCAGGCGGGGCCATCACTGACATGCTTCTAGTTTAAAAAGGATAATTGATATGGAAATCAACAAATATATTTTATCAATTCTGGTGGACAATGAACCGGGGGTTTTGTCCCGGATTTCAGGGCTCTTCTCCGGCCGCGGGTTTAATATTGATTCCTTGAGCGTGGCAAAAACCGCCGATCCCCGCGTCTCAGTGATCACCATGGTCACCTTCTGCGATGCCCACATCATCGAACAGATTAAAAAACAGTTGCATAAGCTGATCAATGTCATCACGGTGAATGATTTAACCGAAAAACAGTATGTGGAACGTGAACTTGTTCTGGTCAAGGTCCATGCAAAAACCGACAAACGGGCTGAAATTATGCGTATCGTTGATATTTTCAGATCCAGAATTGTTGATGTGGGCGCCTCACATTTTATTGTGGAAGTGTCAGGTGATTCGGGCAAAATCAAGGCGTTTGTTGAGTTGATAAAGCCCATGGGTATTATTGAAATTGCGTCCACGGGCACCATTGCCCTGGGCAGGGAGACCGGGAAATGAATACAGCAAAAGTAAAGAAAAAAGCCTTGCTCTACGACACGACCCTGCGTGACGGCATGCAGGGGGAAAACATCTTTTTTTCCCCCGAAGACAAACTTAAAATCGCCATGAGGCTGGATGATGCCGGAATACACTACATTGAAGGGGGCTGGCCCGGCTCCAATCCAGGGGCCCAGGCCTTTTTTGATCTGGTCAGGGACAAAGCATTCAAACAGGCCAGAATCTGCGCATTCGGATCCACAAGACGGCAGCATTCAACCTGTGAACAAGACGGCAATATCAAAGCGCTGATTGATTCAGGCGCCCCTGCCATTACGATTTTCGGTAAATCCTGGGATCTGCATGTCACAGAGATCATGAACAATACCCGGGAAGAAAACCTGGCCATGATTACCGAAAGCATATCCTATCTCAAGGCCCAGGGCCGTGAAGTGCTCTATGATGCCGAACATTTTTACGACGGATATAAAGCCAATGCCGACTTTGCTTTGGAAACCCTTGAAGCCGCGGTGAAAGGCGGAACCCGTTGTCTGGTGCTTTGTGACACCAACGGCGGCTCCCTTCCCTGTGATATTGACACCATCACCCGGGAAACCATTGCCCATTTCAAGGATTATGATGATCTCATTTTTGGTGTGCACACCCATAACGACGGTGCCATGGCCGTTGCCAACACTATTGGCGCGGTGCATGCCGGTGCAACCATGGTGCAGGGCACCATTAACGGATATGGGGAACGCTGCGGCAATGCCGATCTCACAGCGATTATCCCCATCCTGGCCCTTAAGATGAACAGGGCATGTATCAGTGAAGAGAACCTGGCCAAACTGCAGAATCTGTCCAGATTTGTCTCAGAAACCGCTAATATGCCCCCCGTTGCCAGCAGGCCCTTTGTGGGGCGCTCTGCGTTTACCCATAAAGGCGGCGTTCACGTATCAGCCATCATGAAAAATCCCAGAGCCTATGAACACATCGCACCGGAACTTGTGGGCAACCGCCGCAGGGTATTGGTATCCGAGCAGTCCGGTAAGAGCAACATCGCTTACAAAGCCAAGGAACTTGGGGTCGATCTGGGCGATGATGAATCCAGAAAATCCTTGATTCTCAAGAACATCAAGGAGATGGAAAACGACGGGTATGAATTTGATGCGGCCGAAGGAACCCTTAAGCTGCTCATGGAAAAATTCACCGAGCAGTATAAATCCCATTTTGACCTGGAATCCTTCAGGGTGGTGGTGGAAAAGGACAAGGAACGTCCTTGCTATTCCCATGCCATGATTAAAATCCGGGTTGGAGACAAAACCGAAATCACCTCAGCCGAAGGCGATGGTCCGGTCTCCGCCCTTGATAATGCCCTGAGAAAGGCATTGGCGGCCATGCATCCCAGTGTCAATGACCTTCACCTGGTAGATTTTAAGGTCCGTGTCATTGACGGATCCGACGGCACCGATGCCAAGGTCAGGGTATTGATTGAGTCACGGGATACGGACCGGATCTTTTCAACCATTGGGGTTTCCGAGGATATCATTGAAGCCTCATGGCAGGCTCTGGCAGACAGTTTTCAGTATAAGCTGGCACTGGATCATAAATAGTATCTAAAAAATACAAGCGCCTTTTGGCTGGATATGCAAGACCCCGGTCATGCCGCTGTAGGTGTCTGCCGCAACTGACCGGAAACGAATCAGATCCTTCCAGGAGATACTCCCGAAGGGTGAATGCATTTTTTAACAGCGATCATAGATGTAAAATTAAACCACTTCAGCCAAACATTGAATGCATTGAAGCCGGCTCTTCGAATACGGTTTTCATGTTCTGCCACAGTCTCGGGAACCAGTACCCGTTCAAGGGCATCCCGCTTCTGACTGATTTCAAGATCCGTATATCCGTTTTCCCTTTTAAACTGATAGTAATATTCCTGCTCAAGGGCATTGATTTGCGGATCAGGATGAACGGTTTTTTCCGTGAGCAGCAATATACCGCCTTTGCAAAGCCCATGAAATGCAGATTGAATCAGACGATCCCGCTTTTCAGAATCCAGAAACTGCAAGGTTAAGTTGATCACCACGACAGATGCATTTGAAATTAAACAGCAATCATTTTAAAATCAACACCGTCAAAGCAATCAAGAAGCAAAATTCCCAAATTGCCATGGGAACACCCCAGGTCAAATACCTGTGTGCCGTGTTTATAGTACTGCCGGGTGATCCTTGCCTGCTGTTTAAGAACTTCACCATACAGCGGTACTGATCTGACCAGCATATCATCAAACACCCGGGCTACTTTTTCGTTGAACCTGAAAGGTGTAATCCCACTCCGCTTTTCTGCAAACACCCTATCTTTATACATAATACCGTATACATAATACCGTCCATTTTAATCAGGACCCCTATACCATGATTTACACGCTTAGTGCAAGCAAGCCGATTCATCAATTACCAAAGAAGCTATTAGGATACAACGGGGTATTGATTGACGGGATGAATGTCATCATGTTTGCGACTCAACATAGTTTTTGTCGGCCAAAATTCAAAACCTATTCACCCTTCGGGAGCGCCTTTTGGCCGGTTCTGAATCGTTTCCGATTAGTTGCGGCAGACAAACTACAGCTATCAGAGTAAAACTGGCCAGAAAAGGCCATCTGGATAGCGACCAGCGTATGGTACCCTTTATTCGCTATGGTCTGCAGGTAACTGGAGTCAATTTCGGACTTTATAAAACGTATATTTTCAATATAATAACAGATAGATATGAATCAAAACCGACTAAAAGTACAATTCAAAAATGAAAAAAAATCAAGCTGTTCAAGAAATTAACTAATTGAATTTAAATGATTTTAAATTAACACCGAAAGTTGAGTAACTGGAGATACGGCAATAGGCTTGGGCCGCATGATCGCTCCGCCACCCAGGTGGGTCTCGATATATGTATGTTGAGCCGGTTACGGATGTATTTGAAACTGCGGCCACGTTTTTCCATATGCTGACCGGGCCCGAAGTCTGGTTGATCAGGCAAACAAGGCCGGCGGGCATGGTAATATAACGGTGGCCATAGCGGAAATACATCGGCTATTGTAAACTTTGGCACAGTGGTGTGGGGCCTTATTCTAAACCTGCTGATTTATCCGATGATATCCAACAGGTTTCCGGTTGTTTCATCATAGGCCTGAATCATTTTGGCGTTGGCCTCAAACCCTTTCTGGGCTTGAATCTGCACAGCCATTTCCTCTGAAATATCTGTATTGGATAATTCCTTTAAGGACCCGTCATTTTTGATGGAATCTTCAACCAGAGGTGCACTTGACTGGGTTTGGGAGATGGAAGCTTGCACCTGTCCGTTTTCTGCTTCGACATTATACGCTCTGTCTGCCTTGAATTCGTCTGACAGGGAGTTGGCAACGTTGTTTGAAGAAACCGCCATTTGGGTTGAAAAGGCCTGCAACGCTGAAACATTGTTCTGGACGGTCATACTCATGATTTTTTGCCTCCGGTTTGTAATAATTAATGTTTAATATTATCAAAAAGTTATCTATAGAACCATATCGTTATGATTCATTTAACGAACGGCCATGGGCCGTCCTGGTCTTTCACCGGGGTTTGCCCACAACAAATCATGAAAGAAACTAATCGGTTAACTTAGTTCTTTCATATAAAGAAATTGGAAAATTAGCTTTCTGTAACAGCCTGTCAAATTAAATGATATACCCCTTTAATATGCCAATTAATTTATAATTTTCAATATGTTAAAAAAATTTATACCATAATATAAATTCAGAATTGACAAATATTAGAAATGGGTGTATTATAAAAAGATTCGTTAATACTTAGCAGGCCGGAAAATTGGTATACTAAATATTAACTCTAACATAAAACAGATTTTTGCCGATTTCAAGGAATTTTTTATGAGTCGACAATCTGAGGTATCAAGGCAGACTAATGAAACCCGGATAAATATCCGGCTGAATCTGGACGGACAGGGAAAGGCTGAGATCCGTACTGGCATTCCTTTTTTTGATCACATGCTTACAGCATTTACAGTGCATGGTTTTTTTGACCTTGGAATTTCAGCAACAGGCGATCTTGACGTCGATTTCCATCATACCGTAGAGGACACAGGCCTTGTGCTGGGGCAGGCAATCCAGCAGGCCTTGTCTGAAAAAGCGGGGATCCAGCGGTTTGGTGATGCAAGCGTTCCCATGGATGAATCCCTGTCCCGGGTGACCATTGATTTATCCAACCGGCCTTATCTTGTTTACAATATTCCCGATGATTTGAAATCCCGGGGGACTTTTGATGCCTATCTTGCCAGGGAGTTCTTCCAGGCAGTTTGTGTCAAAGGCGGATTTAATCTGCATATTAATACGTTTTACGGTGAGAATGAGCATCACGCCCTTGAATCCATATTTAAAGCGTTTGGCCGCTCCTTGTATACTGCCACCCGTCCCATTTCTCAGGTGTCAGGTGCATTATCAAGCAAAGGATGTTTATAGTCAATTCGTTATTGACAGGTTGTATTCACTGCTTACCTTAGGCAAAGTGCATAAAGATTTGAGATTTTGGAGCCTGCACCACCCAACATGCTTATCCCTGAAGAAAAAATTGCAGAAATTCTATCTGCCGCGGATATTTTTGATGTTGTGTCCGAGGCTGTTATTTTAAAAAAGTCAGGCAGAAATTTCTTTGGTTTGTGCCCCTTTCATGCCGAAAAAACGCCTTCTTTTTCCGTTAATCCCGACAAACAGATTTTTTATTGTTTTGGGTGCGGTGCTGGTGGCAATGCCCTGTCATTTGTCATGAAATATCATGGGATATCCTTTCCCGAAGCCGCAAAAATGCTGGCCAGAAAATATAACATTATCATTGAAACTCAAAAGATGAATCCGGAACAGCGCAAAGCCGTTCAAACCCGGGAATCTCTTTTTCGTCTCAATAAAAAGGTAATGCAGGTATATACGGATCTCCTGAAAGACCCTATAAAGGGCAATGCTGCAAGACACTATCTTGAACAGCGGGGAACCAGTGAACAGATCATTGAGCAGTTTCAACTTGGATACGCCCCCGATGCCTGGGATACCATTGTTCATGTTTTAAGAAAAGAGAAGGTGTCCAAAGGGATAGCACTCAATTCCGGTCTGGTGCTGGAAAAAAAACAGAAAAACGGGTTTTACGACAGATTTCGAAACCGGTTGATGTTTCCTATTTTCGACATCAATATGCAGGTGGCCGGATTTGGCGGCCGGGTCATGGACGACGGCATGCCCAAATACATGAACTCTCCTGAAACCCCGGTGTACAGTAAAAGCCGTATTCTTTACGGATTACATGCGGCAAAGCAGGCGTGCCGCAGGCAGAATAAGGTATTTATTGTGGAAGGTTATTTTGATTTCCTTTCACTTTATCAGCACGGGATTCAAAATAGTGTGGCAAGTCTTGGCACAGCCCTGACCCGGGAGCATGTCAGAATTCTTAAAGGCTATGCAACCACCATGATCCTGGTGTTTGACTCTGATGATGCCGGTATAAAAGCAGCTAAAAGAAGCATTGACATTTTTGTCCAGGAAGGGATTGATACCCGGATTCTGGTGCTTCCCGGCAACAATGATCCCGACTCCTATGTCATGGCTCATGGCCGGGATGCCTTTATTGCGCTTGCAGATACTGCCAAGACAGTGATGCAGTTTTTACTCCAGCTGGCCCTGGATACCCACGGTACTTCCATTGAGGGCCGTATAAAAATTCTGGACGAGATGAAGCACCACCTGGCTAAAATTCAGGATTATGCGGTCCGTTCAATCTATGTTCGTGAACTTTCTGAAACACTTAATATTGATGAAAAAGCTGTGCTTGAAAAGGTCAAGGATGCCTATGAAAAACAGGCAAACAGACAGGCCCGTGGTCCCTTGATTCCTGAGGTTGATGAGGCGTCCAAAAGCGTTCTGGAATCTGATCCAAGGGAAAAGCAGATCCTTTCCATGATGCTTCATTGGCCTGAACTGATACCTGTTGCCGCGGAAAAAAAGGTGCTCTCCGCCTTTTATTCAACGCAGCTTAAGCGGCTTGGCTGTTTAATTATGGACAGTGGAACGGACGCACAAGATATTGTAAGTACTGTCATGGCCAGGGTTGAAACCGATGAAGACCGGCAGTTGATTGCATCCATGGCTATGGAAGATTATGCCGGAGTCCAAGAGCCCGCGCAGACGTTTGCCATCCTGGTCAACCGGGTCATAAAAATAAAAAATAAGACAGACAGAGTAATTGTCAGTGAATTAACTAAAGCAAAACAGGGCTGTGATGTTGATGCGATTGAGCTGCTTAAACTTAAACAACAGCAGATTCAGCAGTTGCATAACACGCCAGTAACAGTTAACTATGAGCCTTTGGGAGGCATATATGGCAGAAAAGACCAACAGGTCTGAGCAAAGCATGGTGATCAGCGAGGACCAGATGCGCAAGCTCATCAAAAAGGGAGAGGAGACAGGCGTTCTGTCCTTTGCCGAAATCAATGACGCCATTTCAGATGATTTGCAATCCGTTGAGCAGATTGATGATATTGTCATTCAGTTTCAGGAACGGGGTATAGAACTGGTTGGTGACAAAGGCGATGGTGCGTCTGCCGTTAACCCAGGCAAGGTCCAAAGCTCCAAACAGGCTTCCAGGTCATCAAAAGACAAAAAAATCAAAAATTCTGGATCCTCCGGAGCCCCCAGGGGGGGGGATGACGAAGGTCTTGAAAATGATATGGATAAGAAAGGGAACAAGGATGTAATTGCTTCCCAGCGTGAACGTTCCGATATGGAATTTGGCGCGGTCACTGATCCTGTGAAGATGTATCTTAAAGAGATGGGGATGGTCACCCTGCTCAGCCGTGAAGGTGAAATTGAGATCGCCAAAAGAATAGAGGTTGGAGAACGGGATATACTGCGGGCCATGCTGGATTGTCCTTTGGCGCTGAACACCATTTTTATGTACGGTAAAAAAATGGAAGATAAGTCCATGCGTCCCAAGCACGTACTCCGGGACGTGGATGAGGGAGACGGGGTGGTTGATGAAGCCACCAAACAGGAAAAATTTCTTGAATCTTTAGCCCGGATAAAAACCTTGCATGCTCAGAGTCAGTCCTGCCGTGATGAACTTAAAACCACCAGGAAAGGTACCAAAAAACACAGCAGGCTTGGGGAACAGATCTATTGCAACACAGAAGAAATTTTTGAACTGCTTAAAAGCTGGCGGTTTGAATCCAATGTCATTGACAACATGGAAAAGAGTATCCGAAACACAATAATCTGGTTTAAAACTGTGGATAATCTGCTGACCAGATGTGCAAAAACATTTAATGTCAAGCCCAGCACGATGATGAAACAGGCAAAAAACCAAGCTAATTTTCTTGAATGGGCCGGGGCAAGAAGCGATATCACTCCGGAACGTGCTGTTCTCCTTTTTAATGATATCAAGGCGTTGTGTGATCAGATTACAGAAAAAAAGGACTTGATCAAAGGCAGTGTGGATGACCTCAACGCAATTGTCCAGGGGATTGAAATAGGGCGTAGAAAAGCAGATTCTGCCAAACGTGAACTGGTCCGCGCCAACTTAAGGCTTGTGGTAAGTATTGCCAAGAAATACACCAATAGGGGGCTGCAGTTCCTTGATTTGATTCAGGAAGGCAATATTGGGTTGATGAAAGCAGTGGATAAATTTGAGTACCGCCGGGGATACAAGTTTTCCACATATGCCACCTGGTGGATCCGCCAGGCAATTACCCGTGCCATTGCAGATCAGGCCAGAACGATCAGAATTCCAGTTCATATGATCGAAACGATTAACAAGCTGATCCGCACCTCCCGGTATCTGGTTCAGGAGATGGGTAAGGAACCGTCACCCGAAGAGATTGCCGAAAAAATGGAAATCCCCATTGATAAGGTGCGGCGGGTACTCAAGATTGCCAAGGAACCTATCTCCCTTGAAACACCTATTGGTGAAGAAGAAGACAGCCATCTTGGCGATTTCATCGAAGATAAGAAATTTTCTATTCCTTCCGAGGCAGCGATTGATTTAAGCCTTGCCGAGCAGACGCGTAAAATATTGGCAACGCTGACACCCAGGGAGGAAAAAGTGCTAAGGATGCGTTTTGGTATCGGAGAAAAGTCTGATCACACCTTAGAAGAAGTTGGAAAGGATTTTACCGTTACAAGGGAGCGTATTCGCCAGATTGAAGCGAAAGCCTTGCGTAAGCTTCGTCATCCGACCAGGAGTAAAAAGCTAAAAACATTCATAGAGAATTAGTGCTTGACAGTAAACCGGTGTTACTATATATAGTCAAAATTTGCTTGCAACGCAGTATCAAAGCGGCTTTCCGGGCCTATAGCTCAGTTTGGCAGAGCCACCGGCTCATAACCGGTCGGTCCCTGGTTCGAATCCAGGTGGGCCCACCAAAGCGCCTATTCATTTATGAGGTCTTACACAGGAGGGAAAGCTAATTCGTATACTGAAATTTGATTTTTGACAGGCTGTTACGGAATAGATAATTTTTTCAAGTTCAAGGCGGAAAATCAATTTGACCGCAGGCATACATGGAGTATTCGTAAGGATCAAATTTATTGTCCAACCAGGAAATTGGGAAAATTAGCATTCTGTAACAGCCTGTAGAGTTAAGAAGGGAAAGGATGATCAGGTTATACATGGATATGCCTGTAACGCAATACAAAAATAGACCCAAATTTTAAGCGTGGAGTGTACTCCACGCTTTTTTTTTAGAAGTCGGATTAAAAACATGTCCACGGTAAAACATATTATCGATATTGTAGATCAAATTGCGCCTTTTTCCCTTGCTGAATCCTGGGATAATTCCGGGCTTCAGGCAGGTGATCCCAGCTGGCAGGTATCTAAGATTCTAATTGCGCTGGATGTGACGGACAGGGCACTGGGCAAAGCAGAAAAGTTGGGGTGCGACATGCTGATTACCCATCATCCCCTGATCATGTCCCCTGAAAAACAGATTGATTTCGCCAGGATGCCTGGATCTGCCATTCTGATCAGTGCCAGATCCCGGATCGCCATCGTTAGTGCCCATACAAATCTGGATAAAGCCCAGGATGGTCTGAACGATTATCTGGCTCAAAAACTGGACATTTTCTGCACCGATGTTTTTCTTGCGGATGCAACGAAAAATGAACCTGACGATCAGATTCAAGGTCTTGGTCGCATGGGGCAGCTTGGCGGGGCCATGACACTTGAACAACTGGCTTACCGGATTAAAGAAAAATTGGCAATTCCCCGGGTAAGAATTATTGGTAATCCCGGAAACATGGTGTCGACAGCAGTACTGTGCTCGGGTTCAGGCGGCTCTTTGACGACTCAATTTTTAGGTTCAGGCATGGATGTATATATCACAGGGGATTTGAAATACCACGAGGCACGGGATATAGAGGCCCATGGTAAATCCGCTGTGGATATCGGCCACTTTTCTTCCGAATCCATTGCTGTTGAGCTTTTGAGCAAACGTCTTGGGCAGGTGTTTGATACCGGAAAATATGAAATTGTAATTCATACATATGAGCAGGAACAAGATCCATTTTTAACCATATAGGGATGTAACACCTTATGTCAAAACCAGATATTGCCACCCTTGTAAAACTTCAGGAGGCTGAAACCGAAATTGTCCGTCTTAATGAGGTCCTAAACGAGATTGAAAAAAAGAAAAGCAAACTGGCATCCAGACTGAAACAGTTTGCAGCAGCGTTGAAAGAAAATGCAGAACAACTTGAAAAGCTGGAAAAAAATTGTCTTGACAGTGAAAATGAAATTAAAATTGTTGATGCCCGTATTGTCAAAAGCAATGAAACCCTTCGCAATGTAACCACAAATAGAGAGTATCAGGTGTTGCTCAGGGAGGTGGATGATAACAAAAAAAGAAAAGATGCCTTAGAAACAGAATTGTTACAAATCATGGAAGATCGGGAAAAGTCCCAGACTATTGTGGATGAAAGTAAAAAAGAATATCAGCAGCTTGAAGAACAGATCAAAGCGGAGCAGAATCAGATTGAAGAACAAACCACAAAAGACCGCAAACGTCTTGGGGAATATCTTGAAAGCCAGAAAGAGATTGGTGCAAGTCTGGATCCTAAACTTTTAGAGCAGTTCAAACGCATTTCCAGAATGAATCAGGGATCTGCCGTTGCCGGGGTGCAGGATCAGGTCTGTTTAGGATGTTTTATGAATATTCCACCCCAGCTGTATATTGAAGTTCAGCGCGGAAATGAGTTGATATTTTGCCCCCAGTGCAGCCGCATTCTTTATTATGAGAAGGGCTGATATTCTGATCATGGGCCTTAATTTCGGTCTGACCGGAACAAACGGTCGCCGGGCAAATTAATGCCGGGAGGAAAGTCCGAACACCGCAGGGCAGGGCGCTTCATAACGTGAAGTCACGGTGACGTGAAGGAAAGTGCAACAGAGAGTAGACCGCCCAGCTACTCACTGAGTCGAACAAGTGAAGTGTTTGGTGGTTCATCGTAAATGAATTGATACTTGAATCTGATGACTTGTTCCATTGAGTGAGTAGCTGGGTAAGGGTGAAACGGTGCGGTAAGAGCGCACCAGTTTCCCGGGTGACCGGGAAAGCTTGGTAAACCCCGTCCGGTGCAAGACCAAATAGAGAGACGTTCGAGGGCTGCCCGTCCAAGTCTCCGGGTAGGTCGCTTGAGGTGTATGGCAACATGCATCCTAGATGAATGACCGTTGATTTTTTTTGCGGGTAACTGCAAAAAAGTAACAGAATTCGGCTTATGGGCCGGTCAGACCGAAAACATTTTTGTGACCAACGAACGGCTATGGGCCGACCTGGTCTTTCACCGAGGTTTGCCCACAACAAATCATGAAAGAAACTGATCGGTTAACTTAAGTTCTTTCATATAAAAGTAATCGACAAAATTCACGGTTTTTGTTCGGGTACTAACTGATGGAAATTTTTTATGAATAACACCTGTGACATATCGTTTAAAGAAAAAGCAAATATCTTTTCACATGAGTATCTTCAATGTATTTTGTTCATTATTGGATTGAATGACGACACCGACTATCTTTTTACCAAAAAGCTTTGCTCAAAATTGATAATCACCTCCCACATCATGGAAGATTTTCTTGACTTTCATGGTGCAAAGAAAAATAAGGATTGGGTGTTTTACCGTGCCATTTCAGCAGCAATTCGACACCTTTCCCTTGCCTGTTATTCCCAGCGTCACACCCTGGACCGGTTCGATTTTTACAATTTCGGGGATCAGAATCACACTGCCTTTAAACAGGAAGCACTGGATATGCTTCAATTTCTCCAGGATGCCATTCACCAGGCTGCACCTGTTGCCTTGGGGGAGGCAAAACGTTTGGAAATCACGATTCCGGAATCCGAATATGACCTGAACTATTTCCCGGGCATTGCCACGGCCAGTCAGCTGGAACATAATATTGACGACGCCATGCCCAAAAAGGATCAGAAAAAAAATCTGACACGAATCGCCAGTCAGTTTCTTGAACTGATCCGGGACTTTGAACAATTTACCTTTTATGAACGTTATGACCTTGAAACCATCTACAAGCTTGTCCCTGATGTTATCAACGAGGTGACAATCAGAAGCTATGAGATGCGGGTGCATAATATTCAGTCTTCCTTTGATTCCTATGTGGTCACGACGTTACAATCCCCTGATGCATCACTTTTAAGCCAGTTGCGCAGTCATTTTTCCATCGTATTTCATATTCTTCAGGTGTTAGGACGTTTACTCCATTTTTATGAACGCCACCTGTATGATACCGGTTTTAAACAAGTTTATAAGCACATCACTTTGTCCCTTGGCGATCTCATTGATCCGGATGCTGTTCTGGACCGTGCCATGAATTATTGTTTATATTATGCAGGCCGCTTTTTATCCTCGGGCAAGGCTGTGGCTACAAAGGTTTTAAATGACAATATGGAATCGGGCACAATTGAAGTGGGAATTCCCAAAGACAGGGGCTTTCACAGCCGACCAAGCCTTTTGGTGGCAAAAATCGTTCAATATTATGGCGGCGAAGTTAAGCTTCATGTGGGAGAAGATCAGTTTGATGCATCCTCGGTCCTTGATATCCAGTGGGCCGGGGGAAAAATTAAAAAAGAGAAGATTGAGACGGTCGTCTTTGAGGGAGATTCCAGAGCGTTGAATGATTTAAAAATCCTTTCCGGCGTCAATTACGGCGAAGACCATATGGGTAAGGGTATTCCCTTGCCCAGTGAATTAAGTTATTTGATTTAACGTTTATGTCTGATGTAGAAAATAAAAAAAACGTTAAAAATATTGCTGTGATTGTGGCCGGCGGAAAAGGTCTGCGCATGCAGTCTACTGTTAAAAAACAGTTCATTGAGCTGGAAGGTGTTCCGGTAATCGTTCGTACGCTATCCGCCTTTGACGCGCACTTCCGGGTGAATGAAATTATTCTGGTGGTTCCGGAACAGGATCTGGATTTTATCCGCAACGACCTTTTGCACCGGTTTTCATTTTCTACACCGTTGCATATTATCCAAGGCGGTGTTACCCGTCAGGATTCCGTGGGTAACGGAGTTGATAAAGCGTTGAAAATTTGTGCCCGACCTGAAACAACATTTGTGCTGATTCATGACGGGGTCCGGCCCTTTGTGGGTGAAAACCTGATTGACCGGTGCCTTGATGGTGCTTTGAAAAATGGTGCCTGCATTCCGGCCCTGGGTATCTTAGATACCGTAAAAAAGGTTGATCACAACGGCAGGATCATCTGCACCCTTGACCGGGATGGACTGTTCCGGGCCCAGACACCCCAGGTTTTTCGCCTGGATCTGATTATCAAGGCTGTTTCCCATGCCTGGAATACCGGCTTTTCGGGCACAGACGAAGCCTCAGTCTGTGAACATGCGAAAATACCGGTGGCCATGGTGGACGGAGGTCCGTTTAACATCAAACTCACCGCTCCCCAGGATTTAATTTTCGCAGGCATACTAATCCGAGCAAAAGAAAAGGCTGAATTGACCGGGTTCTCTGATTCTATTATTTTATAAAGCCCCAGGGTTTACATTATTGCGAAATTGTGGCAGATTCAGAATATTTATGACATACTAAATCATCCCCGGAGGTACTTGAAATGGCGGAAAAGCCCGCGATCAAGATCGGATATCTTAAAATCACTGATCATTTCATTCTCGGTGTAACAGCTCGAAAATTGCAACAACGTATGGAAACCTTTCAACACTGCACACTGGAACCTGTGGTTAAAAACGGGTGGAATGAAGTTGCTGATGCGCTTGCTGTGAAATCCCTGGACGGGGCTTTGGTTCTGGCACCAACAGCCATGGATCTTTTCAAAGCCGGTGTTGATCTTAAACTGCTGTTGCTGGCCCATAAATCAGGCAGTGTTCTGGTTAAAAACAAAAGAGCCAGCATCAATTCCGTTGAAGATTTCGCGGGTAAGACCGTTTTGATTCCATATCAGCTCTCCATCCACAATATGCTGTTTCACAAACTGTTATCCGAGAAAGGGTTGAAACCCGGACGTGCCACGGAAAAGGGAATTGATGTTACCCTTGAGGTTGTTGCGCCTTTCCAGATGCCCGAAGCCCTTGAGTATGACGAAGAGGGCGAAATCGGCGGGTTTATCGTCGCTGAACCATTTGGTTCCCAGGTGATCGCAGCCGGGCATGGAGAAGAATTTGAGCTGTCAAAAAATTTGTGGGCCAAGCACCCCTGTTGTGTTTTTGTCATGCGTTCCGAGGTGATTGAAAATAATCCCGAAGCTATTCAGGAAATCTGCACAAGTTTTGTACGGTCCGGACTTGCCATTGATTCACAGCCTGAGCCGGCTTCAATTATTGGTGCTGAGTTTTTTTCCCAGGATAGGGATATTATCAGACGGGTGCTTACAGATCCGCCTGACCGGATTCTGACAGGAGAACTTTATCCCCAAAAAGAAGATCTTGATATAATTCAGAAATATATGATGGATAAAATGAATATTATGACTTCCCTTATTGATCTGGATGACTTTGTGGATACGCGTTTCGCCGACGCGGCAGGGGCAAAATAAAAATTTCAATAATGGAAATTAATCGTTCCGATCAGTCCATGGCTGTTATTATTTTGCAGAATCAATAAACCCATAAATTTTTTCCACGGCTTTTAAGCCCCAGGCGGGTTTTCCGGACAGGGTGGCGACATCATCCCGGTTGAGCTGATCCGTTGTCTGTTTGGCTGTCAGGCCTTGTTCCTTTAATTCAATAATGATTTTCATGATAGCAGCCTTGTATGCTTTCATATCCTGATCTGGCGAAATATCCGGTTTTATTGAGGGTGTGTCATCAATCAGCGCAGACAGGTTATCCATCCCAGGCGCATCAGCTGACTGTTCAGCCGGGCTTTGGACTTCTTTGTGTGAACGATCTGCATCACAGACCAGGGGCCAAAGATCATCTACATCGCTGGTTGGCTCATCATTTTCAGACTCAATAAGCTTGGACAGATCATCCACAGGTTCCTGGGGCTGTGGCGCTTTAATCAGGACGGATAAATCATCTAAGTCCTCAACAGCCTTTTCACCGTCAGGCGCAATAAGCTTGGACAAATCATCCAGATCTTCATTCGGATCCTTTGGGGCATCGGTATCCATATCCACAAGACTGAACAGATCATCAAGGCCGTCTTCATTGTGACCTCTAATATCTGGGGAATCAGACAAAGGCAAATCAGAATCAACTAGTGTTGACAAATTATCCATATCATTTGACAGATTGTTTGTCTCTGGTGCTGACGGGACTTCTTCCAGCAGGCTTTCAATATCGTTAAGGTTGCTGTGTGGATCAGAGTCATCGTTAATCAATGCAGACAGGTCATCAATATCGTCAGATGTCAGGGCTGTTTCATGGGTCAATAAAGACAGATCATCCATGTTGGAAGAACCGGTGTCGTCAAGATCTTCGTGCTCCTGACCTTTAAATGGATCTGGGTCTTCACGCAGAGGGTCATTTTCATCAAAACCGGTATCCAAAGTGCTTTGGTCAAGCCTGGTTGATTCTTCCAGAGCTAAGCTTTCCATGGCACGTCCGGCAATTTCCATCGCCTGGGGAGCAACGCTGCGCTGCTCGTGCATCTTTTGCAATGCCAGGGCTATGCTCGTCATTGCATCGGCTTTTTTCTCTTCAGCAGCAGCCCGTTTTTCCATTGCGTTTGCTTTTTTTTCTTCCACCCGGGCAAGTGCTTCCTGGGCTGAAGCAATACGGTCCTGTTTTTTTATATATACCTGGAACAGATCCTTGAACATAGATACCGCCTCCCTATCCAAAGGAATTGTCCCTTGACTGTCGGTAAAATGTTGTACCCTTGCCGTGGCGTTAAGCATTTCTGCTTCCTGTGCAAGGCAAGTTTCGACCTGTTGGGGCAGCATACCTGCATCCAGAAATTTTTTGATTTTTAAAAGGGTGGTAACCGCCTGTTCAGTGTACCATGTTCCATCGTTGACAATTTGTGTGGCAAGCCATGGGCTGAATCGACGTAAAATGAATTTTAAAGTGGCCTTCCCCATATCCAGCTCATCTATCAGATCCGCAATGGTCAATAGCTTTGAATGGGTCATTATATCCCTCATTTGCGACAGTTCATAAAGTTAAATGATTTCTTTATTCTTATCATAAAAGTAAGGATATCAAAAGCGTTTATCGTAAAGGAGGGTAAGGATCACGAAAAATTTCCCCACCCCAATAGAGCGACGGTTTTTTGCCTATTTTCAAAGCGCGTCAATGGGCGCAATATTGAAGGCCCATTGGCGCAACGTGAAACCAGGTAAAAAGACAAGCAAAATGGGGGGATTTATTTTTTTCGCCTTGAACTTGAATAAATTTCCTAAAAACAATCTCTGAGGATTAACCAAAAAAAATTTCGTCCTATACTTTACAATTTTACAATAAACATTCTAAATATACAAGATTATGATTTCCCAATGGGTCACATAAAAATAATAAGGACTAAGTATGGTATAAAGTATGACAGATCAAAATGGATGGACAAAATCAAGTTGGAAAAATTATACGGCTCTTCAACAACCCAACTGGCCGGATCAAGAAGCGTTGGAAAAAGTCACTAAAGATTTGGCGTTGCTGCCGCCACTGGTTTTTGCAGGGGAAATAAGAACATTAAAGGGTCTGCTGGCCAAGGCCGCAAAAGGGGATGCGTTTCTGATTCAGGGCGGGGACTGTTCAGAAGATTTTTCCCAAGTCACGGCACCCATCATCAGGGACACCATGAAGGTTTTACTGCAGATGGCTGTTGTTATGGCCTATGCCGGTGGAAAACCAGCCATAAAAGTGGGCCGGATTGCCGGGCAGTTTGCCAAGCCCCGTTCGTCAGATACGGAAACTGTTGATGGCGTTGAACTGCCGTCATATCGTGGTGATATGGTTAATAGAAACGAATTTTCCATCAGCGCGCGCACCCCGAATCCTAAATACATGCTTAAGGGGTATTATCTGGCTGCCTCCACCCTGAACATTTTGCGGGCATTTACCCGGGGCGGGTATGCAGCCCTGCACAGGGTCCAGGCCTGGAACCAGGAATTTGTGGCCCAATCCCCCATGGGGCGGTCCTATAACCGTCTGGCCAGGCAGATTGATCAGGCTATAAAGTTTATGAATACAATCGGAATTCCCACGGATATTTCCCAGATCAATCAAACCCAGTTTTTTACCTCCCACGAAGCCCTTTTACTGCCTTACGAAGAGGCGTTGACCCGGATTGATTCCACCACCGGGGACTGGTATGATTGTTCTGCACATATGCTTTGGATTGGTGAACGCACCCGGCAGCTGGACGGTGCCCATGTTGAATTTTTAAAGGGGGTGCTCAATCCAATTGGGGTTAAAATCGGTCCGGACCATGATATTGATAACATCAAGCAGCTCATTAAAGCCCTTAACCCAGAAAACGAACCCGGAAGATTGACCCTGATCACCCGGATGGGGTGTGATCATATTCAAAATAAACTGCCGCACCTGCTCCGGGAAATTAAAAAAGAGGGGCATCATATTGTGTGGAACTGCGATCCCATGCATGCCAATACCTACATATCGCAATCCGGACACAAAACCCGGGATTTTAATGATATTTTAAAGGAGATTACCCGGTTTTTTGAGATTCACTGGGCAGAAGGAACGGTGCCGGGAGGCGTTCATCTTGAAATGACCGGTAAAAACGTAACTGAATGTGTGGGCGGGGCCAGAAATATTGTCAGTGAAGAACTTCACAATCGATACGATACCACCTGTGATCCGCGGCTCAATGCCGAGCAAAGCCTGGAGGTGGCGTTTCAGATTGCTGATATGATTAAGCACTAAATGTGATCATTGTGTTAAAGGGTAATAGGATCACGAAAACAACATTCAAAGCTGGTGTCGTGCAGTTTGATGTGAAAAACGGGCAGATCCGGGGCAATTTTTTGGTTGCCGTTGGGCAGGACCGCAGGGGAGATATCTACGGTTAATATAAATTATAAAATTGTTACACTGGACGAGATGTGCCGTCTATCCCGGGAATACACAACCCTTGGCCGGACCGTTGTGTTTACCAACGGCTGCTTTGACATTCTCCATGCAGGCCATGTGGCCTACCTTGAAAAGGCCAAATCATTCGGGGATGTGCTGGTTCTTGGGCTGAACTCTGATGTATCCATCCGGCAGATTAAGGGCGATCTTCGGCCTGTGATCTGCCAGGTGCAGCGGGCGCGTGTTGTGGCGGCTCTAAGCTGTGTGGATCATGTGGTACTGTTTGATTCGCCTGATCCCGGGGATTTGATTCAACGCATTGTTCCCCATGTTCTGGTCAAGGGAGCGGACTGGCCCGAGGATAAAATTATTGGGGCCAGATTTGTCAAAGACAGCGGCGGACGCGTGGCGCGCGTGGCCTTTGAGGAAGATATTTCCACATCAAAGATCATTGAGCGTATTGGGCAAAGATTTTATGGTGGTGCCTAGCCCTTTAACATTTAATCATCTGAATGTGTTCCCTGGGCTGTTCCATGGCGTTTTTTCCAGGTCCGAAGGGTTCAGCAAAGGTGATTTCCAAGGATTGAATGTGGGATTGCATACCGGCGATGACCCGGATATTGTGAACCGGAACAGGGCATTGATGCTGTCGTCTATGGGCCTGACCCGGGCGCTTTTTTTAAATCAGGTGCACGGCACCGGCATTGCTGTGATTAGATCGGAAAAAGAGGCAGCGCAGGCTGTCTGGAAAGGGCAGGGGAGGGCACCTTCTCTAATATTTAAAGCAGATGCCGCTGTTACAAATCTTAAAGGCCTTGGGCTTGTGATCCAGGTGGCAGACTGCCAGGCGGTTGTTCTGTACGACCCGCAAAAAGAGGTGATTGCCAATGTCCATTCCGGCTGGCGGGGCAGTGTGGCTGATATTATTGGCCGCTGCATTGATACCATGGTGACTCAGTTCGGGTGTACCCCTGCGGACATCCGGGCGGGCATCTCCCCCTCCCTTGGCCCCTGCTGTGCACAGTTTATAAATTATAAGCGGGAGATCCCCAAAGCATTGTGGCCATATAAAGAGAAGGGCCGCCCCTATTTTGATTTCTGGCAGATCTCCCGGGATCAGCTTGGGGCTTGCGGTGTGTTGGATGAACACATTGAAACCATGGGGCTTTGCACCCGGTGCCGTACCGATCTGTTTTATTCTTACAGAGCAAACAAGGTCACCGGACGCTTTGCCGCAGTGATTGTGCTTAAAGATTAAGGATGCCGGATAATGGATAAATCGGAACAGTTTTTTTTAACCCGCACGGTCAAAGCAGCAGGTTGAGCTGCCAAATTGGATCCAGGGGGCCTGGATAAAATCGTTTCAAAACTTGAACTGCCGTCCCATCCGGATTTGATCATCGGACTTGAACATCCGGATGATGCCGGTGTATTCCGTTTGTCCCAAGATACCGCCATCGTCCAGACCCTTGATTTTTTGACGCCTGTGGCCGATGACCCCTATGAGTTTGGTCAGATTGCTGCGGCCAATTCATTGTCAGATGTCTATGCCATGGGGGGCATGCCCATTACTGTGATGAATATTGTCTGTTTTCCGTCATGCGACATTGAAAAAGATATTCTTCCCAGAATTCTTGAAGGCGGGCTTGATAAAATTAAAGAGTCGGGCGCAACCCTTGTGGGCGGCCATTCCGTGGATGATTCTGAAATCAAGTACGGGTTGTCGGTGACCGGTATCGTTCACCCGGACCGGATTTGGGCCAACAGCCGTGCAAGGGTGGGGGATGCTGTTCTTTTGACCAAACCCATCGGCACCGGCGTTATTGCCACGGCGGCCAAAGGTGGACTTGCATCCGATGACCAGGTTAAACAGGCGATAAAAAATATGTCTACCCTGAACAAAAAAGCCGCGCTGATCGCTAAAGATTTTCATGTCCATGCCTGTACTGATGTCACAGGCTTCGGGCTCGGGGGACATTTGCTTGAAGTGGCCAAAGGCGCGGATATTCGCATTGAAATTTATACGGAAAAGATCCCAGTGCTGGATGGCGTAATGGACTTGGCCGCCATGGGCCTGCTTCCGGAGAGTGCACATAAAAACAGACGTTTTTTTACCCCCCATATCCGTGTGGCAGAAGGAATCGACCGGGTGCAAATCGATTTAATGTTTGACCCCCAGACTTCAGGCGGGCTTTTGCTTTTTATGGCCCGGGAACAGGCGGCACAATGTGCGGATATCATGGAAAAAAACGGCATTTCGGCCAGGTTGATCGGAAAGGTGAAGGGGCCGTATACCAACGGATTCCTTGATATTATGTAAACGCTTGTTGGGTAATTGATGAATCGGCTGCAATCCCATGAAAATGAGATTTCGCTTCGATCCCCTAATTCTCAAACAAGCTCTAAATCATTTTTTCACGTTGACTTCATCCGGATCATATGATATTTGTTCTCAAGATAATTTAAAGATCTAAATTGCCGGTTGATCGGCAAACAAGCTGCCGGTGAAAGGTTGATGAAAATGGCAGATAAAGATAAGGGAAAAACCTTTCGTGAGCTGGGATATTTTGCCAGTCTTGGCATCTCCGTGGCTCTTTCCATTGTCATCGGACTGGCGCTGGGATACTGGCTGGATACTGTTTTTGATACAAAACCCGTTCTTTTGCTGGTAGGGCTTGGGTTCGGTATAGCAGCCGGGTTCAGCAACATTATCAGGGCTGGAAAAAAAGCGGAAAGATATTAAATGGACGAGCTTGAAAAAATAGTAGATTTTATCACACGAACCAACTGGATTCTGTTTCTGGGGTCCAGTCTGGCGGCATTGATTCTGGCCCCCCCGAAAGTATATCTTGGGATTTTTCTGGGCGGCTTGATTGTGACAATCAACTTTCATGTGCTCAAAAATACAGTGAATAAAAATCTCAACCCAAAGCGGGTGCTTGAAAAGGGAAAATCCCTGATCGGTGCGCTTCTGGTGAAATATTATCTGCGTTTTGCATTGACGGCAGTGATTATTTTTCTGTTGATCGTAAACCGCAGTGTACATCCGGCAGGGCTTTTGGCAGGCCTTTCCGTAGTAGTGGCGAGTACGTTTGTCGCAGCGGCAATTGAATTAACCAAGATTATATTCAGGGAGGCGGTTTAAGGTGGAACATCCATATCTATTTCTTACTTCGTTATTTAGTTCGTTTGGTCTGGAAGAATGGGCAGGAGCCCATCCGCATGTCACTTACATGTGGTTTGCAATGATAATTCTTGTTATTCTCGGCTTGATTGGCGGTAAAAGTGTCGCCCTTGTACCCAAGACTGCTCAGAATTTTTTCGAGGTGATCATTTCCGGACTTGAAGAGTTTATGGTTGATATTACCGGTGAAGAGGGAAGAGATTCCTATCCACTGCTGCTGACTGTTTTCCTGTTTGTTCTTTTAGGCAACCTGTTCGGCCTGATTCCCGGATTCTACCCGCCCACAGCCTCCATCAACACGACTGTTGCCCTGGCCATCATTGTTGTGGCCTGGAGCCATGTGATAGGCATCAAAAAACACGGTGCAAAATATATTAAACATTTTCTGGGCCCCGTACCGCTGCTTATGCCCCTTTTCTTTATCATTGAAATCATTGGGCACCTGGCACGGGTACTGTCTTTGACTTTGCGTCTCTTCGGTAATATGATGGGCCATGAGCTGGTGGTAGGTATCCTTTTGATGCTGGCCGGTCCTTTTCTGGTGCCGCTTCCCATCATGGCCATGGGTATCCTTGTCTCTTTGATACAGGCTATCGTGTTCTTCCTGCTGCCTACCATGTACATTGCTGGCGCCATTGAAGAAGCACATTAAATTTGATGAATCAAGACCCATGGTCAAAATAAAATCCCCCATCTGCTTGTCTTGTAAGCCGCCATTGGTGTGCCTTGATGGCGACTTAAAATCCGGCGTGCAGCTGTGGCAGATTTAATTGTGACCATGGGCCTAATCTTAGGCGTTTTTACGGGATTTTGGAAGAAGCCCGTTCGGTTATAACATTTTATTAAAGGAGTAAATCTCATGGAATTTCTCGTTGGTAGTGTCTGGGCAGCAGGTTTTGCCATTGGTATTGCTGCATTTGGTTGCGGCATTGGTCAGGGCCTTGGTTTGAATGGTGCCATGTCCGGTATCTCAAGAAACCCTGAAGCAGCTGGTAAAATCCAGGTGAACATGCTGATCGGTCTTGCTCTGATCGAATCTTTGTGTATCTATGCGCTTGTTGTTGCGATGATCCTTCTGTTCGTTCATCCTGCAATCGCTCCTGCTGTTGATGCACTTGGCGGACATTAATACGCAGCTGTTTAACAATACATTCGTTTAAAAAGGGATGTCTCTTTATGGAGATATCCCTTTTGTTTTTTCTTGCATGAATAAAGTTATCCTGATATTATCTGTGATAACGTATTAAATTTCGTAAATGACATTTAAATGAAAATCCCGACAGATTACGAAAATATCGTGATAGTATGAGAATTTCTATTTTGGGGAGCAATACTACCACCCCAAGGGTGTTGAATTCACTTGGGTGTAATAGACCAGGTCAGATCCGGCTGTTCAACTACATCAACTCGCGAGAAGGAATAGAATGACTGAAGATTCCATAGAGTTCCAGCCGATACCCGGAGAAGATGCCGAGTACGGACAAGTTCGCCATTTGTTCCGGGTGTCGGTCTCCATAATAGATGATATCTGGGTAAACTTTGGCGGAAACGAATACTTAGTAATCAATTTATCTTCAACCGGTGTTGCCGTAAAGGTCAATTCTTGCCTTGAGTTTGATTCCGGCCAGATTACAGATGATGCCCGTTTAAGGATTGGGGATGTCAATATTACAGGAGTATGCGCCAAGGCGATCCACTGCTCCGTGCATGATTCAGGCTGTTTTCAGTTTGGATTTCAATGGGTGGACATGAGTACTGAACACAAAGAAACGTTGGAGCAGGCCATTGGGCAGCTCAAAGTAAAGGCCTTGATAGTTAAAGACCTGTTTGAAGAACACCCATAAAAAAATGGTGACATAGGAATGGTTGAGAAAAAAAATGTCATGGACAGCCTTCTAAGTACTGATGACAACGAGTTTGACGGTTCATCAAAGGAGTTAGACTGCCTGATTTACAGAAGCAGCGCCGATGAAGCTGAATATAGGTTTTCGAACCTGGTTTCAAAACCGTCATGGACTTTGTCCAAACAAAATGTTTCAGCGGAAATATGGGAAGGAAAGGCCAAAATCAGAATAAAGGTTGGTGATGATGAAACATCCCATATTTCCATGCGCAAACTGGCAAGTATTGCTGTTGATGCTATTATGGCCGAGTTACAAAAGGAGAAGGATCAGTGATTATAACCTGTCCCAAATGTGCCAAAAATCATAAAGTAAATCCTGACGCATTGAAACCGTTTGCAGATGCCGGCAAAAAAAATATTATGGCCAGCTGCAAATCATGCAAGTTTAAATTTCCAGTAGCCCTTTCCTCTCTTCTGGCATTGGAAGAAAAACCTGCTAATAGAGAACGCCAATTAGGATCTGTGGCCAGAAAGATCTGCATCACCCTAAGCAAGGGTGGCGTAGGTAAAACTACCACCAGTGTGAATCTTGGTGCAGGTCTTGCATTGGCCGGCTATAAAGTACTTTTGGTGGATACTGATACCCAGGGGCAGTCCTCTTATATTCTCGGGAAAAAGCCCGGTGCCGGCCTGACCGAACTTTTAACCCGTGAACTTACGCTCTCTGACTGCCTCACCGAGGCACGGAATAATCTATGGCTGCTTTCGGGTGGGAAATCCCTGGCAGGCGTTAAGCGTATTATTGATAAAAAAAGTTTTGGTGCTGAGTTTACCTTGTCCGAAGCTTTAAGTCCTTTGGACAAGCAGTTCGATTTTATTTTGATTGATACATCTCCTGGGTGGGATCAGTTGGTTGTTAATGTCCTTTTTTATTCAACCGAGGTGATGGTGCCTGTTGCCCTGGAAGTTATGCCGTTGCATGGGATGTCCGAGTTTATGAAGAGCCTGGGTGCCATTCAGAAGTACAGAAGTGAAATTGAACTAAAATACATTGTGCCCACATTCCTTGATTTACGGATCAAGGGACCAAAGGTGCTGTACAACCAACTTAAAAATTTGTATCCCCAGCAATTATGTAGACCCATTCGTTATAACGAAAGTCTGGCTGAAGCGCCTTCCTTTGGGAAAACCATTTTTGAGTTTGCACCGGGCTCAACAGCCACGGAGGACTATCGGAGTCTGGTTCGTAAAGTGTCTGGAAACGAATTTGCTCTTCTTAAATAATGCCCGTCTATACGAATAAATAAAATTTTCATCGCAATTATTTAGTGGTAACGGGAAAATCATATGGGATAAAAACTGCTCAAGTCGATTTGAGGTGGTCAGCCAGGATTCCTGCACCAGTTATGATAAATTTTATGAGCAAAAACCCCCGCCCTCTAAGCAAAGCCAAGGAGATCTTCAAGTGATAAGCTTTGACGGTAAAGGGGTTACTGTCATTCTACGGCAGTTGTCAGAGCTAAAAACCCGTTTGGGAAAAGGTGAAAAGCCTCAGAAGAAAAAAGTATCTCCTGACCAACGTGATTCCGGTTCTGCTCGGCGATCAGGCGAACATAATCCAGGATCATAGTGCCGATGTTGTTTATGCCTTGGACATGTTCCATCAGGTGGACGATCCGGCGGGTTTTCTGGCCGACATTCATCGCATCATCAAACCCTAGGGGGTTTTCTATCTGGAAAACGGTTACCAGCGCCGCAGCCAGAGTCTGAAAGAAATCAACCGTTCCGATAAATGTTCTGTGACCGCAGAACACAAACGGTTTATGGAAGTGAAGCCGCTGCAGGATTTGCGTTGACCGGTATCTTCGTGTGAAGGATTTCATCATGTGCGCTGTGGGTCGGGCTCATGTAATGAACAGGGTGTTACGTGAGCCTGACCCGGATTAACTTACGACTTACCAATGCAGAAATTTTTAATCAATAAAGAGGCGTTAGGTCCAAAGAAGGCCGTCATCCATGGCCAGGATGCAAAACATATATACAAAGTACTCAGGCTTAAACCCAAAGATACCATTTCCATGACCGATGGTCATGGTACTGATTTTACCGGTTGCATCAATAAGGCTGCTGCTGAATATGTGGAAATTTCCATTTTAAGTGAAAAAAAAAGTCTCACAGAATCGCCTCTCGACCTGACCTTGTGTACGGCCATGCTGAAATACAACAAGATGGATGAGGTCATTAAACAGATTACCCAGCTTGGGGTAACTCGCTGGATTCCTTTTTATTGTAAAAGAGCCATTCCATTGTCAGGTCAAAAAAGGGAGAAAAAACAGATTCAAAGATGGCAAACCATTGCCCGGGAGTCTTTAAAGCAGTGCGGACGATCTCGCCTTGTTGATATTATCCCGCCCATGGATTTCCAACAGGTTCTGGCCTTCTCAAAAGGCTGCTCACATAAATTTGCCTTCTGGGAAACCTCGGACCGTCCCCTTGCCGGATCAGTCCCAGGAGAAAATAGCAAAGCGGTTATCCTGATCGGTCCAGAGGGTGGGTTTGAAGAAGAAGAGATCAGACATGCCGTTGAATTCGGGTTTACAAGCTATTCCCTTGGCCCCAGGATTTTAAGGGCAGAAACAGCAGCGGTATGTGCCTGTGGTTTAATCCAGTATTTGCTTGGTGATATGGGGGGGCGCTAAAAATAATATCCTTAACGCTTTTCTAATTTTTTGCTTGACTTAAATGGTTAAAGACCATATAGAACTGACGTTGTTTGATGTGCCCAGGTAGCTCAGTCGGTAGAGCAGGGGACTGAAAATCCCCGTGTCAGCAGTTCAATTCTGTTCCTGGGCACCACGTTAAAAAAAATATTAGATAGGCTTTCAACGATTTTGTTGAAAGCTTTTTTTAATTCTTACCCTTTACCCATAAAATTGATAGATGGATTCTGTCTATTGGGTTAATTGCCCTGGTCAGGCCGATGGTCTGCCCGCTGGTTCGCAAAGAAGCAGTTCACCCAATTTTTTGTCCTTTTCCTGCCAGATTTGATTGAGCCAATCACAGAATTGTTGCTTATACTCATCATTATTAAAGTCACCACCGATCATCTGTTCGGGCACAGGGAATACATCTATGTCCACAATGATCGTTTTTGTTTTGCCTGAGATATAATCCCAGAAGGTTGGCACCCCGCCTGGATAGGCAATGGCGACATTGATAATATTGTGAAGGTATTCGCCCATGGAGCCCAGCACAAAGCCAATACCGCCTGCCTTGGGCAAGAGGAGCCGCTCAAAGGGAGAGTTTTGACGTTCATGTTTTTCCGGGGTAAACCGGGTACCTTCCACAAAATTCATCACCGACACCGGGGTATGCTTGAACTTTTCACACGCCTTGCGGGTGCTTTCAAGATCTTTTCCCTTCAGGTGAGGGTTAGCTTCAAGGTATTTTTTGGAATACCGTTTCATGAACGGAAAATCCAGCGCCCACCAGGCAATCCCCAGAAAAGGTATCCAGATCAGTTCTTTTTTTAAAAAAAATTTCAGCATGGGGATTTTACGGTTAAAGATTTTATGCAGAACCAGGATGTCCACCCAGGACTGGTGGTTGGATATGACAAGATACCACTGCTTTTTTTTCAATGGGGTCAATCCGTTCACCTGCCAGTCTATCTTGTTGAACAGATCACAATTCATGCAGTTGATACTGATCCACAGGGTTGCAATCCCAATAAGGATTTTGTCCAGTAACACCACCACTCCTTTAAAGGGCAGAATACATTTTAAAATGGCGGTTAAAAAAAAAGGCACAGCCAGGCAAAGGGTGTTCATTAAATATCCAATAAATGACAGTACCCCCTTAACCGCGAAGGGAAGAATATCCAGCATGACAGAGAACTCCTTTTTTATAAAATCTTGTGGTATTCATAATGTTTTTCTGCATATAAGGTCAATAACTTAATTCGTGCCCGGACGGAAAACCCGTCCGTGTTTGGACAAAGTAAAATTAAAGGGAACGTTATGGATGATTACTCCTATCATTTGATTTTAGGTGACCTGGTTGATTTTTTAAGTGGCGAAACGATTACGGACACCCACGATGAACGGTACCGTCAACAAATTGTCCGGCATCTGGTAAACGAACTGGGATTTGATAAATCAGATATTGAGGCAGGGCGGGACATAACACTGCGCACCATTGGACGCAGTGAGGTTGTGAAAGCTGATTTTCTGGTATACGGCAATCAACGTGCTGTCATGATGGTCAATTATGCCCCGGGATCCCTTGTGACCCGGCGTTTGCCAACTCTGGCATTGTCACGGTTGATTTTTGAGTACCAGATCCCTTGGGTGGTGGTCACCAATGGTGAGGATGCCGAACTGATTTCAGGAAATACCGGAAAGGTGCAAGCACAGGGGATATCTGCCATTCCCGGGCCTGATCATCATCTTATAAAATCTTTGCCGGATACATTTGAAACGGTGTCCGCCAAAAAACGTAGTCAGGCTGAAAAGATTGCTTTTGCCTGCTTGGTACATGGGGCTTGTATGTTCGAAAACTATTGTGACGAATGTTAATGGGTGTTTGATCATGGACCTAAAACCCGGTCCAGATAAAACCCCGTATGGGATAATGGTGTACCAGCGACTTGCTCCGGGGTGCCTTTAGCGATGATCTGCCCGCCTTGGTCCCCGCCTTCGGGGCCAAGATCAATCACATAATCTGCACATTTAATGACATCCAGGTGATGTTCAATGATCACCACGGTGTTGCCTGCATCCACAAGTCTGTCCAGCACAGCCAAAAGCTTTTTGATATCATCGGTATGCAGGCCTGTGGTGGGTTCATCCAGAATGTAGATGGTTTTCCCCGTACTTTTTTTGGACAGTTCCCTGGCAATTTTTATACGCTGGGCTTCCCCGCCGGACAGTGTGGTGGCAGCCTGGCCCAGTTTGATGTATCCCAACCCTGTTTCCACCAGTGTGGCAAGGGTGTGCCGAATTGATGATATATTGTCAAAAAATTCAAGGGCCTGATTGATGGTCATGTCCAGAACCTGGGCGATATTTTTTCCTTTGTACTTTATTTCAAGGGTTTCCCGGTTAAATTGTCTGCCTTTACAGACATCACAGATCACATAAACATCAGGCAGAAAATGCATCTCAATTTTAACAATGCCGTCCCCCTTGCAGGATTCGCACCTGCCGCCCTTGACATTAAAACTGAACCGCCCGGACTTGTATCCCCGGGCCTTTGCCTCGGGTGTCTGTGCAAACAATTCCCGTATATGGGTCAGACTTCCTGTGTAGGTGCCCGGGTTGGATCTCGGGGTTTTGCCGATGGGGGACTGGTCAATATGGATAACCCGGTCAATATATTCCATGCCTTCTATGGCGGCATGTTTTCCTACGGGTTTTTCAGATCTGTTCATCCGGCTTGCAAGGGCCTGGTAAAGGGTGGACAGAACCAGGGTCGATTTTCCTGATCCTGATACCCCGGTCACACAGGTTAAACATCCTAACGGAAACGACACATCAATATCTTTAAGGTTGTTTTCACTTGCCTTTTGAACCGTTAGAAATTTTTGGGTGCCTGTACGCCTTATGTCAGGCACAGGGATTTTTCGTTTTCCGGACAGATATTGCCCAGTGAGACAGGATGCGTTGACCAGCTCTTCGGGCGGACCTGAAAACATCACCTGTCCGCCGTGAACACCAGCTTTGGGACCCACATCAACAATGTAATCTGCGGCCAGCATGGTCTGTTCATCATGCTCCACCACCAGTACGGTATTGCCAAGATCTTTTAGATGCATCAACGTACTGAGCAGGCGGGCATTGTCCCGCTGGTGAAGACCAATGCTGGGCTCATCAAGCACATAAAGGATCCCGGACAGTTTGGAGCCGATCTGAGTGGCCAGCCGTATGCGCTGGCTTTCTCCGCCCGAAAGGGTTGCAGCGGACCGGTCAAGGGTGAGATAGTCAAGGCCCACATCTTCCAGAAAGGAAAGCCGCTGGGACAGTTCACCAAGAATGGATTCAGACACGGCTTTTTCCCGGCCTGTCCATGGGCGTGTGTTAAAAAAAACAATGGCTTGTTTGACGGACATAGTTGTAATCTGATGGATGGTTTTATCTGCCACCTGTACGGCCGAAGCGTCAGGGTTCAAACGGGAGCCATAACATTTAGGGCAGACTTTATACCCCATGTATTTGCCAAGCTCTTTTCTGACTGATGCTGATTTTGTATGCCGGAAACGCCGGGCAAGTTGTTCAATGACCCCTTCAAAAGGTTTTTCATAAACAATTTTTTTGCCGGCCTGTTCAACATAAAAGGGGATGTTATGGATGCCGGACCCCAAAAGAACAACCCGTTGAAAGTCTGCATTAAGGTCCTTAAAAGGAGTATAAATATCTTCATTATAATGGGTTACCAGGGCATCTAAAAATTCCATATGACGGACGGAATCCTTTTCGGCCCAGGGCAGTACCGCCCCCTGGCGCAGGGAGAGGTGGTGGTTGGGGACAATTTTTTCAGGGTCGAATTCCTTTAGATGGCCAAGGCCGTCACAATGGGGACATGCACCCTGGGGTGAATTAAACGAAAAACGGGCTGGGGTAAATTCAGCATAAGAGATGCCGCAGGTGTGGCAGGTGGCTGATTCACTGAACAGGGTCTGTGTTTTTAGATCCAGATTATCGATAACCACCTGGCCTTGTGCCAGGGATAGGGCGGTTTCAACGGAATCGGTGAGCCGTTGTTCAATTCCTGGTTTTAAAATCAGCCGGTCCACCACCACTGCGATGGTATGTGCTTTTTTTTTATCAAGTTGGGGGGTGTCTTCGATTAAGCAGACGTGCCCGTCAATTTTGAGCCGGGCAAACCCGTCTTTTTTCAAGTGATGGATAAGCGTTTCATGCCCGCCTTTTCTGTTTGTGACCACAGGGGCCAATACCATTATTTTCTGGGGTTTTTCAGGCATTGGAAAAAGGATGCCCTGTATGATCTGGTCAATGGATGCCGATGAAATGGGTTTGCCGCAAATATGGCAGTGGGGTGTGCCGATCCTGGCAAAAAGAAGCCGCAGGTAATCATAAATTTCCGTGACGGTTCCCACTGTGGATCTTGGATTGTGGGAGGCGGTTTTTTGTTCAATGGCAATGGCTGGAGATAACCCCTCTATGGCATCCACATCCGGTTTGTCCATCCGGCCTAGGAATTGGCGGGCATAGGTGGATAAAGATTCCACATAACGTCTCTGGCCTTCGGCATAAAGGGTGTCAAAGGCCAGGGTGGATTTGCCGGAGCCTGACAGCCCGGTGATGACGGTCAGACTGTTTTTAGGGATGCTGACATCAATATTTTTCAGATTATGGGTTCTGGCGCCTTTGATTATAATGTGATCCATTGCCATGACTATGGTCTGCCATGCCTTTTGTGATTAATCGCCTGGACAGCCGCCATTTTAATGGCCTCTTTCATGCTTGTGGGGTCTGCAATTCCTTTCCAGGCAATGTCATAGGCGGTACCATGGTCCACGGATGTACGTATAATGGGAAGCCCGATGGTGGTGTTCACCCCGTCCCTGAAATGTATCAGTTTAAAAGGGATCAACCCCTGGTCGTGATACATGCAGATCACGGCGTCAAACCGGCCGTCAACCGCATTGAAAAATACGGTATCCGGAGGGTGCGGCCCTGTGATATCAACCCCTTGTTCCTGGGCGTTTATGACGGCCGGTAAAATAATATCCGTCTCTTCGTGACCGAACATGCCCGCTTCGCCTGCATGGGGATTGAGGCCTGCCACGGCAAGCCTGGGGGTTTGGATGCCAAAACGTGTGATCAACGTGTCCTGGGTCAGGTTGATGATTCTTGTGATCTCCCGGCTGCTCAGTTGCTCCGGTACCTGGGATAAGGGGATGTGAATGGTAGTTAAAACCACTTTCAGGCGTGATCCTGCCATCATCATGGCAAAATTATCCGTCCCTGTTTTATCTGCAATTAATTCTGTATGGCCATGAAAAGATGACCCGGCCAGTTTCAGGCCTGTTTTGGTTATGGGGGCTGTGACCAGGGCATCAATGGCACCGGACAAGGCAAGATCCACCCCGGTATTGATATAGGTTTCCATGGCGCTTCCGGTATCCGGGGTGGGGTGGCCAAGTTCAGTGACATCCGGATTCAAGTTGGAAAGGCAAACCAGCCCCCCCCTGGGGAGATTAGAAAAATCGTAATGCAAATCGTCGGTCGTGGCTAACTTAGAAAGTGCCTTCAAATTAACATCGCCTTTTTTTAATATGTCAAGATCACCTAAAACAACAGGGATACATACATTCATAATTTCAGGGTCAGCAAGACTTTTAAGTACTATTTCAGGGCCAATACCTGAAGGATCTCCAATAGTTATACCTAAAACAGGCCGGTTTGAACTGATATCCATAATTAACTATTGCTGTTATTTATTATGTTAAATTTAAAACATATACTATTGGCTCACCACCGTTGTAAATACAATTTGGGGGAAATTTGTGAAACCCTTATTAGTTTAAGGCTTGACAATTTTTTTAATTTTTGTCTAATTAGAAGAAATTCATAGAAAATCGGCAAGAATCGGAGGAAAAAAAAATAACATTCTGTGCGAATTTTTAATTTTTAAAAAAATACCTTTTGAAAATAGAGAGTTGTCGAACCCATTGTAATCAGTAAGCATTCTCATTGTTTCACAAAAAATATACTATAAAAACAGTAGATTAAAAAAATATACCACACGGTTTTCTAACTGGGATCCAACGATCTTTATTCCATTTGACCAATAAATCAGATTCACATAAAAACACTGACCAAGATGTTGTAGTCTCTATAATCGCTGTTTTTAACCCCAAACGTTCTAAGCCGCTTTGCTTTGTATTTTTTGGAAGGCTGTGTATTGTTTAATGGATTCATTGTTAAAGAAAGTTAAGCTGCATATTAAAGAATTAGTTCCAGATCATTGTTATCGGATGTGGATTGAACCTGTTATATTCTGTGCCCATGATGCTGATACGCTTGTGTTGTCAGTGCCCAATGATTTCTATGTCAAACGGCTTAAAGAAAACTATTTAGGCTTTTTTGAAGAGGGGTTTTTACGTTTGGGTCAAAAGGCCCACATTGAATTCAAGGTTGGCAAAAAAAAGATAAAATCCGGGCAACTCAAATCAAGTCTGACCCAGGGGCAAACAGGCCGGGCACAAAAAATAGCCGGTGTGTTGCCTGCCACTCCGGCACATGTGGGTATTCCATCGGACTTTCATCCACAGTTGCCCGGCATGACACCGGCATTTAATTGCGGGCGCATGCTTAAAAAGAATTTTACCTTTGACGATTTTGTTGTGGGGGACAATTCCAGTTTTGCCTATACCGCTTCCTTATATCTGGCCCAGGGTAAACTTAACGGCACCGGCGTACTTTTTCTTTTGGGCAAGACAGGTCTTGGCAAAACCCATCTATCCCAGGCCGTGGGCCACCATATGCTGACGCAAGACGCAGCCCAGCGGGTCTTTTATGTCACAGCCGAAGACTTCACCAATGAAATGATCTATTCCTTGAGAAATAAAAGTATTGATCAGTTTAAGGAAAAATACCGTCTTAAATGTGATGTACTGATCCTGGAAGATGTCCATTTTCTGACCGGAAAGTCCGCCACCCAGAAAGAGCTTGCCATGACCCTGGACTATCTGATTGATGCAGATAAGAAAATTATTTTTTCCGGCTGCGAACGGCCCGATCAGATCCCTAATTTAAATGATAATCTGAAATCCAGGTTGAATATGGGGGTTGTCACAGAGATCAAAGCCCCTGATTTTGGCACCCGGGTTAGAATTTTAGACAAAAAATCCAAGGCCATTCAATGTGTGTTGCCCACACCGGTGACCGAATATATTGCCCAGGAAGCGTGTGATGATGTCCGCCAGCTTGAAAGTGCGCTGTTAAGTGTGGTCACCAGGGGGCAGCTGATGAACCGGAAAATTGATCTTGCGCTTGCCAGGTGCGTGCTTGAAAAAGTGGCGGGGACGCGTAAACGTATTACCATTGACCTGATTAAAAAGCTGGTCTGTGAAGCGTTTGATGTTTCCGAACAGGAACTTCTCTCTAAATCCAGGAAACACCGCATTGTCAAACCCCGTCAGGTGGCAATGTTTCTTGCCAAAAAGTATACCGACCAACCCATAAAGAAAATTGGCGCCAGTTTTAAACGTTACCATGCAACTGCCATCTATTCCGTCAATGCCATTGAAAAAGAGATGAAACAAAAAGGGCAGCGTTACGAGCAGGTCAGGTATCTGACTGATAAGCTTGACTCAGGTCAATTCTAACTCATAATCATCAGTTGGGTTTTGCGGCATAATCATTGTAGATTAATAGTTTTTCCAGAATATCGATTTTAGGATGATGGGACTGCATGATGCAGCATTTTATGGATATTGCGCAATACTCACAACAAAGCCGGCGGTTCTTATCAAAGTCCCCAAAGCACTCCGGAATGTCCATTGAGTCTTCTGTAATATTCATTTCTTCCATTAACCGGTCTAATTGTATTTCCATTTGAAATTCCAAAGCAATTGGTTTTTAGATTTGTTACACAGTACAGGGTTTGCACCATTTATGTACCCCACCCCTAAAATATACAAGTTTTTTTCAACCAGGATTTATTCCTTAGAGCCCATGATCAGAATTAAATCTGCCACAGATACGCCGGATTTTAAGTCACCATCAAGGCACGCCAACGGACGCATATTGGTTATATGTGTCCTTTGGCGAAGACTTGATTTTTGACGGGCTGACACCAGAATACCCTGGTTTAACAGCCAGGGTGAATCAAAATTGTCCAAATCAGCCAGATCCATCTTATTGAATACATACAATGTTGGGATCTTATCCAGATTCAATGAGTTGAGTAACTGGTCCACGGTCTGTTTCTGCTGCATGTACCTGGGGTTTGAAATGTCAATGACATGAAGGATCACATCTGCCTGTTCAAGTTCTTCCAACGTGGCGTGAAATGCTTCTAAAAGCTCCTTTGGCAGGTTCTGGATAAAGCCCACGGTGTCTGTGATGATCACTTCCTTATCCTGGGGAAATCTGAGCCTGCGTGAGGACGGGTCCAGGGTGGCAAACAGACGGTTTGCAGCGATAATTTTGCTTTGGGTCAAGGTGTTGAGCAGCGTTGACTTACCAGCATTGGTATACCCCACAATGGAGATGACCGGCAGTGACCTTCTTTGCCGCCTTGCTTTCTGCTGATGGCGCTGTTTGCGGATTTTCTTGATCTCTTTTTTCAGCCGGGTGATCCGCTCCCGGGCACGGCGGCGGTTCACCTCAAGCTTGGTTTCCCCGGGGCCTCTGCCCCCAATTCCGCCGGTCAGCCTGGACATGGCTGTATTTTTTGTGATCAGCCGGGGGAGCATATATTCAAGCTGGGCCAGCTCCACCTGGTATTTCCCTTCACTGGATTTGGCTTGTTTGGCAAAAATATCCAGGATCAGCTGGGTGCGGTCAATGACCTTCATCTCCACAAAATCGGTGATGGAACGGATCTGGGATGGGCTCAGTTCCCGGTCAAAGACAATCAATGTGGCGTAATTCTGGATGGCCTTGATAATCAGTTCAGATAATTTACCTTTCCCCACCACAAATTTAGGATCAATTTTTTTTCTTTGCTGGATGGCCGTTCCCACCACGTTGATCCGGCTTGTTTTGCACAATTCCCTGAGCTCATCCATTGACACCTGTGCAGAACGGATACCCTGGGTGGCCGCATTGATCAGATAGGCGTTTTCCCGGCCGGTTTCCGGGCTGTACCGGCGGCTGTGCCGCGAAAGTTCCGACTCAAGTTCAAGAATCTGGGCCTGGCAGTCTATATCCAGATGGTCAAGGGATGTACCGGCAAGGATCCTGTAAGGCTCTGCTTGGGGGTCGGGTAAAATATGTGCTGAGTACACAGGGCCGGCACTGCCATCGGGATTCAGGCAGATGGCAGTGATATAATCCAGACGCAGCAGTGCAAGGTCCGTAAGATCATCCCGTGTCAAGGTCTCGTGGGACAGATGGGTATGAATGCAGCGCAGTCCCTTAAGCCGCCCCGGCCCCGGCTTAAAATCCGGTGTTACCGGAATAACAATGCGGTGGGGTTCTCCGGCAATCACACAGACCACTTTTCCGTTTCGATCCAGAAGAAGACCGACCTGGCGGCGGATATCCCGGCTGATGTGAACAATCTCAATGGCGGCCTGGGGGGAAAGGATAAATTCCGGTGGTGATTTGATCGTGTAAAGATTTTCAATCCGTTTGATCTGGGCTTTGTTCAGCCCGTCAAGGGTGCCGTAGACAATCTGTTTCATTTAAATCCCTGATACACTTCGGGGGCCAGCTCTTCAAACCGGGTGTACTGGCCGTTGAAGACCATGTGTGCGGTACCAATACTGCCGTTACGGTTTTTGGCAACAATAATCTCTGCCGTACCTTTTTTGGGATTGTCCGGCTCTTTATTATAAACTTCGTCCCGGTAGATAAAGGAGATAATATCTGCATCCTGTTCAATGGCACCGGATTCACGCAAATCCGACATCATGGGCCGTTTGTCCGATCGCTGCTCCAGGGCGCGGTTCAGCTGGGATAGTGCAAGCACCGGCACGTTAAGCTCCTTGGCAAGGGATTTTAACCCCCTGGAAATGTCGGCAATCTCAAGATCTCTTCGGTCAGAATGGATGGATGATTTCATTAACTGCAGATAATCAATCACCAGTAATCCAATCTCTTTATTTCTCTGGAACAGTTTCCTGGCTTTGGCCCGAAGGTCCATGACCGATATGGACGGCGTATCATCAATGAAAATGGGAATCTCATTGAGAACTCCTGCGGCATCCGTAAAATTCTGCCAGTCTTCGGGGCTGAATGCCCCACTGCGCAGCCGGTTGGCATCCACCCGTGCTTCGGATGTCAACAGCCGCATGGATAATTGTTCTTTGGACATCTCAAGGGAGAAGACCGCCACGGGTTTACGGTGGTGAAATGCGACATTTCTGGCAATGTTCAGGGCAAAGGCGGTTTTTCCCATGGAGGGACGGGCAGCCAGGATGATAAGATCCGAACGTTGGAGCCCGGATGTGATCCTGTCAAACCTTGGATATCCGGTTGAAAGTCCTGCAAGCCCGCCTTCCTTACCCTGGAGCGCTTCTAACTGGTCAATGTTCAGATTGATAAGCTCCGACAAGGGCTTAAAAGAACTGCCGAGTTGACGGTCGGCAATTTTCAGGACTGCGGCCTGGGAGTCATCAAGTATATCTTTGAAGTCGCCTTTGTCTTCAAGGCAGCGCTCAATGGTACTGGTGCATGCATGAATCAGTCTGCGCAGGGTGGCTTTTTCACGCACAATCCGTGCATAATACACGGCATTGACCGCCACGGGTGCTGCATCGGAAATGGCGGCAAGAAATGCAGGGCCGCCAACACCTTCCAACTCATCTGTTTCATTCAGTTGATTGGCAACGGTGACAAGGTCGGCAGGTTCCTCTTTTCTGGAAAGTTCTGTGATGGCCCTGAAAATTTTTTTATGCGCCCCTTTATAAAAATCATCGGGTTTAAGGAGTTCAACGATATCTAGCAAACTGTCATTATTGATAAAGATGGCGGACAACAGTGAGGCCTCTGCATCTGTATCATGGGGCGGGGTGCGGTTCAGCAGGGGATCGGATTTAACGGATTTCTCTTTTGCCATCACAGACCTTAGAAGATGCCTGCAAGCCTTTGGGGGTTAAAGACTTGCAGACATGTGGCGGAACTATTTATCCTGTTTCTCTTCTGCGGCAACCGTCACAGTGATTTCCGGTTCAACATCCTTATACAAACGGATGGGCACCTTGTATTCACCAGTCTCCTTGATAGGTTCGGCAAGCAGAATCGAACGGCGTTCAACATTAACATTCTGTGCATCCAAGGCATCTTTGATGTCATGGGTGGTAACAGACCCGTAAAGGTAGGTTTCTTCCCGGACCTTTGCCTTGATTGTAACCGCCACTTCTTTCACCTTTGCCGCCATCTCTTCGGCGATCTTTCTTTCTTTGGCAATCTGAAGCTCTAATTTAGCCCGGGCCTGTTCCATAACCTTGCGGTTGGCAGGGGTGGCAAGAACCGCTTTACCCTGGGGCAGCAGATAATTGCGTCCATAACCTTCGGCCACCTTACACTCGGTACCTGCGATACCCAAAGTGTCGATGGTTTCCTTTAATATGACTTTCATTGTAAACCTCCAATCCGGCCGTTGTGTTACGGTCCGGCATATCTTTATTTTCGTGATGCAGACAGTTTCCTGAAATCAATCCAGTTGTCAAAAAAACCAAGCCCAATGACAAGGATTAAAACGTACACCTGTACGGCAATGAGAACATAACAACATCCTTTCAGCGCCATGGGGGCGTTTTTTTGCTGAAAAAAAAAGGAAACGACTGCAATTCCCTGGAAAAAATAAACAAGCATTAAAACAATCAGGCAGTTGATGCCAAAGATTCTCACAGGATCAGAAGGGATCATCAATGCCGATGCACACCCGATAAATACCCAGATCAGCATGTCCGGCGCTTTATAAAGATTTAAGTGTTCAATACTTTTGATGGTTATGCCCCTATGTTTTAACAGCCTTTTGATGCTCAGGATATTCAACCACAGCGTTGTTATAAACGACATCATGAACATGCCTGGCATGAAAACCACCATAGAGGAGGCCAGCTTCTGGGCCATCTTTTGATCCATTGTGATTTCAGGAGACAGCTGTTTGGCAATACTCAAAGACTGGTTTATGTAATCGGTCATGATAGCCGACAATGTCCGGTTCTGACTGATGCTGTAAACCATAAGCGCTGCAATGACGGTACCTGCCGCGATTAACGCGGTCAGGCCCATGGTTTTTTGAATGTTCATATGCCGTTCAAGACACTCTCCTAAAACCATACCGGTTGCCAGGAGCAGGCCAAAATAAAGTGTGTCAAACGCCACACCGTTAGCCATGAGCACGAGTATAAAAAAACTTGCCCCTGCGATCAGCGCCCCGCTGTTTCTGCCGATTTTAAGACGGTAAAAAAGGACCGGCAGGGGCAGAAACAAAAGCACAAATATGCCGGGCAAAGGCGCTGCAAACACCACACCACAGATCAACAGACAAAAAAGAATGCCTGTCAACGTCTCCCTGATGAAAACCGGGTGTGTGATGGATAAGGGCATCTCCTTAAAAAACCTGTTAAAACGTAATTTGTTTTAATTTAAGGGGCGGCCCACAAAGGGCAGCAGTGCAATCTGCCGGGCCTGCTTAATGGCCAGTGTCAGCTTGCGCTGGTGTTTGGCGCAGGTGCCTGTGATACGACGGGGGATGATTTTGCCCCGTTCCGTAATGAATTGTTTCAGTGTTTTGGGATTTTTATAATCAATGTCCATGGCGCTGTCCACGCAGAACCTGCAGATTTTCCGGCGCTGATAGAATCTGTTTTTTCCGCCGCCTCTATGACCTTTATACATATTTGATCTCCTTTGTACTTGAATTATTCCTTGGGTGCTTCGGCAGGTTCAGATGTCTGTTCAGATTCAGTTTCCTGGGCATCATCCTGATCATCTGCATTCTGTTCAGCCGTATCATTTTTTTTTTCCGCCTCCCCTTCTTCTTCTTCTTCTGCTGCTGCTGATTCCTGGGCGGCGGCTTCTTCCTGGGCGGCTTGTGCGGCCTTTTCAGCTTCTTGTCTAAGAGATTCTTCGGTGACCTGTTCCGTGATGAGGATGGTCATAAACTTCATGATAAAATCACTGAGGCGGAAATTTCTTTCAAGCTCTGTAACAAGTTCTCCGGTGCCGCCGTAAGTCAGGCAGACATAGTATCCGCGCAGTTTCTTTTTGATCTCATAGGATAATTTTTTTAAGCCCCATTCTTCAACGCTCAGAAGAATGCCCTTTTCCCTGTCAATGATACCTGTGACTCTTTCGAGCAGCTCTTCACGGGCCTGATCCGGCATGTCCGGATCAGAAATAAATACGGTTTCGTACTTCTTCATTTTTCCTCCCTGTGGCTATAAAGCCCCGGAACACCTTTTAAGATATACCCCGGAGCAAGGATAAAATAGTTATACGTATTGTCCAGCTCAGGACAATAAAACTATCCTTTCTATCATTTTATATAGTTGTGGTCAAGCTAAATATCTGGTTTAATTATAGGCTTGAACATTGAAGCGTTGTGATGGAAAAAGTTGATCAACACAGAACAGCGGCAAAGGATTTTGGAACAAATTTAACAATACCTTTGCTATTTCCTCTGTCTTGTGGCATCTAAAAAAGTTCAACGATAAATATAGATATGTTTTCGAAAGGAATAAAAATAATGCAGGAACGGTACATCCCTTCCCAGGTCGAACCCAAGTGGCAGGAATACTGGAAAAATACCCAGCTTTTCAAAGTACAGGAAGATCCGTCCAGGGAAAAATATTATTTGCTTGAGATGTTTCCCTACCCGTCGGGGAAGATTCATATGGGACATGTGCGCAATTACACCATTGGAGATGTGGTGGTTCGTTACAAGCGCATGAGAGGCCTTAATGTCATTCATCCCATGGGGTGGGATGCCTTTGGTATGCCCGCAGAAAATGCGGCCATTGACAACAAGACCCATCCGGCAGCCTGGACCTATGAAAATATCAGGTCCATGCGGGCCCAGCTTAAGAAGATGGGATTTTCCTATGACTGGGACAGGGAGATCGCCACCTGCCGGCCGGAGTACTACCGCTGGGAACAGTGGCTGTTTCTAAAAATGTTTGAAAAGGGCATGGCCTACCGCAAGGAATCCTATGTGAACTGGTGTGAAAAATGCCAGACGGTGCTGGCCAATGAGCAGGTTGAGCAGGACAAGTGCTGGCGGTGTTCCCAGTTGGTTCAGCAAAAAAAGTTGTGGCAGTGGTTTTTTAAAATCACCGACTATGCCGAAGACCTCCTGGTCCATTGCGATCAGCTTACCGGCTGGCCGGACAATGTCACCACCATGCAGAAAAACTGGATCGGTAAAAGTGTCGGCGCAGCCCTTGATTTCAAGGTGGATGGGCGTGATGAAGTGATCAATGTGTTCACCACCCGCCCTGATACCATCTTTGGTGCCACCTTCATGTGTCTGGCTCCGGAGCATCCCCTGGTGGAAACCTTGTCCAGGGGCACGGAACAGGAAGCGGCCGTCGCCCAGTTTGTTCAGAAGGTGTCCCGGCAGGAGCGCTCTGCCGAAGGCATTGAAAAATATGAAAAAGAAGGTGTGTTCACCGGCGCCTATTGTATCAATCCAGCCACCGGTGAAAAGATTGCAGTGTATACGGCGAATTTTGTTCTGATGGGCTATGGCACTGGGGCTATCATGTCCGTACCTTCAGGGGACCAGCGGGACTTTGAATTTGCCAGAAAATATGGCCTTGAGGTCCGGGTGGTGGTGCAGCCCGAAGGGGAGACCCTTGACGGCGCAACCATGACCGAGGCCTATACCGGCCGTGGTATCATGGTCAATTCTGAACAATTTAACGGCATGGACAGCAAAGAGGCCATTGAAAAAATGGCGGACTGGCTTGAAGCCTCGGGTATTGGTAAGCGTGCCGTCTCTTTCCGTCTGCGTGACTGGGGAATTTCCCGCCAGCGGTACTGGGGAAACCCCATTCCGGTGATCCACTGCCCCTCATGCGGTGTGGTTCCTGTGCCGGAAACGGATCTGCCCATTACCCTGCCCGAAGATGCCAATCTGCTGGATAACGGCCAGTCTCCGCTGCCAACGCTGGATTATTTCGCCAAAACCACCTGTCCTGACTGTGGGAGGGAAGACGCCAAAAGGGATACCGACACCATGGACACCTTTGTTGAGTCTTCCTGGTATTACCTGCGCTATTGCTCCCCCCGGTATGACAAGGGGATGTTTGATCCCAAGGCCGTGGAATACTGGATGCCCGTGGATCAGTATATCGGCGGTGTGGAGCATGCTGTGATGCATCTTCTCTATTCCCGGTATTTTCTGCGGGTTCTCAACACCCTGGGGCTTGTGCCCTTTAAAGAGCCGTTCACCCGGCTTTTGACCCAGGGAATGGTGTGCAAGGAGACCATGACCTGTCCCGAGCACGGGTTTCTGTTTCCCGAGCAGGGTGAAAAAAAGGATGGTAAGGTTGTATGTACCATGTGCGGCAAGGATGTGGATGTCGGACGTGTGATCAAGATGTCGAAATCCAAAAAAAACGTGGTCAACCCCAATGAACTTCTGGAACAATACGGGGCTGACGTGACCCGGTTGTTCTGTCTGTTTGCAGCCCCCCCTGAAAGGGATCTGGAGTGGAGCCAGGATGGTGTTGAAGGCAGTAAACGTTTTGTGAACCGTGTCTGGCGTCTGGCGTCGGCCTGCATGAAAACCATTCAGGGGGTTGACGCGTACAAAGGTCCGGCAGGTTCCCTTCAGACGGATCAGGCAAAGCAATTGTATATCAAGGCCAACCAGACGATCCAGAAGGTCACTGCGGATATTGAAACCAATTTTCACTTCAATACAGCCATTGCCGCTGTTATGGAGCTGGTCAATGTCATGTATACGGTTAAACTTGACAAGGCCGATGATGAACTCAAATCTGTGGTCTGGTTCTGCCTTGAAAATGTCGTGCTTTTGCTCAGCCCCATTATTCCCCACTTCTGCGAGGAGCTGTTTGCCCAAATGGGGAACAAGCACTCTATTCTTGGACAGCCCTGGCCTGAGTTCAGACAAGATTCCATGAAGAGCGACGAGGTGCTTGTTGTGGTTCAGGTGAACGGAAAATTGCGGGCAAAGTTTTCCATGGATGCGGATTCAGATGAAAATGCGTTTAAAGCCGCCGCCCTCGGGGATTCAAGAATTGTCAAATACATTGAAGGAAAAGAGATCCGTAAGATCATTGTGATCCGTAAAAAACAGACCCTTGTGAATATCGTGGTGTAACTTATGAAAACATCTATGGCATGGCTGATGCTCGTTTCTTTTTTGATAACCACTCAAGGCTGTGGATACCGACTGGCTGGGGGAGGCTTTCTTGTTAATGATGTCCCACGGGTGTCCGTGGCGATATTTGAAAACAAGAGTAGCGAATCCAGAGCCGGGATCTCTTTTACCAATGAACTGATTCGGGAAATCACCGCAAAAACAGATACCATTGTTGTGGGTGCGGGCAATGCCACCCGCAAAATCTCGGGTAAAATTCAATCCATTACCTTTTCCACATTGTCCAGATCTTCTTCGGAAGATGTGACGAAAAGGCAGGTTCAGGCCTTGGTTGATGTGGTTCTGACCGGGGCCGGGGGAAATATTATCTGGTCAGTGAAGGGTTTTTCAGCCAAGAAAGCTTATACCGTATCAAGCAGTACCGTAGATAATGAAGCCAATAAGCGGGAGGCGATTGATCTCATTGCCAAACGTGTAGCCGAACGTCTGGTCAGTCAAATGACAAACAATTTTTAATAGAGTAAAACAAAACCGGCGTCTGTTTCTTAAGGCCTACATTGGGCAGACAGACGCCGGCTTATAGTCTGGATTGGCTGAGCTGAAGCTGAAGTGGTGCAAAAGTGCTCAACTTATGCGTTGACGAATTTGAACAGTCTTGAGATTTTCCTTGATGCTGTCTTTTTGTGAACAACACCCTTTTTAGCCGCCTTGTGAATAGCTGACTGGGTCTTTTTCATCAATTCCTCAGTATTTTCACCCGCTTCTTTCGCTGCACGAAGTTTTTTTTCAAGGGTTTTAAGGGAGGTTTTTACGGATTTGTTTCTCATCCGTCTGACCTGATTTTGTTTTGCGCGTTTTTTTGCTGATTTATGGTTCGCCAACTTGGTATAGCTCCTTCATAAAATAGTGAATTAAAAATAAATAATAAAACTTATATCAAATTCAGCAAGATATATAAAACAGATAAACATGTCAAGGAAAACCTGTGGCTCATTTTATCAAAAAAGCAGCATCTATCAGTTCAATTACATTGCTTTCAAGGATACTTGGCATGATAAGGGATGCCGTAATTGCCTTTATATTTGGTGCCGCCAGGGTTTCTGACGCTTTTTTCATTGCATTCAGACCCTTTGATCTGCTCCGGAAAATGATGTCCGACGGCATTTTAAGTATCTCATTCATCCCGTTATTTGCCAAACAGTTTGCCCACAATAAAAAAGACCAGGCTGCGGCCCTGTTTTTAAATGCCCTGTTTTTTATCTCCATTGCAGGGGCGGTGCTGGTGGGTTTAGGGATCTATTTTGCCCCTTTTCTAGTTGATTTTTTTGCCCCGGGGTATGGTGCAGGTTCCTATGCCCATACATTGTCCTGTCTGCTGTTCAGGATCATGCTGCCCTATATGTTCGTTATTTTTTTTCTGGCCTTGTCCATGAGCGTGCTCCATGCAAAGGGAAACTTCCATGTGCCTGCGGTCACACCGGTTCTGCTCAATTTTTGTATGATCACCGCAGCTGTGGTGTTTTCCAACTACGTAACACCAAAGGTTGCCGTGCTGGCCCTGGGAGTAACCGTGGGCGGCATTGTTCAGCTGGCCTTTCAGATTCCAATCCTTGCAAAACTTGGTATGTTCAATCTCAAGGTCTTTGTCCGGGCGCACCCCCAGGTAAAAAAAGCCTTTATGATCCTTGGTCCTTCCATGATCGGAGCGGCAGCTTTCCAGATTAATCTGATGGTGGCCGCACTTACCGCCTCAACGCTTGATCCGGGCGCGGTCTCTTATCTTAATTATGCCGAACGTCTGGTTCAGTTTCCCTTGGCCCTGGTTGCCTCTCCCATTGCCACGGTTTTGTTGCCCCTGCTTTCTGCAATGACCGGCCTGGAAACCGGTAAACAGACCGGACGGGTAAGGAAATTAGATTTTTTTGACCCAGCACAGGATACCCAGGATTGCAGCCTGTTGTTTGACGCCGGTGTCCGCATGGTGTTTTTTTTAATTATTCCTGCAATATTCGGTATCCTTGCGTTAAACCGTCCCATTGTGCTGTTGCTGTTCGGCAGGGGGGCCTTTGATTTGACTGCCGTGGACCAGACCGGCCAATGTCTTGTGTTCATGCTTCTCGGGCTCTGGGCGGTTGCCGGCACCCGGCTTTTTGTGGCGTTTCATTATGCGTTGTCCAATATCCGGCAGCCGTTTACAGCAGGCGTTGTCTCCATTGGGTGCAATGTTGTATTGTGCCGTTTTCTTGTGGCGTCCATGGGTGTGACCGGGCTGAGTCTGGCCGTATCCCTGTCCGCTGTGGTCGGATTTATGCTGCTTGGGGCATCCGGGCCTTTTGGAATTCAGGGGAAAGCGGTTCTGTTTTGCGCTTGCAGAGCGGTTTTCATATCTGTTATAATGTTCTTTCTTGTTCGATGGATATGGAGTTTCTGGTCGGCGTCTTCCCCTGTAATTCAGGCCGCAGGCCTTGTTGTCAGCATCAGTATCGGGAGCGGCAGCTACCTGGTGGGAGCTCACCTTACATCAAATCCGGAAATGGCAATGCTCACAAGGATTTTTCTTAAAAAAAAATGACCTGTATAGAAAAAATATGCCTTTACCTGGCCTTGGCAGGGGCGGTTATCCTTTTTTTAATGTTTTTTTTTTCCACCAGAGGGGTCATGGACTATCACCAGCTGAAATCCAGGCAGGAAGAGCTTGAAGCCCGGACTGCCATTGCGGTCAGGCAAAATTCAAAATTGGAAAAAGAGATCCTCAGACTTAAAACCGATATTGAATATATCAGGCATCTGGCTAAACATGAGCATGAAATGGCTGCCCGGAATGAACTGGTTTTCAAAGAGAAACCGAAGCCTGAAAACCAAGGAGCTGAAAAATGACCCATAATTTTGCAAGCCTGCCCCTGGCCCGTGAGTACGAAAAACAGGGGTATATAGACGATGCCCTTGAGATCTACAGGGCAATGGATACAGATCAAAATCCGGATGCCCAGGAGATACGCGACGCCATTTCCCGGCTTGACACACAAAAACATGCAGGTGCCGCACAAGATTTAAACGGCCCAGACACTGATATTTCAGGGCCAACCCGTACCAAAGAGACCCGGGTGGTACATCTGCTTGACACATGGCTCAGATGGGTTGTCCTGCAGAAACGGGTGGAGATCCTTAAAAATATCAAGGCCCGGTTATGATCATTAAACAGGATATTTCAGGGTGTTTTATTCTTTTAATCCTCAGTGTGGTGTTAAGCCTTGGCATGAATGCGCTCTCCCCCAACGGTATTGCCCTGACAGGCCAATGGGATCCGGATCAGGGGGTGGTCATGGCCGGGGCAAACAAGGCCCGGACCGTTGATATTATGCAGATCAACAATCCCCTTAAAGTGAAACAACTGGTGGAATCCGGGACAATGATCGTGATTGATGTCCGCTGGTCCGAGATGTATGACCAGGGGCATATCCCCGGAGCATTGAATTTTCCTGTGGATGATTTTGAAGAACAGGAAAAAGAACTGCTGTCAAACATAACCCCTGAAGATGAGATCCTTGTGTATTGTGCAAGTGTGACCTGCCACGATTCCCATACATTTGCCACCCGCCTGGTTGACATGGGCTTTGCCCATGTGGCGGTTTATGCCGGCGGTTTTTTTGAATGGGAAGAGATGGGATTTGAGATCGAATCCAGGGAACTGCCTCATGAGTAATATCGTTCGTTTTAAATTTAAAAATTGTGCTGATCTGTCATCCATGGGTTTGAGCCCCCAAACAAGCATCATTGAATGGGCTTTGCGTCTGTTTTTAGGAGGCACCTTTATTGCTGCCTCCTGGCACAAAATCCTGTCACCGGATCAATTTGCCACAATTTTGTACGGCTATGGTGTTTTCCCCCCCCTCACTATAAATATCCTGGCCATTGTCACGCCTTTTGTGGAGCTTGTCTGCGGTATCACCCTGATAACCGGCCTGCTGAAACGTTCGGGCCTTTTATTGATGATTGCCATGCTGGCGGGCTTTATTTTTCTGATCAGCTTTAATCTGATACGGGGCCATGAATTTGACTGCGGATGTTTTTCCCTGGGGAATACCAAAGGGGTCTGGTCTTCAGTCTGGCTGCTTGTCAGGGATATTGGGCTACTCGGGGCAGGGGTTTATCTTTTCAGGCTGTTTGAAAAAAAGAAGAGATAGCTAAGGCCAAAGATCAAAATAGAACCTCCCGTTCTCAGAGCTGCAGGTTGGGTTCCGCTCAAACACGATATTCATTGGTCCCGTACGATTCTGAATCCCAGGCTGTTGCGGCGGGCCACAGGTTTGTAATGCGTGCGGTAGGCGCATCGCTGGTATTTACTGTTCTGGAACCATCCGCCGCCTCTGACCACCCGGTGCACACCTTTTGTCTCCAAAGGATCTGTAATGCCGTCCACATAGGTCCGGGTTGTTGTTCCGGTTCCCGCACTCCAGATTGTGCGCCATTCGCAGGCATCCTGAACCCATTCCTGAACATTGCCGTGCATGTCGTAAAGTCCCCATTTATTGGGCTTAAGAAGCTTGACAGGATGGGGCTTAAAATCCCCTGCCGGCGAAAAACCACCGGAATTGAAACAGTACCAGGCATGATTCACAAGGGCGGGTTCAGGGGCCTTGCAGGAAAAGGTGGTCACGTTGCCCGAGAAAAAGGCGGTCTGACTGCCGGCCCGGCAGGCATATTCCCATTCCGCCTCGGTGGGCAAACGGTATTTCCGGGTGCCTTCTTTCTTGTTTAAAAGCCGGATAAACTCAACGGCCTCATACCAGGACACGGTATCCACAGGATAGTAACTGCCCAGCTTGAAGGATGACGGGTTCGGAGATACAAGGCGGTTCCATTGACCTTGGGTCACTTCGGTTTCAGACATGTAAAAACTTTTGGTGATCACCACCTTGTGCTGTTTTTCGTTTTTCTGCCGCCCCTTCTCTGACTTAGGGCTTCCCATAATGAAGGATCCTGGTGGAATCAGGACAAATTTTATTCCGATTTTATTGATAAAAAAGTTTTGGGCAAATGCATCCGGCACCACACACGGATGAATCAGTGTGAACATTAAAAGATGCAACGGTATGGCAAACAAGGATTTCAATTTCATAACAACTGCCTCATTTCCGGTCTGATTTTCAATCATCTATGGTGGAATGATTCTGTTGATACTAACACATCTGAAACACGGGATTCAAGACCATCGAAAATGGTATCTTGGGGAAGGGTTGAGCTAAACGGGTCTGCAAATTTATTGTTTGGACTTGAAATAACTGACTGACATGCTATTAAAAGGCTTTAAGAGATCTTCTTTCAGGAGCCGGTAAATGAAAAAAGAAACACCCCCCCAAAAAAATGAATCCGGGGTGCCTGCCATTGGGCAAGGCCCCTCATTGCTGAAAAAAAATGAATTTACCATGATTCTGATCGCTGCCCTGGTGATCACGGTCTTGATTTTTTTCTTTTTTTTCAAAGGGTCATCCACACCAAAGCCCAGTGAACAGGAAATTGTTTCAGGTAAAGTGGCAGACCAAGCCTCCCCGAATTTTGAGGCACGCATCTCCGCGATTGAAATTTCCTTGGCTCAAATAGCATCTTCTGCGAGCCAGAAAGAAAAACAGGCTGCAACACGGGCCATCTCCAGCCTTGATGAACGGATCACACGAATCGAAACCGCAGTAAATCTGAAACTTGACACCCTGATTGAGCGTGTGGACAAACTTGAAGACCAATTAAGAAAATTGGCTGTTGTGGCCTCGACGCCTGCGCCCAAAAAGGTTACTGAACCTGCGCCTAAAGTGAAAAAGCCGGCAATAGCACCCAAGAAAAGGGTTCAGGTAGCACAGAAAAAAGTTCAGAAATCAAAAGTTGTGACACCAAAGAAGACCGGCCAGTTTCATACGGTTCAACAGGGTGAGACGCTGTGGTCGATCTCCCAAAAATATAAAACCAGTGTGGCAGCCATACGCAAACTGAATAATCTGACGCCGGAAGATAAAATTTATCCCGGGGGTAATTTATTGGTCAGATAGCAACGGAGTTAGCGGCCTTGATAAAGGCTTTGACCTTTGAAATATCCTTAATTCCCTTTGCGTTTTCAACACCCGAAGAGACATCTACGGCATGGGGACGGACCCTTTCGACTGCATCTGTCACATTTTGGGGATTCAGCCCGCCGGCCAGCATCAAACGCACTTTTTTTGCCATTTCAAGGGTCTGATCATAATCCCAGGTATCTGCCATGCCGGTTCAAAAGAGTGGGCCATGGCAGTTAGGCCCATGATCAAAATAAAATCGCCCATCTACTTGTCTTTTAAGCCCCCCTCGGCGTTACGCCAGCAGACACATATAACCAATATGCGTCTGTTGGCGTGCCTTGATGGTGACTTAAAATCCGGCGTATCTGTGGCAGATTTAATTGCTCTTTTCTTTGATACCGGTAAGGGTTCTGATAAATTGGGCTGGATCTTCTGACCGGACAATGCTTTCCCCCACAAGGAAATTTAAAATACGGTTTTCAATACCGGCTTCAATGCCGGACCGGCCTGAAATGCCCGAGGCCTCCACCGGGATGATTTCATCAGGAAAAATTTTTGCCACACGCTTTGCCACACTTGTGTCCACCTCAAGGGTGGAAAGATTTCTGTTGTTTATGCCCACCACCCGTCCTTTGGCTGTGTATGCCTGTTCAAATTCAAACTCAGAATTGATCTCCATCAGGGGCTCCATGCCAAGCTCCCGGGTAAGACAGGTGAGCTCTGACTGCTGGGCCGGGTCCAGCAGGGTGGTGATCAAAAGCACGGCAGACGCCCCTGCTTTCTTGGCTTCATAGATCTGATATTCCGAAAAGATAAAATCCTTCCGAAGCACGGGTAAATCTGTGTGTTGACATACAAGTTCAAGATCGGACAAGGTGCCTTTAAAATATTTTGATTCCGTAAGCACGGATATGGCCCTTGCCCCGCCTTGGGTGCAGGCATCGGCATAGGCGGTTACGTCAATATCGGTTCTGATATCCCCCTTGGAAGGTGATGCTTTTTTGATCTCAGCAATGATACCTACGGCTTCACGGGTGGAATCTGCCATGGCATCTGCAAAAGAAACCGGGACCGGCGTGTGTTCTGCATCATGCCGAATGGCAGTTAAGGGCAATTTGCGTTTGGCCTGGTTTATCTCCTCATTTTTGACATCAACAACAACTTTGAGAAATCCTTTCATTAATCTGCCTTTCAGTTCAGCAATTTTAAGTTTATTCTCGCACAACAGCTCACCAAGTTGAATAAAAATCTTTGTGTTTTTTTATACGTTTTCAATTATATTTTATCACTTTTTTTGAAAATAGTGCAATTCAGTGAAATCAAGGTATTACAAAACATTTTTTAATACTGTAATTATCTTGAGAGCCTTTCCGGCTCCCTTCCGGATAACCCTGACTCAGATGGTGACGGCCTTCTAGATGGTCAGGAAGATGCCAACAGAAACGGGTGGAAAGATGCCGGAGAGACCATGAGCTTAAATGCCGATACAGAAAATGACGGCATGGACGATGGATGGGAAGTGGCATATATGCTTGACCCGCTTTCCGATGACGCAGATCAGGATCCGGATGGAGACGGCTACACCAATCTGAAAGAGTATGCTGCTGGGTCTGATCCCCGGGATAATTCTTCCGTACCAGGTGGCGCAACGCCTGTTCCTGCGGTGTCATCCATGGGATTTATTATCGCCCTGGTGCTTCTTTTCATTTTAGGATGCTTGAAAATAGGTATTGGCAGAAGAACCGTTATCATTTTGCCTGTTGCCCTGTTCAGCATCATTTTTGGAACCATGCTACCGACCCATTCCTATGCGGCACAAAAAATTGATGCATTGCCCGGGATTCAGCGGGTTACGGCAGAATTTGTAAATCCTGAACAGGCCCGTAAAATTCTTGCGGCCCCAAAGGTTTATGCCAAAGACACAAAAATCGTGACGCTGGATAAGGACATTGAGGCTGCGGCACTAACAGACCGTATCCAGGCCATGGCCAGGGCGCTTAAAAATGATGTGGATCTGAGTTACGAATATGTACATGACAAGATCACCTATACCCCGATTTACGGATCTGTCAAAGGTGCTGATGCCACCCTGACGGATGGCGTGGGCAACAGCTTTGACCAGTGCTCCTTGATGATCGCCCTGTTAAGGGCATCGGGATACACGGCCAATTATAAGTACGGCACATTGCGGCTGACACCGGCAGAGGTTCCGCCATGGCTCGGCACATCTTCGCCAACCGGCCTTGGCTATTTGGTACCATCTGCCGGTATACCCGGAAAAGTGTGGACCTATTCCAATGGGGATCTTGCTTATCTGGATATAGATCATGTCTGGGTCGAAGTTGAAATAGAGGACGCCAATTACGTTTTTGACCCGGCTTACAAAACGCATATCGTTAAAGAACCCATTGATATTTCCGCAGCGATGCAATATGAGCGTGCGGCTTTTCTTGCCGGTGCAAAAAGCGGTACCTCACAGGGTTCGGACTATGTTCAGAATATCAACAAGACCAACATTGCCAATGCGTTATCAACATATGCCGGAAACCTGATCCAGGAGATCAAGACCAGCTATCCCGGCGCCACACTTGAAGATATCGTCGGCGGATTGGTAATTATTCCAGCGCAAGGGGCGGTCCGGCAAACATCCCTGCCCTATACGCATTCAGAAACCATCGACTATACCTGGACTGAAATCCCGAATTCTTACCGGACGAGCTTTACCATTCAGCATGAAGGGATCAATACGCTTTTGTACACGGATGAGACTTACGGTAAAAGGCTTTCAATTTTTTATAACGCGTCCAATCAGCCGGTTCTTACCAGGGATGGGTCTGTTCTTGCCACCGGTAATGCAGTAACACCGGATACCCATGCAGACATAACCATCATTGTGGACCATCCCTATCCGGCCCAAAGCAATACCTACTGCGATCAAACCAGGACGTTCAGTATTCTGACAGGCCGCAGCTACAATGTTGTTAATGGCTGGGCAGAGACCACACGGGGTATGATTGAAAAACACGGCAAAATGTTAAATCAATACCGTGCCGATGGGGCGGCCGAAACCTCGGAGCCAGTCCTGGGAGAGTCTCTGGCAATGATGGGGTTTGCATGGCTGGCCGAAGTTCAGATGTCTGACAAATTGATGGACACCATGTTTAACACCGCTGCCATTCACCACCATGTACTCGGGGTATGCGGCCAGAATGAAAGTCCTTATATTGACCTGCCCATGGGGTTTTACAGTACGATCAGCCTTGAAGACAATTCCGATGCGGCGTCCGCCTCTTTTTTTACAGCCGCCGGCAGATCCAGTGCCATGGAATGGGGAGTTATTGAGCAGTATCAGCCCAATTCCGCGGTCTGTACGGTTAAGCTTCTGGATATTGCCAATGAAGGATCCAGCAAGATTTTTGAAGCAAGCGCCTCAAACTGGAGTTCAATTAAAACCCAGCTTGCAAGCAACGGTTACAGTGCCAGTGAGCTTGACAATGTCCAGGCATATATCAATGCCGGGTACCGGGTCATCGTTCCCCATGATGGTGATCTGACCCAGGGGGAGTGGCAGGGGATCGGTTTTCTGGCTGTAAATTCCGCCAACACCGGTATCGGCCATATTATCTCCGGCGGCCTTAAAGGGGGATTCGGGGATACAGTATGGACGACGGATTCGAATACGGTTTCAAGTACGTCAAACCAGGGCAGCAGTTCAGTCACAAATGACACCGTGGGTGAACCCATAGACTTTGTAACCGGATATTATCTTTACGATCATTCGGATTTGACTTTGGGCAATGGGCCTGAACCCTTCAGTATGGCATTCAAGCGTTCATACAGTTCCGGGAACAGGTTGACCGACGGTCCTTTGGGGCTTGGCTGGACCCACGGATATGATACCCGCGCAACGCTGGATAATGACGGCTTTGTGGGCCAGGGCGAACGGTCACCCATTGACGCGGCAGCAGTGATCGCCGAAGTTTATGCCACCATGGATCTGCTCATGGCAAGCAGGGACTATGACCGGATTGTGATCGCGTCCATCGGCCATAGATGGTACATGGATCAACTGATAGAAAATGTTGTCTCCATCAATATTCCGGGCGCCACAAAACGGTTTGTCAAGCTTGCTGACGGCAGTTTTAACGCGCCGCCGGGTGACGGATCCTTATTAACCGTTGAACCGGGCAATACATATCTTGTCAGATCAAAACACGGGGGTAAGATGGCGTTCAATACCGATGGGTTGATTGACACCTGGACAGATCTGAATGGCAATGCATTGACGTTTACCTATGCTTCCGGGGTGTTGCAGCAGATTTCCAACGGTATGGCAAAGACCCTTAGTCTGTCTTATCAAAACGGCCGTATCGATCAAGTTTCAGATGGAACGGGCAGGCAGGTCTCTTATGAATATGATGCCCAGGGCAACCTGGAATGGTTTACCGATGCCATGGGTCACAGAACCCGGTTTGAATACGACATCCCGGGCCGGCTGACCCAGATCTACTATCCGGACAGACCCGGCAATCCGTTTGTTTCTTCAACGTATAATTTAAATGATCAAGTCATCATCCAGGTGGATGCCGATGGCAATGCCTGGCAATACTATATATCAGGCTACAGGAATGAAGAGGAAAACCCATTAGGCCAGGGCCATATCGGCTATTATGACAAAAACGGCAATGCTGTTCGCCGCATTGATCCCCTGGGAAATGAGACCATACTGGCATATGACGGCCATGAACGGATAATCCGGCAAACCCTTCCCCAGGGCAACTATACCAAATATGTTTACGATGGTCTGCACAATCCGGTCACCGTGACCCAATACCCCAAGCCCGGATCTTCAGCAGCCCCCATCATCAATCAATTCACATATGATCCGGTATTCAACAAGATCCTGACATCCATTGATCCTTTAAACAGGATCACCACCTTTGTCTACGACAGTCACGGCAACCTGGTACGTATGGAACAGCCTGAAGTGAACGGCGTTGTTCCGGTGACAATGATGACCTACAACAGCCGGGGCCGGATTTTAACCCAGACCGACCCGGAAGGCCGTGTTACCTGTTATACCTATGATCCGGCCACCGGGGATCTTTTATCTATGATCATCGACGACGGCGGACTCAATCTGACCACCGGTTACGGCTATGATACGGTGGGTAACATCACGTCTCTTACCGATCCCAAAGGCCATACCACCACCTTTACCTTTAACGACCTCCGTCTGCCCGAACAGGAAACAGGGCCGGCCCCGTTGAACTATGTGACGGCGTATGATTACGATGAACAGGGCCGGCTGATCGAAACCCGCCGCCAGACTGGGGACGTAAGCCAGCCCTGGCAGACGGAATCCGTGACCTATACCGCTACGGGCAAGCGGTACATTGTTACGGATCCCGAAGGAAACTCGACCACCCATGTCTATGATACGGCCGGCCGGCTCTGGAAAGTCACCAATGCCGAAAACCAGACAACCGAGTACGCCTATGATGATGCAGGGCGCTTGTTCAAAGTCATTGATCCCAAACGTCAAACCGCCCGTGAAATCACATACACGGCCAACAGCTTCAAGCTGACCGAGACCGATGCCAATGCCAATACCACCCATTACCGTTACGATGATTTTGACCGATTAAAACGAACCACCTTCCCGGACGGTTCCAATGAAGCGTATATCTGGAATAAAGCCGGCAATCTGACCTACAGATTTACCCGGGCCGGCCAGACCATCTCCTTTACCTATGACGACCTGAACCGGATGGTGTCAAAAACCTTACCCGGATCAGACACCATCACCTACACCTATGATCTGACCGGTCTCCAGGAAGGCGTAACGGACAGCCAGGGCACCATCGACCATACTTACGACAATGCCCTGCGTCTGACTTCGGTAACCTACCCGGACGGCAGAACCATTGGGTACCAATACGACAGCAACAGCAACCGGACCCAGCTGACCTATCCGGATAACACCTATGTCACTTACACCTATGACGTCCTGAACCGGATCACGGACATCAAACAGGCCGGCACAACCCTTCTGGCCCATTACGACTACGATGCTCTGTCCCGGCGGACCTCCCTGACCTATGGCAACGGTGCCACCACCACCTACAGCTATAAAATCGACAATGACCTGGCATCCATTGCCCTGGCCCATGCCGCAGGCACTGCCACCTATACCTTTACCACCAATCATATCGGTATCAGAACCCAGACGGCCATTGATGACTATCGGTTTGTTTACCGCCAGGCCGACACTGTAAGCACGGCCTATACGTCCAATAACCTGAACCAGTACACAGACATGGGAAGCATCAGCCCCACATATGATGGAAACGGAAACCTGACGTCTGACGGCACCAACACCAACACCTACACCTATGATACGGAAAACCAGCTGATCACAGCCATCACACCAAACCATACCGCAACTTACGCCTACGACCCCATGGGCCGAAGGATTGAAAAGGACGTGGACGGTAAAACGACCCTGTATCTGCACGACGGCAATCAGGTGATTCTGGAATATAACAGCACGGGAACCGAACTGCGGCGTTACATCTACGGCCCGGGCATTGACCAACCGATCTGCATGATCACAAATTCCGCTACCTACTATTATCAGTTTGACGGCTCAGGATCTGTGGTGGCACAGACAGATGAAACCGGAGCCTTGCGGAAAATTTACGCCTACGATGTATTTGGCCAGCCGAACGGAATCAGCTATCTGGGAAATCCTTACCTTTACACCGGCAGAGAATACGACCCGGAAACCGGGCTTTACTATTACTGGGCCAGATACTATAATCCCGTTATCGGTAGATTTTTGCAGCCTGATCCTATCGGCTACAGCGACGGAATGAACCTGTATCGCTACTCTCAAAATAATCCTATAATGTTCATGGACCCAAATGGACTTGTCTGGGAAACAATCGACCATAATTACCACGGAGTACATAATTGGAGGCGTGGCTTTTTAAATTGGATTTCAAGGAAAATTGGAAGCGGTTGGGAGCCTGGAATTCCAGGCTCTGATCCTTCCGATTATGAGGGGGCAAAAAGAGACGTTGTTCAAATTTGGCTTCACGATGTTGATAATCCATCAAGAGATAGTGAGTATGAGATTGGAACCATAAGAACAATACCTCAGACCTATACAAAAAAGCCTATTCCAAAGCCAAATGAGTTATGGGATCCAACAACAACACATTACTGGCAACCTTCTGTTTCAACAAAGACTTATGACGATTATCCTAACAGCACAATTCAATCGTCAGGTAAAAGAAAATATTAAGTAGGGCGAAGCAACCTGAGTCTCAGCTTCAAATTTAGTGATTCAGGTTGCTTTTTACAGCGAAAAGTTTTTTGGATGGAGGGGAGATAAAATTAATATTGATAAATAGAGTAAGCATGATGACAACTCACTTAAAGTTAACCATCAATCTAATACAAAATACAATTTTGTCCCCTAACGAATTTTTCAAAAAAAAATTTAGTGATGAAGTAAGATTAAATATCCTTGTACTATTTGGAATAGGTTTTTTGGTTACATTTATTAAATCTTTCTACATTAAAAAGAATCTGTTCAATTATTATTCAGATGAAACTCTAAACAGCTTTTTTTCTTTTTTGGCTATTCCTCAAATAAAGTGGTTATCGGTATATTTCTTTTTTTTTATATTTCTTCTCTTATTACGTCTCTTTTGCCGCATCTACACCAAAGGCTGTAATATGAAAGATATAATATTCAATTTTTTGGCAATAGGCTGTCTTTGTATATTTTTACAGGTGTTTTTTTTTATTCTTTCATTTTTAATGTCAAAACAAGCTTTATTTTTAAGTAGTTATATTGCTTTAATTTGGATTATATATTTATCGGTAATCGCAATTAAGTGGAGTCAAAAAATTTCGGGATTAAAGGCGACTCTTGTCTATATTAGTTCTGCATTGCCTATATTTTTATTAGTGGGTTTTGCAGGCCTTGCCCCTAATTTAATATGGTTGCATTTATGGTGATGTGCTAAGTCCCATATTATTTAGTTGAATTCCGAGGACAGTGTATGTAATTAATTGATGAAATCGGGGAGATATGAAAACGGCATGTCAGATGCCAAGTCATCCTTTACAGCATCAAGCCAGCCGATTTGGGAACCCGGGTACGACCTGCCTTCTCCCACCTGCCCACTTTCCCACCGGCTCATCTGCACCGCTGTATTCG